>Ga0207662_10000214_pt1 | contig 26908 bp, 26 predicted proteins | sample KBSS33LmetaG_FD_184338 | JGI IMG/M metagenome (GOLD analysis project Ga0207662, IMG submission 184338) | Switchgrass rhizosphere microbial communities from Kellogg Biological Station, Michigan, USA - KBS S3-3L metaG (SPAdes) (version 2) | ecosystem: Host-associated > Plants > Roots >... | reverse complement strand
GCGTGGATGAGGCCGCTCGCGGAGCGCAATGCGGCCTTCGGGTCGCGTGCCGGAACGACTGTACGGTCGGGAAAGTTTGCCTGCAGCGCGGCCGCAAGCATGGTGGCGCGCGAGAAATCGACGTCGAAGATCGCGAGCTCGCCGACGCCGAGTTCGAGCGCTGCATAGCCGACGGCCGAGCCGGCGCCGCCGGCGCCGAGCAGAGCCACGCGCGACAGATCCGCCTGAGGCAGGGCGCGCCGAAAGCCCCAGCTCCAGCCAGATGCGTCGGTGTTGTAGCCCACGAGGCGCTCGCCTTCGCGCACCACGGTGTTGACCGCCCCGATGGCGCGCGCCTCGTCTGAAAACGCGTCGAGCAGAGGCATCACCTGCTGCTTGCACGGATAGGTGATGTTCAAGCCCGCGAAGCCCATGATGCGCGATGCGGCGATCAGGCCCGGTAGCGACGCGATGCCGGCGCCCGCGACGTCGAGTTCGATGAGCTGATAGTGCAGGCGTATGCCGTGATGCCGCGCTTCCTCCTCGTGGAGCGCGGGCGCAAGCGAGCGCTGGATGCCCGCGCCGATCAGACCGCACAGAAAGGTTCCCACCGCCTTCATCCCGGAAGATCCCTCGAAGTCAGGGAATAGGCGCAGCGGTACAACCCCTCGACCCTGCCCGGCAGCGCGCCGTGGCTCTCGAGCTTGCCCAGCTCTGCGGCGACGGCTGCCTTCACCGCACCGACGTCGTATCCGGCAATCAGCAACACGCAGTCCGCTCGCCCGTCCATTCCGCGGATTCCATGCTCCTCAGTGCGGGGAACATCCGTGGCAAGCGATTCAAGGAGGTACGCACCGGTCAGCCCCTTGCGCTGCGGCAGCGACGGCAACACTTCGGCGCTCAGCCATTTCAGTGCGGACCCCCTGGTCCGCGGCGACGGGGAAAACCGGATCGTCGCCAGGATCTGCGCCAGCCCGCCGCCGAAGCTTGCGCGAACCCGGCAAAGGCTGCGGACCATGTTGCGGTGATGCGGCATCATCTGGCGGGACCACGGCGTGGGTTGGTTGAGCCGGTCGAGGTAAGCGCCGCTCGTCATCGTTTTCCGGTCCCGGGTTTCGTAAAGAACGAAGTACGAAGGCGCGCCCGAGTCGGCGACCCAGCGCGTGCCGCGCAGGAATCCCGGGATGCCGAGGCGCTCGGGCATGTGCTCGTGCGAGTGCCAGTCTTCCCACTCCGCGCGCACGTCCGGCGGCACGTCCCACCACATGGCAACGGCGGCGCGGCCGAGCATAGGCGGCGCTCCCGCTACCCCTTGTAGCCCAGGATCCGGGGCAGGAACAGCACCAGGTCCGGCACGTAGGTAATGAGCGCGAGCGCACCGATCATGACGGCGAGGAACGGCATCACCTCCTTCACCAGCTCGGTGAGGGAGACGTCGGCGATCTTCACCATCATGAACAGCAGCAGCCCGTAGGGCGGCGTGACGAGACCGAGCATGACGTTGACGACGGCCACCACGCCGAAGTGCACCGGATCGATTCCCAGCGCCTGCGCGGTCGGCAGCATCACCGGCAGGATGACGAGCAGGATCGTCGTTCCTTCCAGGAAGCAGCCGAGGACCAGCAGGATGACGTTCGCCACCAGCAGGAACATGGCCGGCGACATCTGCCAGCCCTTGAGCAGCGCGGCGACGACCTTCGGGATGTTCTCGACGGTGATGACATAGTTGAAAACGAGCGCGCCCGCGATCAGCATGCCGATCGAAATAGTGATGCGGCTGCTGCGCACCAGGGTGCCGTAGAGGTCGCGCCAGCTCACGCTGCGGTAGAGGATGGCGGAAACGGCGAGCGCGTAGGCCGCGGCGACCGCGGCGGCTTCGGTCGGCGTGGTAACGCCGCTGTAGAGGCAGCCGAGCAGGATCACCGGCATCAGCAGCGCCGGCAGCGCCTCCCAGGTGATGCGCGGCCACTCGCGCATGGGAATCGGCGGCTCGACCGGGAAGTTGCGGCGCTTGGCGTTGAAGGCGATCAGCGCCATCTGCGCCGCGCCGATCAGCAGGCCCGGGATCACGCCGCCGAGGAACAGATAGCCGATCGAGGTGTCGGAGATGAGCGCATACAGCACCATCGGGATCGACGGCGGGATGATCGGCCCGATGACCGACGAAACGGCGGTGAGCGCGGCGGCGAAGCTGGCGGGATAGCGGCCGTCGCGCGTCATCAGCGTCTGCATCACTCTGCCCGAGCTCGCGGCATCGGCCAGCGCCGATCCGGACATGCCGGCGAAGATGATGCTCTGCACGACGTTGACGTGGGCGAGGCCGCCGCGATAACGGCCGACGAGCGCGTTACAGAAGCGCAGCAGCCGGTCCATGATGCTGCCCGCGTTCATGAACTCGGCGGCGAGGATGAAGAGGGGAATCGCGAGCAGCAGGAAGCTGCCGTTCATGCCGTTGATCAGCTGCTCGGCGGCGGTGCCCATGTCGAGCCCCGCCAGCCCGAGGTAGAGCACCGAGCCGGCGATCATGGCATGGCCGATCGGCATGCCGAGCAGGCTCAGCACGACGATCGCCGCGAGGCAGGCGGTGAACGGCGTCACAGGCCCGAGCTCACTTCGACGGAGTCGGAGGCGCCCGGGTCGCGGCCCCGCCAGTACTGCCACACGATCCAGGCGTAGCGCACGATGATGGCGACGGCGAAGATGATGTAGATCGAGTACAGCCAGTCGAGGCGGATATGCAGGTAGGAGCTCTTCTCCACCTTCATGTAGGTCACGTAGCGGACCGAAGCCGGCAGCGACACGGCGTAGAGGATGACGAGCGAAGCGCCCATGATGACGCCCATCACGCGGCGCACGCGCGGGCCGGCCGCGGAGTAGATCAGGTCGAAGCGGATCTCCTCGCTTTCCTTGAGGACGAACGCCGAGCCCAGCAGCACCATCCACAGCCAGCAGATGATCGTGAGCTCGGTCGTCCATCCCACCGGGAAGTTGAAGAAATAGCGGAACACGATCTGCAGGATGAACGCGACGAACATCACCGCGAACAGCGCGGCGACGACGTTCTCGGCCCGGCGGTGCAGCCAGGCTGCGGCGCGGCGGAGATTCACGCGGCGCCTACTTCAGGGCGTTGATCTTCTCCAGCATCCCCTTCGGCCATTCCTTCGCATCGTCGGACGCGAGGTAGACCTTCTGGGCGTGGGCGCGGAACGCGTTCTGGTCGGGGCTGTAGACCAGCAGGCCCTGCTTGCGGAAGCCGTCGGCGAGCTCGGCCTCGCGCTTCAGGTGCTCGGCGCTGCTCCATGCGATCGCCTTGTCGGCGGCCGCCTGGAAAGCCTTCTGCCTGGCCGGCGACATCGCGTTCCAGGTCTTCAGGTTGACCGACAGCAGGTCGTAGCCGACGAGGTGCGAGGTGAGCACGATCTGCGACATGACTTCGTAGAACTTCATGTTCTGCACGTTCGGCAGCGGGTTGTCCTGGCCGTCGATGGCGCCGGTCTGCAGCCCCGTGTACACCTCGGCGTAGGCCATCGGCGTCGGGTTCGCGCCCAGCGAGCGGCCGAGCAGCTGCCAGGCGTCGCCCGGCGGCATGCGCAGCTTGATGCCGGCGAGGTCCGCCGGGGTATTGACCTTCTTGCTCGGCTTGAGGCCCACCTGGCGCGTGCCGAAGAACGTCGGCCCGAGGACCTTGATCTTCACCTGCTCCTCGGCCTGCTTCTTGTACTGCGCGCCGAGCTCGCCCGACCAGAAGTGCGCGAGATGATTCGCATCGCGAAACAGATACGCCGACGTGAGGAGCGACCAGGCGGGCAGCTGCTTGGAAATGTCCTGCGGCGCGATATTGCCCATCTCGAGGTTGTCGCGCTGCAGGGCGACCAGCTCGGTGCCCTGCTTGAAGAGCGAGCCGTTGAGGTAGGGCTCGACCTTGAAATCGCCCTCGACCTCCTTGGCGAACATCTGGATCATGCCGGCGCGGATGTCCTTGTCGGAGAACACGGCGGCAAAGCGCAGCGTCGGTTTTGTCGTTTGAGGAAAAACCGAAAAACTAGCCGTAGCGGCGAGCGCGGCGCCCGCCTTGAGCGCCGTGCGACGGTCGAAACGTGTCTTCATGTCCTTGCTCCTCGGGTCAGGTAGCTGAGAATCAGGTCGGCGACCAGCTCGCGGCGCCGGGCGATGTTGCCCTTGCGCCCCATCTCGCGCTGGAAGATGCTGCCGAAGGTGTACTGGTTGGTGACGTTGAACATGCCGAGCGCGGCGATGGCCTTGTGCACCTCCACCGGATCGACCTCGCGGCGGAAACGCCCCTGCGCCTGCCCGCGCTCGATGACGCGCGCCAGGCGCTCGATGATCGGCCGGTTGAGCGTGCGCATCATCTTCGACTTGCGCAGGTGGCGGCCGCGCGCCTGGTTCTCCGCCACCACCAGCCGCACGAAGCCTTCGTGCTCGACGTAGTAGTTGTAGGTGAACTCGACGATGCGGCGCAGCGCCTCCACCGGCGCCAGGTGATCCAGGTCGAGCCCGCCTTCGGCCTCGCGGATCTCGCCGTAGACCTGCTCGAGCACCGCGATGTAGAGCTTCTCCTTGCTGCCGAAGTAGTAATTGATGAGCGCGCGGGTGGTGTGGGTGCCCGCAGCGATGGCGTCCATGCTCGCGCCTTTGAAGCCGCGGGCGGCGAACTCGTCGATGGCCGCGGCGACGATGCCGGCGCGGTTCGCCGCCGGCGCCTTGGGCTTGCGCATCGCCGCGGTGCGGCGCGGCGCTTCGGCTCTTGGAATTAACGACATTGCAAGGTAAATTTAACAGGCTCGCCAATTCGAGGCAACGCCCCCCGCCATGACCGCCCGCGCCGAACGCCTGCCCGAACCCTCCAACCCCCTCGGCATCGACGGCATCGAGTTCGTCGAGTACGCCACCTCGCAGGCGCAGGCCTTCGGCGCGGTGCTGCAGAAGATGGGCTTCGCCCCGGTCGCGCGCCACCGCTCGCGCGAGGTGACGCTCTACCGCCAGGGTTCGATGAATTTGATTGTCAATTCGGATTCCCCTTCCGGGAAAAATGAGCCTGATAAGACCCCCACTTTGGCTGCCATCGCGCTGCGGGTGCGCGACGCCGGCCAGGCGTTCCAGCATTCGCTTGACCTCGGCGCCTGGGAAATGCCGACGCGCGCCGCCGCCATGGAGCTGCACATTCCCGGCATTCACGGCGTCGGCGACAGCCTGATCTACTTCGTCGACCGCTACCGCGACTTCGCCATCTACGACGTGGATTTTGTTTTCGATTCGAATGCAAAACCCGACCCGCCGGCGCTCGCCGGCCTGCACTGGTTCGGCCTCGTGCAGGCCATCCTCCCCGACCGCACCGCCGACTGGCTCGACTTCTACCGCACCCTGTTCGGCTTCCAGGTGCTGCCGCGCGGCAAGTACTTCGGCGTGCTGCCGAAGGGCACGCTGCTCGAGAGCCCCTGCCGCAAGTTCTACCTGCAGCTGATCGAGCCGCCGGCCGGCGCCGAGGAGGTGCGCTGGAACGAGGGCCTGGTGCGCGTCGGCCTGGGCGCGCCGGACGTGCCGAAGGCGGTGAAAGCGCTGCAGCAGCGCGGCGTGGTGTTCGTCGACCACGGCGCGGTGCAGCCGAGCGACAAGGGCGCGCTCACGCAGGTGTATCTCGGCGGCGCCACCTTCGAACTCGTGGTTTCCCATTTGTGAGCCACCTGTGAACCTCGATCACTTCGGCATGGACACCATCACGCTCGCCGGGCCACTCGAGGCGAAGCTGAAGGCGGTGCGCGAGGCGGGCTTCACGCAGATCATGCTCAACGCGACCGACATCGTCGGCCATCCCGGCGGCGAGGCGGCGGCGGTCGCCGCCGTGCGCTCGAGCGGCCTGCGCGTCACGGGCTTCCAGGTGCTGCGCGACTTCGAGGGGCTCTCGGGGACGCTGCACGCCTACAAGGTGGACGTGGCGAAGGGCATGCTCGAGATGTGCCACGCACTCGGCTCGACGGTTCTGCTCGCCTGCTCGACCGTCTCGCCGCATTCCACCCATGACTTCTCTTTAATAAAAAAGGATCTGCAGAAGCTCGCGATGCTCGCCGTGCCGCTCAACATCCGCATCGCCTACGAGGCGCTGTCGTGGGGCCGGCACGTGAATCTCTTTCCGCAGTCCTGGGAGATCGTCGCCGAGGCCGACCGCGCCAACCTCGGCCTGTGCCTCGATTCGTTCCACATCCTCGCCCACGGCACCGAGCTCGAGCCTCTGGAGGACATCGACGCGCACAAGATCTTCCTCGTGCAGCTTTCCGACTTCCTCTGGCAGGAGACGCGCTCGGCCGAGGAGCGCATCGAGACCGCACGCCACTCGCGGGTCTTCCCCGGCGAGGGCGTGCACAGCGACAAGGTCGCTGCCATCGTGCGCCAGCTCGACGAGACGGGGTACCGCGGCGACTACAGCTTCGAGGTGTTCAACGACGACTACCGGCAGCTTCCCCTGCCGATGGTCGCCGAGCGCGCGCGGCGCTCGGTGAAGTGGATCACGGGCGTGGTCTCGCGCCGCAGCCTCCCGGCGCGCCGCGCGACGGCCGCAGGCGGCGCCGGATGATCGAAAGACCGGCGCTCGACAAGCGCGACTGGATCGCGGGGCTGGACAAGGGGCTGCGCATCATCCAGGCCTTCAACGACATCCACCAGCGCCTGACGCCGTCCACGGCGGCGCGGCGCACCGGCATCACGCGCACGGCGGCGCGCCGCTACCTCCACACCCTGCACCATCTCGGCTACCTGAATAGCGACGGCCAGCTCTACTGGCTCACGCCCCGGATTCTAAGGCTCGGTTGGTCCTACCTCGACTCCGCCCGGGTTTCGCGCGCGGTGCAGCCCTACCTGCAGCGGATCAGCGCCGCACTTGGCGGCGCGGCGTACTTCGCGGTGATGGACGAGGACGAGGTCATATACGTAGCGCGCGGCGGCTCGACCGGCATGCGCAACGTCGGCTTCGTGCTGGGCGCGCCCGTTCCCGCCAACGTCTCTTCGGCCGGCATCGCGCTTCTGTCCTGCTCGAGCCCCAGGGAGGTGAACCGGTGGCTCGCCAAGCGCAAGTTCGTGCCGTTCACCCCGTATACGGTCACGACCCAGGAAGGCATGCGCGAGCTCATCGACAGCGCCCGACGCAAAGGCTACGCCCTGCTCGAGCAGCAGCTCGAGCGCAGATTGCGCGGCATCGCCGTGCCGATCCGCAACCGCAGCGGCGAGACGGTGGGCGCGATCAGCGTCAGCCTGCCGATGGAGCACGAGACTCCGGCGCAGGCGCTCGCGCGTTCCATGCCCCTGCTTCGCGAGGCGGAGTATTCCCTGCTGGCGCTGCTCTGAGGCGGCGTAACAATCTGGGCGATTATCGTGCGCGCTTGTCCGATCAGCGCGCACTAACGCTGTTGCACCCGTTTGGCTCTCTTTCCCCGGTCAATAACATCGAAGGCGCGTTTCCACTGGGGAGGAGCACAAATGAAAGCTACGAGGATCGCGCTCGCGCTCGGCGCGCTCGCGTCGATGACGGCCGGAACGGCCACAGCGCAGACGCCGCTCACGTACAGCTACAACGGCGCCAACCTGACGCTCTACGGTAACGTCGATTACTACCTCAACTACCAGAAGAGCAGCTCCGGCAGCCACATCACGTCGCTGCAAGACGGCGCCTACCTGCGCACCCGCATAGGCCTGCGAGGCGACAAGAGCGTCGCCGAGGGCTACACCATCAAGTTCCAGGCCGAGCAGGGCCTGAACGACACCACCGGCGCGCAAGCCGATGCGACGCGCCTCTTCGATCGACAGCTCTGGGCGGGCCTCGCATCTCCGATCGGCGAATTCCGCGTCGGCCGCCAGAACACGGCGGTGTTCTACAAGGGCAGCTACATCGACAACACCACCCGCACGCTGGGCTCGGTGATCAACGCCTTCGGCGTGCCTTCGCGCTACGACAGCGACCTCGCGTACATCTCGCCGCGCTTCTCTGGCTTCCAGGCCGAGGCGCACTATTCGATCGCGGGATCGGCGGTCAACGACACGAGCAACCAGGCCGTCTATCAACTCGCGCTGGAATGGGCAGGCGGACCCTTCCGCTTCGGCTATGCCGGCGTCTACGGCGAGCCGCCCGACAACGCGGCGGTGCGCAACAAGGTCAAGTACGACAACGTCTATGCCAACTGGGACTACGGCAAGGGCAAGGTCTACCTCGCCGGCGTTCGCTCGAACAATAACGGCCCGACCGCCGGCGCCCCTGGCATCCTGAATAACGGCGCCTCGCCTCTCGGCAACACCGGCAGCCTCGTAACCGGCACCGACACAGGCGCGCTGACCTTCTACAAGATCTACCAGGTCTCAGCCGACTACCAGATCACGCCCAAGCTGCGCGTCGGCGGGCTGTACGGGCAGATCAGAGCGGAGAGTGGCACCGACAAGGACGCCGACGGCTGGAGCGTTGCCGGCTACTACGACATCTGGCGCGACACCATGGTTTACTTGATCGTCGATCAGATCAAGAACGACGCCAACGCCGGCTTCCGGCCTTCCGGCTCCGCTGGTTTGACCAAGACCTTTACCGCGGCAAACGACGTCAACGGCCGCACCATCAGCGGCGCGCACGTCGGCTTCGTCTATCGCTTCTAGTCTGCGAGCACGTGACGCGCGGTCCTCAGCCGCGCGTCGCGCATGTCGTCGCCGCGCAGTTCGCGTAGCGCGTAGGTCGCGAACTGCGCGCTGACGTCCTTCCTCCAATAGAGGTCGAGGTCAGCGTTGTCCATGGGCTTCGCACGTGAGGCGACGAGGCGCGAGGCTTCTTCGATCACCTCGTCGGTGAGCTTCTTGCCTTTGAGGAACTCGCCTGCCTTGTCGACCAGGAAAGGACGCGACGCGACGGCACCTAGCGCGATCCGCACTTCCTCGACGATTTCTTTATTCATTTTGAGCGCGGCGCCGACACCAAGAACCGGGAAATCAAAAGCGCCGCGGCGGCGGAGCTTCCAGTAGGTGCTCTTCCAACCCGAGGGAATGCTGACTTCTGTGAGGATCTCGTCCGGACGGCGCTTCAGGTAGTCGATGCCGTCGTTGTTGTAGAGATTCTCGAGCGCGACTTCCCTCTCGCCTGAAGAAGAGACCAGCTTGACGCTCGTGCCCAGGGCCATCAGAGCGGGCGCGCAATCGGTGGACGAGGCTGCGACGCAGCGCTTGCTTGCGGTGGCGACCCAGCAGATGTCGCCGTCCTTCTTCAGGCAGAAGTCGATCGCCTTGCGCCACTCGTAGTTCTGGTTGTAGTAGTTGCAGCGGGTGTCGAGGCAAAGGTTGCCGCCGATCGTGCCCATGTTGCGGAGATGAACAGTAGCGACCTGGTGCGCGGCCTGGCGCAGGCCGAGTGGCAGCTCCTTCTTGTTGATGATCTCGGTGAGCGTCGTGCCCGCTCCGAGGACCGAGCCGTTCTTCTTCAGTTCGCCGATCTTGCGCAAGGACACAAGAATCTTCGGCGCCATCTGGCGACGCTTCATGTTGGGCAGCAGGTCGGTGCCGCCGGCGATCAGCATCGCGTTGGGACCCTCTCCGGCGAGGATGCGCGCGGCTTCCTGCACCGAATCGGGCGAGCGATGCTCGAACCAGGGGAGCCGCATCATGCGGCGGAGACCTTGAGCTTGGGCTTCTCGGCGCCTTTTCTCGCGTTGCCGTCGCCGCCTTCCCACGGTGGCGAGACCTCGACCGGCTGCGGATACGGAACGAAGGGGAATGAGACCGGGCCGACGCGCGGTTCCTTCCCTGCGGCTTTTAATTCCAAGGCCTTGAGAACCTTGTCGGGCGTGATCGGAATCTCGTCGATGCGCACGCCGACCGCGTCGTAGATCGCGTTCGCGACCGCGGGCATCACGGGGAGAAGCGGGCCCTGCCCCACTTCCTTGGCGCCGAACGGGCAGTTCGGGTCCGGGTCCTCGACGAGGATGGTGTCGACCTCGGGCATGTCGAGCGAGGTGAGGCTCTTGTACTCGAGGAGCGACGGAATCTTGTGCACCAGCGCATGCGAGAGCTTCGGCGGCAGGCGGCGGAACACCTGCTCTTCCATCAGCGCCTCGGAGAGTCCCATGTACACGCTGCCTTCGACCTGGCCGCGCGCGAGCACCGGGTTGATGGTGCGGCCGATGTCGTGGGCGATCCAGATCTTCGGCACGGTGATCCAGCCGGTCGCGGGATCGACCTCGGCCTCGACGACGCACGCGGTGTACGAGTACGCCGGCGAGGGACCGACGCCCGCACCTTTGAATCGTCCCGGCGCGCGCGGCGGACGATAGGAGCCGACCGAGCCGAGGGTGCCGAACTTTTCTTCGGCCAGCCCTGCGGCTTCGGCGAACGTGAGGCTCTTGTCCCCGGAGGAAACGCGGCCGTTCGCGAACACGAGGCGTTCGGGGGACACTCCGAGCTCCCCGGACACGGTCTCCGCAATCATCACCTTTATTTTTGCGGCAGCCTGGATTGCGGCGTTGCCCATCATCACCGTGACGCGGCTCGAATAGGAGCCGAGGTCCACCGGCGTGATGCCGGTGTCGCCGGTGATGCAGCGCACGCTGAACGGATCGATGCCGAGCACCTCGGCGACGATGGCTACGAGGACGTCGTCGGAACCCTGGCCGATCTCGGTCGCGCCGCAGAAGACCGTCACCTGGCCGCTGCGGTCGACGAGGAGCTGCACGCCGCTTTGCGGCATCTTGTTGTAGTAGATCGGCAGGCCGGCGCCGCAAAGGTACGAGCCGCAGGCAATGCCGACGCCGCGGCCGAACGGCAGTTTTCGATGTTTAGTTTTGAAGGAAGAGCGTTCGACCACTTGGCGAATGCACTCTGCGAGACCGATGGATCCGACTTTGAGCCAGTTCGCCGTCAGCGAATCAGGCTTCACGATCATGCCGAGGCGGAGATCCGCCGGGTCCATGCCGAGCTTCTCGGCGATCTTGTCGAGCTGGATTTCCTGCCCGAAGCGCGGCTGCGGCGTGCCGTGGCCGCGCTTGGGGCCGCAAGGCGGCTTGTTGGTGAAGACGCGCGCGGCCTCGAACTTGTAGCGCGGGATCGCGTACGTCACGGTCTGGAGCGCGCCGGTGTAGAAGGTGCTCGCGACGCCGTAGGAGCCGTAGCCGCCGCCGTCGACCAGCGTCTGCAGGTGCATGCCGGTGAGCTTGCCGTCCTTGCTCACGCCGGTGCGGAACTTCATCAGCACCGGATGGCGGCCGCGGTGCATGTAGAACACTTCCTCGCGGTTGAGGCAGATCTTGACCGGGCGGCCGAGGATCATCGCGGCCTTCGCCACCGTCATCTCGTGGTTGCACACGTCACACTTGCCGCCAAAGCCGCCGCCGTTGGGCGTTGCAATTACCCGAACATGCGAAGCAGGAATTTGGAGAACACGTGAGAGCGAGCGATGCACGTAGTGCGGCACCTGCGTGGAAGACCACAGCGTGAGCTTGCCCTCCCCGTCGACCTCCGCCACGGCGGCATGCTGCTCGATCGGCAGGTGGGTGTTGCCCTCGTAAAAGAACAGGTCCTCGAACACATGGTCGGACGCGTCGATCGCTTCCGTCACCTCGTTCGAGCGCCCCGCGAACTCGAAGGCCTGAAGGCGGTGGATGTTGCCTAGCTCGCTGTAGGCGTGAATCCTCGGCTCCGGGTTCTGCAATGCTTCCACGGGATCCGAGATCGTTTTGAGGGGCTTGTACTTCACCTCGATCAAATCCAGAGCTTCGGAAGCGGTCTGCTCATCCTTCGCCACCACCGCGGCCACCGGATCGCCGACGTAGCGCACGTGCTCCGGCGCGAGCGGATACTCGTCCTGAGTCACCGGCAGGATGCCGAAGCTGACCGGGAAGTCCTTGCCGGTCAGCACCAAGTGGACACCGGGATGCTTCCTTGCTCTTTCTATATCCATTGATTCGATGAAAGCGTGCGGGTGCGGGGAACGCAGCAGGCGCATGTGCAGCATGCGCGGAAGGACGAGGTCGTCGGCGAACCGAGTCTGGCCGGTGACCTTGGCGCGGCCGTCGACGCGCCGGCGCGGCTTGCCGATGACCTTCATGCTTTCGCCTCGAGTCGTTTCGCCGCCTCTTCGATCGCCTCGAAGATCTGCTGGTAGCCGGTGCAGCGGCACAGGTTGCCCGAGACCGCCTCCCGGATCCGTTCGCGCGAGGGATTCGGCTCGCGCTCGAGCAGGGCCTTGGCGGTCATGAGGATGCCGGGGGTGCAGTAGCCGCACTGAGCGGCGCCGAGGTCGGCGAACGCGGCTTGCAGCGGGTGGAGCTGGGCGCCCCGCGCCAGCCCCTCGACGGTCTCGACGTGGCGGCCGGCACACTCGACCGCGAGGAGCAGGCAGGAGAGCTGCGGCTCGCCATCGACCAGCACCGCGCAGGCGCCGCATTCGCCGAGCTCGCAGCCGTGCTTGGTGCCGGTGAGGGCGAGGTCCTCTCGCAGCACCTCGAGCAGCGTCTTGTACGGGGCGAACGAGGCCTCGACCGTCTCGCCGTTGACGCTCAGGTTGAGCTGCACGTTGCGCCGCATGCCTGGACCCGTTCCCTTGTCGCTCGATTGTTCGTACCCCGAACAATTCCGGCGCCTACTCTACTCCAAAGCCCCTCTGGCGCACAGGGTCGGCGCGGCGGTAAGATCGCACGCTACCCCCCAATTACTGTCGTTCCCCCCGGAGAGCCCCCACATGACGCTACGCATCGGCGACGAAGCCCCCAATTTCAAGGCCGAAACCACGCAGGGCCCGATCGATTTCCACCAGTGGATCGGCAACGGCTACGCGGTGCTGTTCTCGCACCCGAAGGATTTCACCCCGGTGTGCACCACCGAGCTCGGCACCATGGCCAAGATGAAAACCGAATTCGACAAGCGCAACACCAAGATCATCGGCCTGTCGGTCGACCCGGTGAACGACCACGAGCGCTGGGCGAAGGACATCGAGGAGACCCAGGGCACGGCGCCGAACTATCCGATCATCGGCGACGCCGACCTCAAGATCTCGAAGCTCTACGACATGCTGCCGGCCGAAGCCACCCCCGGCAAGCGCACCGCCGCCGACAACCAGACCGTGCGCACGGTGTTCGTCGTCGGGCCCGACAAGAAGATCAAGCTGGTCCTCTACTACCCGATGACCACCGGCCGCAACTTCGACGAGGTGCTGCGCGTGCTCGACTCGATCCAGCTCACCGCGAAGTACCGCGTCGCCACGCCGGCCAACTGGAAGCAGGGCCAGGACGTGATCATCGCGGGCTCGGTGAGCGACGACGAGGCGAAGAAGCTCTTCCCGCAGGGGTGGAAGTCACCCAAGCCTTACCTGCGGATCACGCAGCAGCCCAAGTAGGCTGCGTCAGCAGTTCACCGCAAGGGCGGACTTGCGCCCGCCTTGCGGTCGAAGGTCTACTGTGGACCGCCGCGGACGTCGAAGGCGTCCACGACGATGAAGGCGGTGCTGCTCACGGACTCGACCTCGATCGTGTGCTGACCCGGGGCCAGCCCGTCGATCGAGAAGATCGCGTGCGCGTAGTTTTCACGCGGGGACCTTAAGAAGTTATCGATTTGTCCCTTGGAAACGCCGTCGACACGAATGATGACCGGCCCGATGCTGTTCTTCTGGCAGCCGATATAGCTCACGCCGGTGCCGGTGAAGGTGAACCTGGCGATCGAGCCGGCGGCATCGGCTCTTTGTGTCGCCCCTTCGCTCCAGGCCCGGTTGATGTTGCGGCTCCACTTGCCGGTATAGGTCGTCGCCGCCACCTGGCTATTGGGAAGCGTGTCGTCTTCCTGGAAGCGCCTTCCGGGCGTGGTCACGTTGAATGCGTCCACCACGATCTTGATGCCCGTCGAGGCGGGGTTCTTCCGGCCGCTCGCCGTGATCGTCAAGTGGTGGTCGACATCGGGCGCCAGTCCGTTTGCCCTGAACAGAATTTCCTGGAACGTTGGCGTCGCAGAGTACGTGTCGACGTCGGTGGATGCGCCGTCCAACTGCACAGTCGCGAAGCCGAAGTCGGGGCCGCGACCGCTTTGCCAGGCGATGGACGTTCCGCGGAAGGTAAAGGTGAGGCTATCGCCCGCGGTCGTGGTAAACCTCGCACCACCCCGCGGATTTTCGGGCGCCGATTCGACGCCGCCGCCGCTCCAGTTGGCGGAGTGGTCCTCGGTGGCGTCGTAGATGCAGGCGGGATCGGGGTTGCCGGCACACGGGTCGTTCGCGGTGAGGTCAGGGGGGACCCAGGTGCCGCTGTATTGGACGGCGGAGTCGTTCTCCTGGAAATGCGACACGATCTGCGGTTCCACGTCGAACGCATCCACCACCACGACCGCAGGGCTGGCTGAGGTCACCCGGATCGTCAGCGTGTGCTGGCCGGGGCTCAAGTCGTGCAGCGTAACGATAGGCGTGTGCATTTCCTGCGGGCGGGCGAAGAGATCGACGTGCCTGACCGGACCCCCATCCACGCTGACGTCTGCGGTTCCGCCGTCTCCGCTGCGGGCGCCGATCCAGGTCACCCACCTGCCGCTGAACGTGAATTGCACCGTGGCGCCGGCCGTCGTGGTTCGCACGGCAGAACCGCCGCTCCATCCGAACTTGGAGTCGGCCGGGCCCCAATCGCCAGGGCTCAACGTGACGCTCGGATCGGTTTGCTCGAAACGCCCAGGGTTACTGACGCCGCCAGCGTTCGTCGTGCCAGGATTGCCGCCGCTGGGATTGTCGCTGCCTCCGCCGCCCCCGCAGGAAGCCAGCAGACCCGCGAACAAGACACCGATATACGCTGCGTTGCGCTTCATGAGTCATTCCTTCCCTGGAAAATCGCCCGCGCGTAGTGTGGGACTCGAAGGTGTCGCCCTTCCGCAGGGCAGCATGGTCCGGACGACTCTCACGTGAGCCAAACGAACCGTACGAACGCTTGAGCTGACGGCGGGCTTTCGCGCCGCGGTGGCGGGCGATTCCGGCGTCCAAGGGAGGGCGTGCCGCCATGCGCGGGAATCGCATGGGGAATCGCTAACTTTACAGCGGCAATGTTCCGTAACAATCAGTTACGGACGCACCTGCCGTGGGGGTGTACGCTGCGTTTCACCATGAAGCGCGTGCTGATACTCCTACTTCTTGCGGTCGCGAGCGCTCCGGCGCTCGCGGGCGGCTGGCACGGGCATAGCCGCGTGATCGTTGGCTTCAACTTTGGGGTGCCGGTGTACGCGCCCTGGTACTACTACCCCCCGCCGGCCTACTACTACCCGCCAGCCGTCTACGCGCCGCCCACACCGACCACCTACGTCGAGCGCAGTGACGTGGCGGATCAGGCGCCCGCGCAGCCGCCCGCCACCTGGTACTTCTGCCGCGAAGCGAACGGGTATTACCCGTACGTGAAGCAGTGCCCCGGCGGCTGGATGCGCGTGCCGGCGCAGCCGCAGAACTGATCCCATGAAAAAGCTGCTTGTCGGAATCGGCGTGCTGGCACTCGCCGGTTGCGTCACGCCGCCGCCGACCGGGCCGAGCGTGATGGCGCTGCCGGGGACGGGCAAGAGCTTCGACGAATTCCGTCACGACGATCACGACTGCCGCGGATATGCCGCATATCAGAGCGGCGCTCAGGGGGCCGATCAGGCTGCGAGAGATTCGACTGTCAACAGCGCCGCGGTCGGCGCGATTGTCGGCACCGCCGCAGGCGCGGCGCTCGGCGGGAACGGCCATGCCGCGCTTGCCGGCGCAGGCCTGGGCACAGCGACCGGCGCGATGGTCGGCTCGAGCGCCGGAGCGCAGGGCACGTACAGCGTCCAGCGCCGCTACGACAACGCCTTCACGCAGTGCATGTACGCCAAGGGCAACAAGGTGCCGATGGCGGTCGCGCCGCCACGCCAGGCCGCGTCCTCGAACCCTTCGTACTACCGCCCGCCTCCGCCGCCTCCGCCGCCGTCGTACGGGCCGCCTCCGCCACCGCCGCCGTCGGTCCGCAGCACGCCTCCGCCACCGCCATCGGTGGGAGGCACGCCTCCGCCGCCACCGGCAGGCACGCCACCACCGCCCCCTCCGGGCGCATAGAAGCTACTGGCGCGTCGCTCGACGCGCGCTCTCCAGCAAAGACGCCTTCATGAGGAAGGCCTTGTGGCGCGCCGGGTCCGCGGCAGTCGCGCGCAGCTCGTCGAAGCGGCGCGCGCGCTGCGCCGGATCGCGCTCCTCCAGGCGGCGCTTGTTCGCCACGGTCTGCTCCTGCACGTACTCGATGTTGAGCGGCCTGCGCCGCGCCTCGTAGGTGTCGAGCGATTCTTCATCGGTTTCTCGCCGGATGACCTTGTCCAGAAGGTCGGCGAGGTCCCAGGCCTCGTGAATTCCCGAGTTCAGGCCGAGCCCGCCGATCGGATTGTTCACGTGCGCCGCATCCCCGCACAGGAAGACGCGCCCCCTGCGGAAGTGCTTCGCCACGCGCTGGTGCACGTTGTAGAGGTTGAGGTGAAGGTAGTCCCTCTCTCCCTCTGGAACATAGATCCGGGCGAGGCGCGCGCTCACCGCGGCGTCCGAGAGCGCTTCCTCGTCGGACTCGTCCGCGCGCGTGTTGAACACCGCGCGCCAGCGCCCCGTCAGATCGTCGCCGGCGACCTTGAAGAGATTGGTCCACTCGGCCGGATCGGCCATGTAGGCACGGTTGCAGCAGCCAAGGGCGGCGGCGAAGTCGAACTTCGTCGTGACGACCAGAAAGCGCTCCGGCCAGGTATAGCCCTCGAACTCGATGCCGAGGAGCTTGCGCACGGTGCTGCGGCCGCCGTCGGCGCCGATGACGTAGTCGGCGACGAAGCGTCGCTCTCCCGCCGTGACGGTGACCTGCTTTTCGTCCTGCTCGAGCCCAACAACTGACATGCCAAGAAAAACCTCGGCGTTCGCCATCCCTTTCAGCCGAGCGAGCGCCATGTTGGCGAGCTTGTGCTGCTCGGTCTGGACCACGAACGGGAAGTCGGTCTCGCCGCGCAGCCGCTCGAAATCGAACTCGGCGATGCGCTCGAGTGTCGGCCGGTCCCAGAACTCGAAGGTGCGCGCCACCAGCCCCACGCGGATGTACTCGTCGATCAGGCCGAGCTCGGCGAGGATCTCGAGCGTCGGCGGCTGCGTGGTCGAGGCGCGGGGGGCGTCGTCTATGTCCTCCCGCGCTTCGAGCAGCGCGACCGAATGGCCCAGGCGCGCGGCGGCGAGCGCGGCGACGCTGCCCACCGGCCCGGCGCCGACGACGAGGATGTTCCGCCGCTGCATGGATCGCGGCGATTATACTGACCCGGTGATCGAGCCCTGCCGCCTGGGAGCGAAGGAAGCAGCCGCGCGCATCGAGCGCGGCGAGCTCAGCGCGCGCGGCCTGCTCGAGAGCTGCCTCGAGCGCATCGGCGCTCGTGAAGCCGAGGTGCAGGCCTGGACTTTCTTGGACAGAGAAGCTGCTCTTTCCCAGCTCAATCACGTTGGAGAAGCAGGGCCGTTGCGAGGCGTGCCCATAGGCGTGAAAGACATCTTCGACACCCACGACATGCCGACCGAATACGGCTCGCGCATCTATGCCGGCCACCGCCCGCGCGCCGATTCGGCGCCGGTGGCGCTCGCCCGCGCGGCCGGCGGCGTGATCCTCGGCAAGACGGTGACCTGCGAGTTCGCGACGTTCGTGCCGTCGAGGACACGCAATCCGCACAATGCGGCGCATACGCCCGGCGGCTCCTCGAGCGGGTCGGCCGCCGCGGTCGCCGACTTCATGGTGCCGCTCGCCTTCGGCACGCAGACGTCCGGCTCGGTGATCCGCCCCGGCTCCTACTGCGGCGTGGTGGCCTGCAAGCCGACCTACAACCTGCTGCCGCGCGCAGGCGTGCACCCGAACGCCGACTCGCTCGATACGATCGGGGTCTACGCGCGCAGCGTCGAGGACGTCGCGTTCTTCCTCGAGGCGCTAACCGGGCGCACCGATTTGCAGGGGCGAATCGATCGGCCGCGCATCGGCGCCTGCCGCACCTGGGAGTGGGGGCTGGTCGAGCCGCCCATGGCGTCGGCCTTCGAAACCGCGGCGAAGAAGCTCGATGCGGGCGAGCTTCGGCTTCCGGAGTCGTGGCGCAATTTGCGTGAGGCACAGGCGACCATCATCCGCTACGAGGGCGCGCGTTCGCTCGCCGACGAATACCGCCGCTTCGCCGATTCTCTCGACCCGGCGTTGCGCCGGCGCTGCGAAGAGGGCTACGCCACGGACGCGCGAAAGTGCCAGGACGCGCTCTCCTATGCGGCTCGCTGCCGGGCCGCGTTGAGCGATGCCTTCGGCGACTGCGATGTGCTGATCGCCCCGGCGGCGACCGGCGAGGCGCCCGAGGGACTGGGCTCTACGGGCAACGTGGCGATGAACGTGGTGTGGACGCTGCTCCACGTGCCGTGCGTGTCGGTGCCGATGGGCGTCGGCCCCAACGGCCTGCCGCTCGGGCTGCAGGTCATCGGGCGGATCGGGGAGGACGCGCGAACCCTCGCCTGCGCGCGCTGGATCGAAGCCCGGATGAAGGAGAACCGGGCATGAGACGGCTTCTTCTCTTGCTTCTATTTTCAGTCTGGGCAAACGCTTCGCTGGCCCAAGCCTGGCCGCAGAAGCCGGTGAAGGTGATCGTGCCGTTTCCTCCCGGTGGCGTGACCGATTCGATCGCGCGCATCACCGCCGACTGGCTGACCCAGAGGCTGGGGCAACCCGTCATCGTGGAGAATCGTCCCGGCGCGAGCGGCGCGATCGCGGCCGAGCTGGTGGCTCGCGCCGAGCCCGACGGCTACACGCTCTTCTCCGCCGCGACGCCGCAGCTCGCGATCGTGCCGCATGTGCAGAAGATCAACTACGACCCGGTGAAGGACTTCGCGCCGATCTCGATCGTCGGCACGAATCCGTTCGCGCTCGGTTGCAACCGGAAGCTCGCGGCCACCAGCCTGAAGCAGCTCGTCGACTACGCCAGGGCTCATCCGGGCGAGCTGAGCTACGCCTCGCCGGGCTCGGGGTCGGTCGGCCACCTCACGATGGAGCTCTTTCTCGCACGCGCCGGACTGAAGATGGAAGCGGTGCTCTACAAGGGCGGCGGCCCGGCGATCGCCGATGTCGTGGCCGGCCACGTGCCCTGCTACTTCGGCAACCTGAACGAGATCCTGCCGCACGCCGGCGGCGGCAAGATCAACGTGCTCGCGGTCTCGGGCGAAGCTCGTGCGCCGCAGCTCCCGCAGGTGCCCACCGTAGCCGAGCAGGGCTATCCGGGGTTCCGCACGGTCACCTGGAACGGCTACGTCGCGCCGTCCGCCACGCCGAAATCCATCGTCGAGCGCCTCTCACGCGAGATCGCCGCGGGATGCAAGGACGCCGCCTTCGCCGCCCGACTGGAGAAGATCGGTGTCGATCCCGTCTGCGGCACGCCCGCCGAGTTCGAGCGCGCCGTGCGCGACGACCTGGCGCTCTGGAAGGAAGCCGTGCAGGCGGCCGGGATCAAGCCGCAATGAGCCTGCGCGTCGCCATTCCGGATCTCATCTCGCCTTCGTATTTCCCCGCGATCGCAGCCGTGGAGCTCGGCTGCTTCCGGCAGGAAGGCCTCGACGCCACCGTCGAGCTGCTTTTCCCCGTCACCAAGACCTACGAGGAGCTGCGCGAAGGCAGGCTCGATTTCGTGGGCGGCGCCTCGCATGCGGCGCTTTATGCGTTCAAGGACTGGCAGGGAGGAAGGCTCCTCTGCGCGCTCGCGCAGCACATGTATTGGTTTCTTGTCGTTCGAAAAGACCTGGACGCGAAGCGGGGAGACCTTGAGGTCGTGAGAGGTCAACGAATCGGCGCGGCGCCTGGGCCGGTCGACGGGTTGAAGCAGATGCTGAAGGCCGCCGGCATCGATCCTGAGCGCGACGTGAAGATCGGCCCGGTGCCCGGTGCCATCGGCGAGTCGGCATCGTTCGGGCTGCTCGCGGCGAAGGCGCTCGAGGAGGGAAAGATCGACGGATTCTGGGCGAACGGCATGGGCGCGGAGGTCGCGGTGCGAAGCGGCGTCGGCACGCTCGTGCTCGACGCGCGCCGCGAGGGAAACGCGGAGGCCAAGGGATACACCTTTCCCGCCTTGGTTGCCTCTCAGAAGCTTATTGCTGCAAAACCGGAGGTGGCCCGAGCGGCGATTCGAGCGGTCAGGGCGGCGCAGCAGATCCTGAAGCGCGACCCGGGCCGCGCCACCGAGGTGGGGAAGAAGCTCTTTCCCGCGACCGAGGCAAGCCTGATCGCCGATCTGATCCGCCGCGATGCGCCGTTCTACGATCCGCAGATCTCCCCGCGCTCGGTCGAGTCGATGAACCGCTTCGCGCGCGATCTGGGCCTTCTCTCCCGGACGGTCGGCTACGAAGACGTGGTATGGACCGGCTGAAGGGCAAGGTCGCGGTCGTCACCGGGGGCGCGTCGGGCATAGGCAAGGCGATCGCGCTGCGCCTCGCCGGCGACGGCGCCTCGATCGTGATCGCCGACCTGCAGAAGTACGACGAGGCCGCGGCCGCGATCGCCAAGGCCACGGGCTGCAAGACTCTTGGCTTGCGAACCGACGTGTCGAACGAGACCGACGTCTCCAGCCTGGCTGCTCAAACGATGACAGCCTTCGGCCGGCTGGACATCCTGGTGAACAACGCCGCCGTGTTCAGCTCGCTCGAGCTGCGGCCGTTCCAGGACATTCCGATCGAGGAATTCCGCCGCGTGATGGAGGTGAACATCCTGGGCGTCTGGCTCTGCTGCCGGGCGTGCGTGCCGCACATGCGCCGCGGCGGCTACGGTCGCATCGTCAACCTGGCCTCCGGCGCGCCGCTGAAGGGCGTGCCGCTTTTCCTGCACTACATCTCGAGCAAAGGCGCCGTGATCGCCATGACGCGCGGCCTTGCGCGCGAGCTGGGCAAGGACGGCATCACCGTGAACGCGCTCGCGCCGGGCTTCACCCTGTCGGAAAACGTGGCGCAGCACCCGGCCCACGTGCGCCAGGGCGAGATCACCAGGATGACCCGCGCCATCCAGCGCGACGAGAAGCCCGAAGACCTCGTCGGCACGGTGAGCTTCCTCGCGAGCGAGGATGCGGCCTTCCTCACCGGGCAGACGATCGTCGTCGACGGCGGGTCGGCGATGCTTTGAGGAAAAGGGGTCTGACCCCTTTTTCCGTTACACAATTCCGTCCGGGAGAACCCCGAGGCGACCAGTCACCTCCGGCGAGCGCAGGAACCCGCGCGGCGCCGAATGCAGGCGCTCGAAGCCGTCGCGCGTCACGCGCACCAGCTCGCCGACCTGCACACCGGCCTTCTGGTCAGGCGTGATGACGTTGGGCTGCACCACCACGGTCATGTTCTCTTCCAGCGTCATCTGCGGGAGCGGCCCGGCCGGGCGGCTGCGCGAGCCGACGATCGGCGGCAGGTAGCCGCCGCCGAAGCCGTGCATGAGGTCGTCGTAGATGGTGAAGCCGCGCTCTTCGATGATGCCCGCCGCGGCGACGATCTCTTCCATGGTCGTGCCGTGGCGGATCACGCCGGTGACCGCGTCGAACGCGGCCTCGGCGGTGTCGTGCAGCGACTGGTAGAGCGGCGTGGGATCGGCGCCGACGGTGAAGCTGCGCAGCACCTGCCCCGCATAGTCCCACCAGTACGCCGACAGCTCGCAGAAGACCACGTCGCCTTTCTGCACCCGGCGCGACGACGCGTACTGCGGCGGCACGCACAGGCGCGGCTCGGCCATCGAGGTGACGCCGATGTAATGGATGAACGTGGTTCCGCCCTCCCCCACGTAGGCGCGCTCCACGAGGTTGGCGAGGTCGTACTCGGCGAGACCCGGCCGCGTACCCTGAAGCAGCGCTTCAAATCCCGCGTCGGAGAGCTGCGCCCCGATGCGCAGCCATTCGATCTCCTCCTCGGACTTCACCAGGCGCAGCCGGATGTAATCGGCGTCCAGCGACACTACCTCGAAGCGCGCTTCCAGCGCCTTCAGCTTCCGGTTCGCGAGCGGCCCGATCAACCCGATGCGCTTGGCGCCGCGGCGGGCGAGCTCTTCGATGGTGAGCGCGATGCCGCGGTGCTCGCCCCAGCGCACGTCCACCCCTTGCGCGAGACGCCTGGCGAGCGGCAGGTGGTTGTACCACTCGACGTGCATCGTCATCCGCTCGCCCGGCCTGAACACCACGAACGCCTCGACCGTTCCGGGCCAGCCGGTGACCCACTGCGGCGCGTTGCCGGTGCGCTGGTCGGTGACGATCAGAAGGTGATCGACCTCGCGCTGCTGCATGACCATGGCGAGCGCGTGGTGCCGCCTCGAATACTCTGCGTCCGAGAAGCGGGGAAACTCCGGCTCGCCGAGGGTCATCATCCCGGTTTCGCGCCCGACGCCTTGACGATCGGCGCCCAGCGCTTCACTTCCGCGGCGACGAATGCGGTAAAAGCCTTCGCGTCCATCGTCGTGGGCACGATTCCCTCGGTCTTGAGGCGCTCGCGCACATCGGGAAGCTGCAGCGCCCGGTTTACTTCGGTATTGAGCCGCTGGACGATTTCGGGAGGCAGGTTGGCAGGGCCCGAAAGCGAGAACCAGACCGTTGCCACGATATCGGGATAGCCCATCTCGGCGAAGGTGGGAACGTCCGGAAACTCGGGCAGGCGCGTCTCGGCGCTGATCGCAAGCCCGATCGCGCGGCCGGAGCGTATTTGCCCCGAGGCGGTGGTGAGCGTCGTGGACACGGCCTGAATGTGCCCCGCGATGAGATCGGCCACCGCCGCCGAAGCGCCCTTGTACGGCACATGCACCATCTCGATGCCGGCATGCTGCTTGAACAGCTCGGCGACGAGCTGGCCCTGGGTGCCGTTGCCCGGGGATCCGTAGGAAAGTGCCTTGGGCTTGGACTTGGCCAGCTTCACGAATTCGCGCAGGTCCTTCACCTTCAGCGCAGGATTCACCGCCAGCACCGCCGGAGGGCCGCCGAAGAGCGCGATGTGGGTGAAATCGCGCAGCGGGTCGTACGGCGTGCCCTGGATTGCGGGCGCGAGAACGTGAGATGCGATTCCGGAAACGACGAGCGTGTAGCCGTCCGGCGCGGCCTTCGCCGCGAGGTCGGATCCCAGCGCGCCGCCCGCGCCCGGGCGGTTCTCGACGATGAAGGTTTCCTTCAGGCTCTCGGTGAGCTTCTGCGCGATGAGGCGCCCGAGCGTGTCGGCGCTGCCTCCCGGCGCGAAGGGCGCGATGATCCGCACGGGCTTGTCCGGCCAGGACTGCCCGAAAGCAAAATTCCCGAACAGGGTGAATACGAGAAACAGGAGCAGGCGATTCATGACGCCGATTCTATAATCAAGCGATGAGCGAAAGCATCGACGTCGAAGCCATCGACGTTCATACCCACGTCGTCCCGGAGAATTTCCCGCCGTACCGGGGGAGCGGCCGCGACGTCCCGTGGCCCTCCATGGCCGAGGCGCACGCGTGCCACCGGCACGTCATGATCTCGGGCAAGGTCTATCGCACCGTGTCCGACGGCTGCTGGAGCGTGCCGCGGCGCGTCGAGGACATGAGCGGGATGCGCGTCGCGCGCCAGGCGCTCTCGCCGATGCCGGAGCTCCTCTCCTATTGGCTGCCGCTCGAGGACGCCAAGGTTCTAATCCGGTACCTGAACGAGCAGATCGCTGCGATGGTGGAGCGGGCGCCCCAGCGCCTCGTGGGCTTGGGCGCCGTGCCGCTGCAGGATCTCGACGCCGCGCTTCACGAACTCCATTACATAGTAAAGAGCTTGAAATTTTCCGGGGTCGAAATCGCCAGCCACGTGAACGGCACCTCGATCGGCGACCCGAAGTTCGAGCCGTTCTTCGCCGCGGCCGAGGAGCTGGGCGCGGCGATCTTCGTGCACGCGCTGCGCCCGGCGGGCCAGGACCGCATCGTCGGCCCCTTCTCCGAGCAGGCGGTGTGCTTCCCCGGGGACATCGCCCTCGCCTGCGCCTCGATGATCACCGGCGGCGTGGCGGCGCGGCATCCGGGGCTGCGCATCGCGTTCAGCCACGGCGGCGGTGCCATGGCGATGCTGCTGCCGCGGCTGGTGCACGCCTGGCAGATGACCCCCAAGGCGAAGGAAGCGCTGAAGGAATCGCCGGCCGCCATTGCGCGGCGGTTTTTCTACGACCAGCTCGTGTTCGACGCGGCCGCGGCGCGGCTGCTGATCGAGCGCTTCGGCCTCTCGCAGATCATGCTCGGCAGCGACTATCCGTTCGTGATGGGCGATCCCGACCCGGTCGGCGCCCTCGAGCGCCTGGAGCTCGACCAAGACGCGCACTACGCGATCAGTGCAGGGAACGCGCGGCGCTTTCTCGGCCTGAGATGATCTGCGGCAGCACCGCGCTGATCGACTCGTTGAACACCGCGTTGGCGACGCGGTCGAACGGCGTCGGCTCGGCGTTCACGATGACGATCCTCGCGCCCGCGCTGCGCGCGAGCTCCACGGTGCCCGCGACCGGGTAGACCTGCAGGCTCGAGCCGACCGCGATGAAGAGGTCGGCCTCAGCGGCCGCCCGCATCGCCCGATCGATCACCTCGGGCACGAGGGCCTGCCCGAACGAGACGGTGTCGCTCTTGAGGATCCCGCCGCAGTCGCGGCAGTGCGGGTCCTCCTCGCCGGCGCGCACGCGCTCGAGCACGAGCTGCATCGCGCCGCGCATGCCGCAGCCGAAGCACATGAACCGCCGCATCGTGCCGTGCACCTCGATCACCCGCTCCGGCGAGTTGCCGGCGACCTGGTGCAGCTCGTCGATGTTCTGCGTGATGAGCGCGTGCAGCTTTTCTCTCTTTTCGAGCTCGACCAGGGCGAGATGACCCGGATTGGGCCTGGCAGTCCAGGCCGGGCTGGAGAGGCGGTTCTGCCACGACGCCTTGCGCACCTCGGGATCGGCGAGGTAATAGCGGATGTCGGACATCTTCTCGGCCGCCGGATTGCGGGTCCACAGCCCCTGGGGCCCGCGAAAGTCGGGAATCCCCGAATCGGTCGAGATGCCGGCGCCGGTGAGCACGACGACGCGGCGCGCCCCCTCTACCCAGGCGCGCACGCGCTCGCTATTCTTCACGGTCATGACCAATTCTAGTCTGCGCCGGGTGATCGAGGTCGCGGCGCCGCTCTGGGCCGGCGAAGCCGAGCTCGTGCGCTCCTACTGGACCTCGCCCACGCGAACGCTCGAGACCGATCTCCTCTGGCTCAAGCGCCAGTGCTTCAAGGAGTTCTGGGGCTCTGGCGTCACCAAGTTCGACAAGGGCGGCCTGATCCCGGGCTCGCTGAAGCGGCTCACCGAAGAGACGGCGAACATCGACCGCACGATGGATCGCCACGAGTTCCTCGATGCGCTGGAAGGCGTGAAGGCCGAGTTCAGCCACTACACCTTCTTCGCCGACGTCTACGACGCGGTGCGGCCGAAAGGCGCGCCGAAGCTCGATCCCGGCATGCTCGAGGAATGGCCCGAGGAAAAGGCGCTCACCGCGCTGCGCTTTCGCCACCGCGACGCGCATGGGGCGCTCGGCATGCGCGCGTGCAGAACCACCGAAGGGGGCTACTGCACTCTCTTCTCCGAAGGCATGAAGCTCGCTGGCCGCCCCGGAATCGACAGCCTGATCGCGGACGCCTGCGGCAAGGTCTACGACGACGAGTTCGGCCACATGCTCTCGGGCATCGCCGGCATCGGCGAAGAAGGCCTGACGCCCGACGCCTGGAGCCTCCTGGAGAAGCTCATCGTCGAGCAGCTGCACCAGCGCATCCGCATGCGCAACGCCCAGTTCAGCTATCCGCTATCCGAGGAGCGGGTTCAGGCAATCTACCGCGGCGACATCCAGCCGCTCGCTTTCGATTACGAGCGCGCCAAGCTGGCTGCTTAGACGAAAAAGAAGAAAAAGGGGTAAAGAAGAAAAAGGGGTCAGACCCCTTGTATGTCGAAGAAGGGATATTGTCCGCCTTGCAGCACTGGCCGGATAGACCGTCTGACCCCTTGGGTTTCGAAGCCCGGTGAAAAGCGTGAGTCGTCCGGCCGTTTCTCTTTGCAGAGCCCGAACGGTTGCGCGAGCACGAGCTCGCATTTTCGCAAGGATGGGACGCGAGGAGGCGCGGACATGGAACAACGAGGCATGGTCGCGGGGATCGATGTGTCCAAGGCACAGCTCGATACTGCCTTTGGCGCTGATGGCGAAGTGGTCGGCTTTGCCAACGACGAGCAAGGGATTGCGCGACTGCTCGAGCGGTTAAGCAGTGTCAGGCCGGCATTGGTGGTGATGGAGGCAAGCGGGGGCTACGAGACAGCGGCAGCCACTGCGATCGCGGCGGCTAGTTGGCGGCTCGCGATTGTTAACCCACGGCAGGTACGCGATTTCGCACGCGCTACGGGACGCTTGGCGAAGACCGACCGCATTGATGCCAGGATGCTATCGGCCTTTGGCAAGGCGGTGGAGCCGCAAATTACGCAGCTGCCCGACGAGGACGCCCAAGCGCTCCAGGGCATGCTGCTTCGGCGCCAGCAGCTCGTCGCAATGCGCGCGCAGGAGCGCCAACGCCTCGAGCACGCTCAAGGGCCGATGCGCAAGCAGATCAAGAAACACATCGACTGGCTCGACCATGAGATCGACAGGCTCGATATCGACATCACTGCAGGGCTCAGGCAGTCGGCAGCGTGGCGTGCGAAGGACGACTTGCTGCGCAGTTTCAAGGGTGTTGGGCCGATCACCTCCGGGACCCTGCTGGTCGCCTTGCCCGAGCTCGGTTCTCTAGGCCGCCGCGCTATCGCCGCCCTGGTGGGTGTGGCACCGCTCAACTGGGACAGCGGCAAGATGCGCGGCAAGCGCGGGACTCGTGATCCGCGCCTGGCACGCATCGACCACGAAGGTCGCGGCGCGGCCATGCTTCTTCGCCATGGCGTCGACATCGTCGAGCG
>Ga0207662_10000208_pt1 | contig 27280 bp, 23 predicted proteins | sample KBSS33LmetaG_FD_184338 | JGI IMG/M metagenome (GOLD analysis project Ga0207662, IMG submission 184338) | Switchgrass rhizosphere microbial communities from Kellogg Biological Station, Michigan, USA - KBS S3-3L metaG (SPAdes) (version 2) | ecosystem: Host-associated > Plants > Roots >... | reverse complement strand
ACCGTCATTGCCTGCGCGGTCTATTTCTGGGCGAGGCTGGCGCACGTCATTCTCTACACGATGGGCGTACCGGTTCTCCGCACGCTCGCCTTCTCCGTCGGCTTTCTTGCGCAGCTCGCGCTCGTATTCGCGGTGTTTGGAAAACTTTAGTTTGCCGGACCGGCACGTTCGGCGATGCCGCGCGTATCCAGGCCGCGCGGCAGCAGCCCGAAGACCGGCGCCCCCTCGCCATCGAGCCGCGACGCGCAAAATGCGTCCGATACATTGGACGGCGCGTGCCTGACCAGCAACGACCCCTGAAGGCCAAGCACGATGTCGCAGATCAGCGCCCGCGCCTGTGACTCGTCGGTGTGATCGCGGGAGGCGAACCGCTTCTCAATCCGCTCGGCGAACGCCTTTATCCGGGAATCCTTGGCCCCATCCAGCTCGCGGCGCAAAACTTCCGACGCATTCGGTGTCCGCTCCAGTGCCCGCAGCACATCGAGACACATGACGTTGCCGGAACCTTCCCAGATCGAATTAACGGGTGCCTCACGATAGATGCGCGGCATGATGGATTCCTCGATGTAGCCGGAGCCACCAAGCACCTCCATGGCCTCGTAGGTCAGGAACGGCGTCCGCTTGCAGATCCAGAATTTGGCCGCGGGCGTGACGATGCGCCGGATCACCTGTGCGTTGTCGCTGCTTTCATCATAGGCACGCGCGAGCCACATGGTCAGCACCGTGGCCGCCTCCGACTCAAGCGCGAGATCGGCAAGCACGTTCGTCATAAGGGGCTGGTCGACGAGCTTTTTCTGGAACACGATGCGGTGTCGCGCGTGGTGGATCGCCTGGGCAACCGCCTGCCGCATAAGCGCGGACGACCCTATGCAGCAATCGAGTCGCGTGTAGTTACCCATTTCTATGATGGTCGGAATGCCGCGCCCCTCGTCCCCGACGAGCTGTGCGTAGGCGCCATGAAACTCGACCTCGCTCGACGCATTCGAGCGATTGCCGAGTTTGTCCTTAAGCCGAAGTATGAGGATTGCGTTACGCTCGCCGTCCGGGGTCCATCGCGGCATCAAAAAGCAGCTCAAGCCGTTCGGCGCTTGGCCCAGCACAAGAAACGCATCGCACATCGGCGCCGACATGAACCACTTGTGGCCATAGAGGCGGAAACTGCCGTCGGCGGACGGCTGTGCGCGTGTCGTATTGGTGCGCAGGTCCGAGCCACCCTGGTTCTCGGTCATGCCCATGCCGACAAGAGCCGAGGTCTTCAAGCGCGCCGGCCGAAAGCGACGATCGTATTCGCGCGAGTAGATCCGCGGCAGCCATTCGTCAGCGATTTGCGGCGCATGCCGCAAGGTCGGGACCGAGCCATAGGTCATCGCGAGTGGGCAGTACGCTCCGCTTTCGATCTGCCCCAGCATGTATGTCCCGGCGGCACGTGCCACGTGTGCGCCCGGCTTTGGGTTTGCCCAGGGACTCGAGTGAAGACCGGCCTCAAGAGCGATTTCGAGCAATCGGTGCCAGGCCGGGTGAAACTCGACTTCATCAAGCCGATAGCCGTAGCGGTCGAGCGTACGAAGTTGCGGGGGAAACCTGTTGGCATCAAAGCCGAGTTGCACGGTCTCGGGTTTGCCGAGCCTGGCGCCCAGTTCGGTCAGCTCACTTTCGGCCCAGCTAGCACCTTCCCGGCGCACCGCCTCACGCAATACGGCGTCGCTCGCGAACAGATTGTACGGCTCAAGCGGCGGCGGCTGGTTCTGAACCTCGAACATCGGCCGTAGGTCTCCCGCGAAGATACGGCGATTGTACCAGTGAAATCAGGGAAACAACGCGACTTGCTCCAATCCCATCGTTTCCGGCCAGCCCATGATCAAATTCATGTTCTGGATCGCCTGCCCGGAGGCGCCCTTAACCAGATTGTCGAGCGCGGACACGACGATTGCACGCCCGGGGACGCGGTCTTTGGCCACGCCGATGAAGGTCATATTCGAGCCCCGCACATGCCGCGTCTGTGGCGTTTCCCCGAAGGGCAAAACATGCACAAATGGCTCCCTCATGTAGAACTTTAAAAGTATCGCATGAAGGTCCTCGGCGGTTCGGCCCCGCCGCCCGCGGATATAGATCGTCGACAAGATACCCCGGTTCATTGGCACCAGATGGGGCGTGAACGTGACGACCACTTCACGCCCAGCGGCGAGCGAGAACTCCTGGTCGAGTTCGGCCATGTGCCGGTGATGACCAACGCCGTAAGCGTGAAAGCCCTCCGAAACTTCGGAAAAGAGCATAGCCTCCTTGGCGGCGCGCCCTGCTCCCGTCATGCCGGACTTTGCATCGACGACAATTTCGTCGAGCTCAATCGCCTTGTTCTTGATGAGCGGGATAAGCGGCAGCTGCGCACAGGTCGTGTAGCAGCCCGGATTGGCAACCAGCCGCGCTTGCCTGATCTCGCGACGGTGAATTTCGGTCAATCCGTAGACGGCCTCCTTCTGCAGCTCCGGCGCGTGATGATCGTGGCCGTACCATTTCGCATAGGCCACGGTATCCGACAGGCGAAAGTCTGCCGACAGGTCGACAACTTTGGTCGATGGCGACTTCGCCATCAGATCCTTGATGACCTTCTGCGTCGTCGCGTGCGGCAAAGCACAAAACGCAACGTCCAGTGCGGCGCCTCGCCAGTCGATGCCATCGATCGCGACAAGCTGCGGCAGCGTAAAGGGAGAGAACTGCGGAAACACGTCACGCATAGCCTTGCCGGCGCTGCGCTCGGCGGTCAGCAGCACGATCTCGGCGCGCGGATGGCGCAACAGCACGCGCACCAACTCGCCTCCCGTATAACCCGAGGCCCCAAGTACACCGATCTTCGCTTTTGCGGCCATGAATCGATCCTTATCCAGAAGTCTTAAAGAACTACCGGAAGAAGGCCAACAGCGCGCTTTGTCTTGGGGAAACGTGCCGCGGCTTCAGATCCGGCGGCACGGGTGACGATAGCTCTACGCCCGTGCCTGGGGGGCACGGCGGCGGCGCGGCTCTCTCTTTGCTAAAAACATCGTCATGGCCGGGGCATATAGGACGCAGGGCTTGATCCGTCAACTGCGCGTTCCGCGCAACGGCAACGGCTGCTCTTTCAGCATGGCCTTAATGACAACTTCGCGCGCGAAAGCAGGCTCAATGCCGTGGGACGCGATCATGTCCTTACAGTCGGCGACGATCGCATCGGCATCCTGCATGATCTTCAGCCGCTTGAAGTGATCGTCGTGATGCAGGCCCATGCTGGCCCCGACGATGTCGAGGATGTTGATGATGCGGAACGGCCAGTCGCGCTCGTGCGCGCAGAGTTCGCGATGGTCGACATGATAGATCGCAACCAGCGCATCGACGCCGGCGGCGGCAGTGGCCTCAAGCTCGGCGAGTTGAAGGCCGCGCTTGTACTCCGGTAACGCATTCAACGCATTGCTCATCAGTCCGACTGCCGGCTGATGCAGATCAACGATCTCGATTCCGGGCACCATCCGCAGTAGCTCGGTTCCGGATTCGACCACGCCTTTGACGCCGGGATGCTTATGCAGCGCGATCCGCATTCGAACCGGATTTTTCAGCATCGGGCGAAGGTCTTCGAATCGGGTCTTCAGAAACAACATGAAAGGCGTCATTTCGAACGGACGCGATCCCCTCACCTTTTCGACGGTCGGGATTGTCGTTTCGGTGAATTGAACATGGCAGCTCGCACACCATGATATGACGCCCGCTTTCCCTTCGGCGAGTTTGTCGAGCGAACTCGTGGCGACGCGCCCTGAGACATCTGTGTCGCCCGCGCGCAACTGAATGACCCCGCAACAATGCGTCGGGCCGCCCATGACGCGATAGGTCACGCCGAGAGCATCCATGATGTCGAGCGCCGTCAGGGCCATATGCGGGGTCTTGAGCACATTGCAGCCGGTGTAGAACACAAAGTCCGGGCGCTCGCCCGGTTTCGCGGTCGAGCCGTTTTCGAGGCGCTCGTTCACGTGCTGGCCAAGCCGTGCAAGCTCGTTCTCGCTCAGTTGCATGCGTGCGAGAACGTTCACGCCATCGGCAACCAGCCGGAAGTTTTCGACACCTTGCTTGCGCCGATTGCGCAGCTCGGAGGAATGCTTGGCAAGGGCGACGCGCGCCATCGCCAGCAGGAATCGCGGATTGACGGCTTCGTCGCATGCCGTGATGCAGTCGCCTGTCAGCGCGCAACCTTTAGCCCATGCTTTTGAAGCCTCGGGTCCCTCGCCTGTCCGAACGATATCAAGTACCCCTGCAATCACGCTTTCCGGCGCGGCGTCACCAACACCTGCCGGCTGCGCCATCGGACAAACCTCGACGCACTTTCCGCACCGCGTGCAGGCATCCAGCATTGCTGCAGTGCGCGCCGCCAGTGCGGTTTCAAAAGAGGTTTCGATCATTGGTGCGCAATAACCCCGTACCGTGCTTCTTATTCCACTTCGGAGCCACGACCGTTGTCGTCACCCGACCATATAGGCGAAAGCTCGACGGTTCGATAAGCTGCTTTAGCGGATAGTCCTGCAGCATCCTTTGCAGGGCAAGGGTCCCGCAGGATCGACTGAAAACTAATCAATTGGGAGGGAGTAAGATGCGTCGTTTGACTATGTTGGCGGGCGCTCTCGGCGCCGCGCTGCTGATGAACTCAGGTGCTTTTGCGCAAGTGCCGGCCGACCCGAACAATCCAAATGAAACCGTGCCGGACAAATACAATTACACGCCTTATGGCGAAACCATAAAGCTTGCCGATGCCAAGAAGGTCGCCGAGGCCGCGCTGGCCGAAGCAACCAAGCGTGGATGGCCGATGTGCATTGCCGTTGTCAGTCCCTCGGGCGACCTTGTCTATTTCGAGAAAATGGATGACTGCCAGTATGCGTCCGTCGAAATCTCGCAAAGCAAGGCAAAGGCGGCAGCAGTCTACCGTCGTCCGACAGTGGTGTTCGAGCGCCTGATCGCCAAGGGCCAGTACTTCGCCTATCTCCCGACGCTCGGTGCTGGATTCATCGGCTCGCGCGGCGGCAATCCGATCGTAGCCGGCGGCAAGATCGTCGGTGCAATCGGTGTAAGCGGCGGCACAGGCGCACAAGACGACGCCGTTTCACAGGCGGGTGCCGCTGCGCTGAAATAAGTGAGAGCGCAGTACAAAAACAATCCGCCGGGGACAAAATCCCGGCGGATTTTTGCTTCCGAAACTACCACAGCCCCCAGATGACAGCCTTGGAGATGACATCGCCGATCGTCAGCAATGTCGCAGCCCAGACAAAGGCGGACGCGAAATTTGCGATCTGAAAATGCCAGAATGGCATTTCAAATATACCCGCTATCAATGGCACGATGGCACGAAGCGGTCCGAAGAAGCGGCCAATGAAAATTCCCGGAATGCCCCATTTCTTCATGAAGGTCTCTCCGCGCGGAATGAGATCGGGATGCCGAGACAGAGGCCACATATGCGCGACTCTGTATTCGAGTTTCAGCCCGATCCAATAAGAGACCCAATCGCCAAATGCTGCGCCCAATGATGCCGCGACCCATATCGGCCAAAACTTGATTCCGCTCGAACCGATGAGAGCTCCGATAGCGACCAGAGCCCCCCAGGCCGGCAGAAGCAGCGAAATAAATGCCAGCGATTCTCCAAATGCCAGCGCAAAGACGACCGGTACCGCCCAAGCCTGGTTGTGGCGGACAAAATCAACGGTCTGCTGGACAAAAGTCTGAAAATCCATGGAAGCCGCCGGAAGGTCGCCCGTGTCTAGCCCGCCGTCACCCTCTGCGCCAGTACGCTAGGCCGGCAACTCAGGCTCATCGTCAGGGAAGAGGTGGTCTATCACGACAAGGCCCACAATCAGCAGCGGGACGGCCAAAAATGCACCCACGGGCCCCCACAGCCAAGTCCAGAACACCAACGACAAGAACACGGTCAGCGGATTGAGGGTCAATCTATGACCCATGACGCTCGGCGTAATGAAGTGTCCTTCCAAGGTGGCAAGCGCGAGGAATAACAATGGCGCAATCAATGCATGCGTGAGTGTTGGAAACGTTACGAGGCCAACCACAAAAAGTGCAGCCTCCATTATCAGCGCGCCAATGTAGGGAATGAAGTTGAGGATGAAAGCAAGGACTGCCCAGGCAACCGGATCCGGCAGGCCGGTCACCCAGGCCGCAAATCCACCGCAAAATCCGATGGCCACATTGATAATCGTTACGATGCTGAGATAACCGGTCAGGTTATGTTCGATGTCGTTCATGATTTTAAGCGTGCGCAGACGCGCGTCTCGCTCATCAAAGAATGCGACGAGGACGCGACGCAATCGAGAGCGTCCGAGCAGCATGAAAAATAGCGTGCCGAAGAAAGTGAGCATCTGTCCGATTGCCGGCGTCACAATGAGAACCGCCGGCTGCACGAAGCTCATAATGTCGACGCCCAGGCTGCCCCTCTTGTCGGAGGGCAGAAGCGCATCACGTAAATCCTGCAGCGCGGCTATCGGCCGATCGAGTATGTGCAGCTTTTCCTGGATGTTGCGACCAATATCCGGTGCCTTGCCAATCCAATCCAGCGCCGGTCCCGCCAAAAGAACGATCACTCCGTAGAACACCGCGATCACGAGTAGCCAAAGGGCGAGTGCCGACACCAGTGACGGCACGCGGTAGCGTTCCGCCCGTGCTGACAATGGCCCCAGCATCATGCTCACTACGAAAGCCGACGCCACCGGCAGCAGTATCGGACGCCCCAAGCTTAGGGCCACGACAAGCAAAATTAGAAACATACCGATGGTCGCGGCTTGAGCTGCAGTGCGCCAAAAGCGTGACACCTCGCTCACCGGTTGCGGATCGGTGATCGCAAATGGCGAGCGAGCGCGCCGTTCGGCGTTACTGGCGCTCGCCTTCTCTTTTTTATGCCGCTCGTCGGCTTTCAAATCGCGAAATTCCATCGCCCTAGACAACGGCCTACCCACCGTTTGGTTGCCAAGGCTGCGGAACACGCGCCGATATGGCCATCAGTGTATGCGTCCCCGAAGAGCATTGACAGCGAATGGCCAGACGACTGATTGTCGGAATGAAAAAAGCCGGAAATCGGCAAATTTGGGGGAGACAATGCATATCCGAACAATCTTGCGAACTGTCGCCTTTTTGGCGCTCACCGCCTTCGGCACGACGGCGATGGCGCAAGAAGTCATCCGCCTGCGGATCGCGTCCGGTCATCCGCCGGCGAATACCTACGTCAACCTAATGCAAAACTTCTTCGTGCCCGAGGTTACCAAGCGCGTCGCTGAGAAGACCAAATACAAGGTCGAGTTCGTCGAGGGTTATGGCGGCGCCATGGTGAAGGTCGCCGATACGCTCGAGGGCGTGCAGGCCGGCATTATCGACATCGGCGGCTACTGCTTCTGTTTCGAACCATCCAACCTGCCGCTGCATGCATTCCAGGTGATGCTGCCTTTCGGCACCATGGACCCGACGGTAAGCTTGAAGGTGGCGCGCGCCGTGTACGACAAGGTGCCGTACATGTCGAAAGTGTTCGAAGACAAGTTCAAGCAAAAGCTGATCGCTCTGATCGCCGACAACGGCTACAACCTCGGCACCAATTTTGAATGGAACAGCATTGCCGACATTAAGGGCCAGAAGATCGCGGGCGCTGGCCTCAACCTGAAATGGCTGGAGTTCGCCGGCGCGACGCCGGTGCAATCGTCGTTGCCCGATGCCTACACTTCGATGCAGACCGGCGTTTACAACGGCTGGATCATGTTCCCGTCGGGTTGGGTCAATTTCAAGCTCTACGAAGTCGGCAAGTTCTACACCGAGATCGGCTTTGGTGCGATCACTTGGCACGGCCTCACAATCAATTCGGCGCGCTGGGCGAAACTGCCGAAGGAAGTACAGGACGTCATCCTGGAGGTTGCCAAAGAGTATGAGGCCAAGACCGGCACGGTGAACAAGGAGAACTATCCGAAGCAGCTTGCCGATCTGAAGGGTCACGGCGTCAACGTCCGCACGCTGCCCGAGAAGGTACGGCAAGACTGGGCCAATTCGCTCGCTGCCTGGCCGGCGCAGAAGGCTAAGGAACTGGACGCCGCCGGCTTACCCGGAACGCAGGTGCTAGAGATTGCGCTCAAGGCAGCGGAAGACAACGGCCACAAGTGGCCGGTCCGTTACGGCATCAAGTGACACTCCACAAGCAAGCGATCATTGAATTGATCGCTTGCTTTCGATCCCGGCGATACGCTCAGTCAGATTGCCAAAAATGCTTGAGAACTTGAACGCGCGAGTCGTGCGGCTTCTGCTCGCAGGCGCCGCGGTCATCATTTTTTTGCTCGGATTTCTGGTCTGCGCCGACATTTTCGGACGCGCACTCTTCAATTCGCCGGTGAAGGGCACGCCCGAGCTGGTGTCAATGTCGATCGTCATCATCTGCTTCCTGCTTGCCGGCTATTCGGTACAGAGCGGAAGCATGATCTATACCGACGTGTTCTCCTCAATGTTCGGCTTGCGCGGCCGCGCGCTAGCCCAGTTTTTGTCAGCGGTGCTCGGAATTCTGTTCTTCGGTCTCATTATCTGGGGCAGCTACGAGCCGATGCTGCACGCCTGGTTCAGCGGCGAATATGAAGGCGAAGGGGCATTGCGAGTCCCTGCCTGGCCTGCCCGTGTCGTCGTCGTGGTCGGATCTATTCTCGTGGTCGCCAGTTACGGATTGCGCGCGCTGCGCGCCGCCCGATCTTTTGTCACTGGCAAGCCTGACAACGTCGTGACGCCGACCGCGTCCACCCATATTTAGGAACCGCATCATGCTCGGTCATTTCGACATGATAGCGATCATCATTGTCCTGCTCGGGATCGTGTTCGCCGGCGTGCACATCGCAATCGCGCTGGGTATTACGGCGGCATTGGGCCTTTATCTGATGACCGGCGAGCTCGAGATTGTTCGTACCTTCATCGCCAACACAGCCTACGAAGCACTGCGCGATTACGTCTTCGCCGTGATCCCACTGTTCATGCTGATGGGCGATTTCCTGGCGAAATGCGGTGCGGCACGCGATCTCTATGCGCTTGGCAACCGTGCCAGCCGCTGGCTCCCCGGCCGGCTGGCAGCGGCAACAATCGTCGCCAATGCGCTATTCGGCTTCGTCACCGGCGTCAGCATCGCCGCCGCCGCCGCATTCTCGCGGATCGCCTACCCTGAAATGCGGCGCTTCGGCTATCGCCGCGATTTCGCACTCGGCTGCGTCGCCGGCAGCGCCTGCCTTGGCATGTTGATACCGCCATCGGTCCTGATGATCGTCTGGTGCGTGTTGACGGAATTGTCCATCGGCAAGCTTTTCCTGGCCGGCGTCATCCCCGGACTTCTCGCCGCGGCCGGCATGGTGGCCTACGTGGTGGTCGCGGCGAAGCTGAAGCCGGAACTGGTCGGCGAAACGCATGCCTCGCGACTGGCCGCACGCCCGCTTGGCGCCGACGTCACCAGCGCGCCCACCGCCCCGACGGGTGACGAAGAGTCGATCCACGCCATGCTGGCGAGCACGATGCTGGTCATTCTGCTCATCCTCGGCACCCTGGGAGCGATCTGGCTCGGCCTGTGCACGCCAACCGAGGGTGCAGGCGTGGGCGCCGTCGGCGCTCTCATCCTGGCGGTCATCAAAGGAATTAAGCCACGCGAGGTTTGGCAGGTCGTACTCGATGTGGGGCGCACGTCAGGTCCGCTCCTGTTGCTGCTGTTCTGCGCGCAGTTGTATTCGCGCGTCCTGTCGATGACCGGTTTTACGGAGGCCGCCAAGATCTTCTTGCTCGGCACGGGCCTCGGTCCCTGGGGCATACTTATCGTGATGGTGGCGATCTGGTTTGTGCTCGGCTGCCTGATCGACTCAATTTCGATTATTCTTCTTACCGTTCCGATCTTCGCGCCGATCGCCATGCATTTGGGATTTGATCCCCTGGCCTTCGCCATCATGGGAATTTTGGCGATCGAAACCGGCCTGCTGACCCCGCCGTTCGGCATCTTGGTGTTCACAGTAAAATCGGCGGTGCCCGACCCTAATGTGGAGCTGGCCGAGATTTTCCGCGGTTCCATTCCCTATTGGATCGTGCTGCTGGGCGTGGTCGCGGCCCTGGCAGCTTTTCCGCAACTTGCGACTTTCCTGCCCGGACTCTAGGCAACAGTACACGCACGGATCGGGTAGATAGCCCCTTCCCGGCAGGTCACGTCTGCATAACCATCGTGGCATAGTATCTGGCAACTGATTCGCCGCGATCATATTTGAAGGGTTCAATGGCTAAGACAGCGACCAAGAAGAAGCCCACGAAGCAGCCCGATCTTTTTGATACTGCGCGGACCGCTAAATCGGCGGCGCGCAAGGCGCCGAAGGCATCCGCCCGAGGTAAAACCAGTGCGAGGTCGAAGGCTTCCGCGCGCGGCTCGGGCGCGGAAGCAGGTTATACCGCGAAGCACATCGAGGTGCTGGAAGGGCTCGAACCTGTACGCCGCCGGCCGGGTATGTACATCGGCGGCACCGACGAGAAAGCGCTGCATCACCTGTTTGCTGAAGTCATCGACAACGCCATGGACGAGGCGCTCGCCGGTCATGCCGACTGGATCGAGGTCGAGATGGAGGCTAACGGATTCGTCAGCGTCACGGACAACGGCCGCGGAATCCCCGTCGACCCGCATCCGAAATTCAAGAGCAAGTCGGCGCTCGAAGTGATCATGTGCACACTGCACGCGGGCGGCAAATTCGATTCCAAAGTCTATGAGACGTCGGGCGGCTTGCATGGCGTCGGCGTCTCCGTCGCCAACGCGTTGTCGGAACGCATGGAAGTCGAAGTCGCGCGCGAGCAGCAGCTCTATCGGATGGCTTTCGAGCGCGGCAAGCCGAAAGGCAAACTGGAAAAGGCCGGCCGTGCTCCCAATCGGCGCGGTACCAAAGTGCGCTTCAGGCCAGATCCGGAAATTTTCGGACCCAAGCCCGCATTCAAGGCCGAGCGCATTTTCAAGATGACGCGATCGAAGGCCTATCTCTTCGGCGGCGTCGAGATTCGCTGGCACTGCGACAAGGCGCTGCTCAAGGGCGTCGAGGATGTGCCCGAAAAGGCGACGTTCCATTTCGCGGAAGGATTGAAGGATTATCTGGCCTCCAATCTGACCGGCGCAACGCTGGTGCACCCTGACATCTTCACCGGCTCGACCGGCAAGACCGGGCGTCACGGTGCCGTCGAATGGGCGGTTGCCTGGACCGCCGACACCGACGGATTTCTGAACTCATATTGCAACACGATCCCTACTCCGGATGGCGGCACACACGAGTCGGGGTTGCGATCGGCATTGCTGCGTGGTCTCAAGGACCATGCCTCGCGCGTCGGGCAGGAAAAGCGCGTGACGCCCGTGACCAGCGATGACGTGATGATGGGCGCTGGCTGCATGCTTTCAGTGTTCGTACGCGAGCCGGAGTTCCAGGGCCAGACCAAGGACCGCCTCGCGACCGCGGAAGCCCAGCGCATCGTCGAGCAGGCAATCAAGGACCCATTTGACCACTGGCTTGCCGCCAATCCGATGCAGGCCAACAAGCTGCTGGATTTCGTCATCGAACGCGCGGAAGAGCGCATCCGGCGGCGACAGGAAAAAGACATTGCCCGCAAAACTGCGGTCCGCAAGCTCCGCCTGCCGGGAAAGCTTGCCGACTGCACCTCATCGGCGTCGGAAGGTTCCGAGATCTTTATCGTCGAGGGCGACAGCGCGGGCGGCTCTGCGAAACAGGCGCGCGATCGCCGCACCCAGGCCGTGCTGCCGTTGCGCGGCAAAATTCTGAACGTAGCCTCCGCCGGAAAGGACAAGCTTGCACAGAATGCCCAGCTTGCCGATCTCATTCAGGCGCTTGGTTGCGGGACCGGCACACACTATCACGGTAAGGACCTGCGCTATGAAAAGGTCATCGTGATGACGGACGCCGATGTTGACGGCGCACACATCGCATCACTGCTGATCACCTTTTTCTATCGTCAGATGCCAAAATTGATCGAAGGCGGAAACCTCTACCTGGCGGTGCCTCCGCTTTATCGACTCTCGCATGGCGGCAAGATCTTCTACGCGCGCGATGACAAGCACAAAGAAGCGCTGCTCAAGAAAGAATTTCACGCCAACGCGAAGGTCGAGGTGAGCCGCTTCAAAGGCCTCGGCGAAATGATGGCGGCGCAGCTCAAGGAAACGACCATGGATCCCGGCAAGCGCACGCTCTTGCGTGTGGTGCTTGCGGATAAAGAGGTGAAGCCAACCGCCCGGGCCGTCGAACGACTGATGGGCACCAAAGCCGAGGCACGCTTCGAGTTCATCCAGGAGAAGGCCGAGTTTGCGAGCGCCGACTTACTGGACTTATAGCCTACGTCAGCGGCTCACCCTGCCATCTTCGCATTTCCGCAGCAGCGGTGTCTTGCTGCCGCGCGCCACCGCGATACCATCCTTGACTCTTATTGCGCCCGCGTCGCTCTGATTGAAAATGGTGCGGCGCGTGTTGTTGTTGACCGAAAATACCAGCTTCTGCCGTTCCTCGACCGTGGTGCCCGGCTGAAAGATTACTTGCACCGACACGCTCGTCTGTGACACCGGTTCGGCCGACAAAACACTGTAGCGGTTAACCGCAAAGTCAGGACCGAGATCGTGGTCCTCGAGAACCAACCCGGCACTTGGCGCGGTAATATTGACGTACGGATTGCCAGGAGTCGCCGGGCTGTTGCAGTCCGTCGCCCAGGTGCCGAACAAACCAAATTCCTGGAACACATCCTGGACCGAAGCGGCATTTGCAATCTCGGGCAAAGCCACCAACGCAACAACTCCAATGACCACGACCAACCGCATACTGCCGAAACTCCAACGCCTGTCACAATAACAGCGGCCCGCGCGGCGGCAATTGGTCAACGCCAAAATGCGCCGCACGATGCCACTACTTTGCTGCAACGTTGATGACTATTTAAAGGTCAAGTTGGCGGCCTTCGCCACGTCGGCAAAGGTTTTGATGTCCTCGTCGATGCGTTTTTTGAAAGCATCGCCCGTCGGCCCTCCAGGTTTTACCGCCATCTTCTTCAAACCTTCCTGAACCCCAGGGTCTGCCAGCGCCTTGCCTAATTCGGCGGTCAGTTTGGCGACGACTGGCGCGGGGGCGCCTGCCGGTACAAAGAAGCCGCTCCATAGTTGCGTATTGACCTCTGGGTATCCGGCTTCCGCCATGCTCGGCACATCCGGCAATTCCGGCGAACGTTCCGACCCGGTAACGGCCAGTGCCCGCGTTTTGCCGCCTTTGACAAGCGGGATTGCCGGCGGGCCATCCGAGATCGTGAAGAGACTCTGGCCGGACACAACGCTCAAGTTCGATTCGTTGCTGCTCTTGTACGGAATCGCAACCGCGGGCATTCCGCTCTTGAGCTTGAACAATTCCGTTGTGATCGTGAACGCCGGTGAAGACGTGCCATAGTTTGATTTGTCAGGATTCGCTTTTGCCCAAGCGACAAGTTCTTTCACGTTTTTAGCCGGGTGATCGACCGGGACAACAAGCACCAACGGGAAAGATGCGATCATGTTGAGCGGAATAAAGCTGTTGCTCGCGTGATAGGTAAGGTCCGAATAGACGGCGGTGGCGATCGACATTTGGCCGGTTGCACCGACGAGCACACTGTAGCCGTCGGGTGGCTGGCGCGAGACAAATTCGGCTGCTATGCGCCCTCCCGCGCCGACTCTGTTATCGATGACGGCGGTCGCTCCTGTATTTTCCTGGAATTTCTGCACGACTAGCCGCGCGAACAGGTCGTTGCCGCCACCGGCGGCAAATCCGACGATGAAATGAATTGGACGGTTCGGATAGTCAGTTTGTGCGCCCGCGACACCGGCCGAAAAAACCACGAGCACGGCCGAAAGCGCGCATATCATAGCTTTTCTTATCTTGACCATTGTATCCCCCGTAGGCGCGCCGCGACCCGGCCGCACACGTGAAAAGCGTACACTGGGTCCGGCCATTGGAAAATGCCTTTGTCGGCTATGCTACCGTTTGCCGCTTGAGGACCTACCATGAGCACGGCACGTGCCTCCTCCAGGTACAACCGTCATGCGCAGACGGACCTCTTTGGCCATCCGCGCGGCCTCAGCTATTTGTTCGCGACCGAAATGTGGGAGCGTTTCTCATATTATGGGATGCGCGCGCTGCTCGTCCTGTACATGGTCAAATACTTGCTCGAACCCGAACGAGCGCGGCAGGTCATCGGGCTCTCCACTTTCAAGACTGCGCTCGAAAGCATTTTCGGGGCGCTGGCTGCACAGCCTTTCGCCTCTCACATCTACGGCTTCTATTCTGGCCTAGTCTATCTGACGCCGATTTTGGGCGGTCTGCTTGCCGACCGCGTGCTCGGTCGACGCCGGACCGTCATCCTCGGCGCCACACTGATGGCTGCCGGACATTTCGCGATGGCATTCGAGCAGCTTTTTTTGTTCGCACTCGGGCTTCTCATTCTCGGCAACGGAGCCTTCAAGCCCAATATCTCCACGCAGGTCGGAGAGCTTTATGCGCCAGGCGATCGTCGCCGGGATCGCGCATTCTCGATATTTTACGTGGGTATCAACCTTGGCGCGTTTCTCGCACCACTCATTTGCGGCACGCTCGGCGAAGAGCTTGGCTGGCACTACGGATTTACAGCCGCCGGATTCGGCATGACGGCAGGGCTTGTCATTTATCTGCTGGCAACGCCGCATTTGCCCAAGGACGCATTTGGTCACCGAAAATCGCCAGCCGCATCTATCGATAAAGACGGGTGGCGATCGATCTTTGCGTTGCTGCTGTTGTTTCTGCCCGTCAGCCTGTTCTGGGCAACCTACGAGCAACAGGGCAACACCATCGCGCTTTGGGCCGACCAGTTTACCGATCGCAGATTCTTCGGCGCCGAGATCCCCGTGACGTGGTTTCAGGCGTTCAATCCCTTCATGATATTCGCCTTCACCCCCTTTGTTGTTGCTTTCTGGCGGCACCAGGGACCGAGCGAGCCATCGACAACGATGAAGCTTGCCATTGGATGCTTCCTGACGGCGCTGGCCTATCTCGTCATGGCGCTTGCGGCATGGAACGCCGGCGCCGGCAAAGCGAGTTGGGTTTGGCTGTTGGCGTATTTCATCGTTATTACGATTGGCGAGCTTTACCTTTCACCGACCAGCCTTTCGTTAGTCACCAAGATTGCACCGGCGTCCCTACTCTCGATGATGATGGGTGTCTGGCTCGCGACCAGTTTTGTCGGAAATTTCCTCGCTGGCTACCTAGGCAGCTTCTGGTCGAGCATGGGGAAAATCGAGTTCTTTCTCATGCTGGCGATAATTTCTGGTACGGCCAGCGCAGCCATCGTCCTGTTGAGCTATCCGCTGCGCTCGGTCTTGCGGGATTAGTCGAGCGGAAGCCCGACATATTGTTCGGCAAGAGAGGTCGCTGCAGCCTTCGAGCCGGTCAGATAGTCAAGATCGGACAGCTGGCGTCGGCGATCAAAAGCGGTCTCATGCGGGAAGCGGTGCATGATCTGGGTCATCCACCACGAAAACCGCTGAGCCTTCCATACGCGCCGCAAACAAGTTGCGGAATAGGCTTCCAGCAAATCATTTCGCCGGTCTTTGTAAAACGCGCTGACAGCACGCGAAAGCATCATCACGTCTGCAAACGCAAGGTTCATGCCCTTCGCGCCGGTTGGCGGAACGATATGCGCGCTGTCGCCCGCAAGGAAGAGGCGCCCGTATTGCATGGGCTCAACGACGAAGCTGCGCATCGGGGTGACGCCCTTTTGCAGCATCTTTCCTTCTTGCAGCTTGCGCGCTCCGCCGAGGCGCTTGTGAAGCTCGTCCCAAATGCGGCTGTCCGGCCAGTCCTCGATGTCTTCATCGTGGTCGCATTGCAGATAGAGACGAGCCAGCGTCGGCGAACGCATGGTGTAAAGCGCAAAACCGCGATCGGTGTAGGAGTAGACCAGCTCATGATCTGGTGGCGGGCTTTCCGACAAGATCCCGAGCCAGCCGAACGGGTAGTCGCGCTCGAACACGCTAAGCACGCCATCGGGGATGCTCGGTCGGCAGACACCGTGGAAGCCGTCACATCCGGCGATGAAATCGCAACTGATTTCCTGTTGGTGGCCTTCGTAGCTGAACCTGATCTTGGGCTGCTTCCCGGTGAGGTCGTGGATGTTCACGTCGCTCACCTCAAACAGCAGCGCGCCGCCGTCGGTGAGACGCCGTTCGACAAGATCCTTCACCACCTCTTGCTGCCCATAAATGGTGACGCGCTTGTTCACGAGCGCCCTAAAATCGATGCGGTGCAGGTCACCGTTGATGCCGATATTGATGCCCCAATGCAGCATGCCTTCCCGCTGCAGTCGTTCGCCAACACCAAGGTCGGTGAGAAGGTCCGCCGCCCAATGCTCGATCAGGCCCGCCCGAATACGATTTTCGATATAGTCGCGGCTGCGGTTCTCGATGATGATCGATTCAATACCTTGCAGGTGGAGAAGCCGTGCAAGCATGAGCCCAGCAGGACCCGCGCCGACGATTCCGACATGAGTGCGCATCATCGTGTCCTTGTCCGCAAGGCCCGACGTATAGGCGTCTGCTCCCGCTATGGCAAAGGGATGAAAACCGGAAAGTTTTGCACAATTGCGTTCGCGATCGACGTGCTGGCGATACCGCGCGCACGGCATTACCAAGCAGCGGACGGGAATCCGGTCGCGACACGATCGCCTTTGCTGAAAAACTTCTCGCGCGCGGCAGATTGCCCGGACTTATCCGCCCACCGGAAAAAAGCCTGGAGAGCAATATTACCGGCAAATCAGTCGCCATCGCGCGCTCCAAGGTACGAAAACATTAAGAATTAATACGACTTAGCAGCTTTGCAGCATTGACTTTGGCGCATCCCACCCTATGTTTCGGGCAACCGATCAGACGTGAAGATTCGGTCGTCCCCGCGCATAGCAATCGGTTTTTCCAGTCCGGCGCGATCTGGGCGATCTCTGAGGTTATATGGCTTTCTCCCATCTCGGTTTATCTGCCAAAGTTCTCTCGGCTATCGAAACGGCCGGCTACAAAACTCCGACACCAATTCAGGATCAAGCTATCCCGCACGTATTGGCGCGACGGGATGTGCTCGGCATTGCACAGACCGGCACAGGCAAAACCGCGGCCTTCGTGCTGCCGATGCTTACGATGCTCGAACAAGGCCGCGCACGCGCGCGCATGCCGCGTACGCTCATCCTGGAGCCGACGCGTGAACTTGCTGCTCAGGTTGCCGAGCACTTCGAAAAATACGGCAAGAACCACAAGCTCAACGTTGCACTGATCATTGGCGGCGTGTCGTTCGACGATCAAGATGCGAAATTGTTGCGCGGAGTTGACGTGCTGATTGCTACACCCGGCCGGTTACTTGACCATTTCGAGCGGGGCCGGCTGCTCTTGTCGGGATGCGAGCTTCTTATCATCGACGAAGCCGACCGCATGCTCGACATGGGTTTCATTCCCGACATCGAGCGCATCGGAAAGCTGGTGCCGTTCACCCGGCAAACTTTGTTTTTCACCGCGACGATGCCACCGGAAATTCAGCGCATCGCCGACACATTCCTGCACAATCCGGTGCGCGTCGAAGTGACCAAACCCGCCACGACCGCTACGACGATCACCCAGTTGCTGGTCGCGACCGGCCGTGATCCTCATGAAAAACGCGATACGCTACGCCGGTTGATCCGGTCCGTGGAAAGCTTCAAGAACGCGATCATCTTCTGCAACCGGAAGCGCGAAGTCGCCAATCTTCATCGTTCGCTTTTGCGTCACAAATTCAACGCGGTCGCCCTGCACGGCGACATGGATCAGCCCGCACGCACGGCCGCCCTTGACCGGTTTCGCCGCGGCGAAGCGGAATTGCTCATTGCCTCGGACGTTGCGGCGCGCGGCCTCGACATCCCGGAGGTGAGCCACATCTTCAATTTTGACGTGCCACACCACCCCGATGATTACGTCCATCGCATAGGGCGCACCGGCCGGGCCGGGAGAAGCGGCACCGCAATTACGATCGTCGCGCCAATCGACGGCAAGGCCGTCGGCGCTATCGAGCGGCTGATTGGCCAGACAATTCCATGGATGGACAAGCCTGCGCCTTCCGAACCTTCGGCAGAAATTCGCGTCACCGCAGAAGCAGAGCAATTGCCGCAGAATTCGCCGCCGCGCCATCGGCGTGGGCACCAGCCGCCCCGCCCGCCAGCGAAAAAGAGGCAGCCTCAAAGGGTGCGGCCATCTCAGCCGGTCGAGGATGACAGCGGCGGCCACTTACCGGCTTTCCTGCTCCGCCCGGTGTCGGGTAAAGCCTAATAAGGCCATCCCAGCCACAGCGAGAACTCCTGACGCTTTGCAGCGCGCGAGTTCCAAATTTACCGGTCGTTCATTTCCGTCGCATACCGTCCGCGCGAGAGAGACGCCGTGCGCGCTGTCCTCTGCGGGCCAAGCCTGCATTCGGAGGTCTTAGCAATGACCGGGCGTGCCGAAGAGTACGAACGCACAACGGGATTCGCCGAAATCGCCCTTGGGCAGATGAAGGCGTTGCGGCACGCTAACAATCCGCGCAATTACGAGATCTGGTACACCTACGCGACAGGCTATCACCCTGCGCTGAATGCGCAGATCAACGCGATGCTCAAGGCCAAGGGCACGATCACGGAAGCGGATCTCGCCCAGATTTATAACAGCTACCTCTCGCCCTCGCGTCTGACCGAGCGCATCGATGAGGTGGGTAGCCAAGTCAAGTCCGAGATCGATCAGGTCATGTCGATGATCGATGCGGTCGCCGGTACCGCGAGCAGCTATACCGAAAGCCTCGCCGGCGCGAGCCAGCAGCTCGCTCTTTCAAAAGATCGCGAAGGGCTGCGGATCATCGTCGAAAACCTCGTGGCGACGACCAAGGCGATGGAGCGCTCCAACCAGCAGCTGGAAGAGCGGCTGGTTGCGTCGAAGAAGGAAATCAATGATCTTCAGGTAAGTCTCGAGGCCGTCCGCACCGAGAGCCTGACCGATCCGCTCACGCAACTGGCCAATCGAAAATATTTCGACACCATGTTGGAGAAGGCTATCACTGACGCGACCGGGAAAGACGAGCCGTTGTCCCTGATGCTGACCGACGTTGACCATTTCAAGGCGTTCAACGACAGCTTCGGCCATTTGACGGGTGACCAGGTCCTGCGTCTCGTTGCAATGTCGGTGAAGAATAACGTCAAAGGCAAGGATACCGCCGCTCGTTACGGCGGCGAAGAGTTCGCTGTCGTACTGCCAAACACCATTCTGCGCGCGGCGACTACTGTTGCCGATCACATACGCAAGGAAGTGATGTCGAAGGAACTCATGAAGCGCTCGACCGGGGAGCACCTCGGACACGTGACTATCTCGATCGGCGTTGCGACTCTACGCAAAGGCGATACGCCACAGTCGCTGATCGAACGCGCGGATGGCTGCCTCTATGCGGCAAAACGGAACGGCCGAAACCGTGTTGTTTGTGAAACAGACCCCGAGATTGCCGCGCCGAACGCAACCGTGCAGGTTGCCTGACGGCCCTAGTCCGCGGTCTTCGCCGGAGTAAGCTGCACAGATTCCCCGCAACCGCATGCGCTGGTCTGGTTCGGATTGTTGAAGACGAACTGGGCCGACAACTTTTCGGTCTTGTAATCCATCTCAGTGCCGAGAAGGAACAAAATGGCCTTCGGGTCGATCAGGATCTTGACGCCCTTGTCCTCGACGACCTCGTCGGTCGGACCCACGGCGTCGGCATACTCCATCGTATATTCCATTCCCGCGCAGCCGCCGTTTTTCACACCGACCCGGACACCTGCCATGGGCTTGCCCGCCTGCGCTATCACTGACTTGATGCGCAACGCTGCGGCCTCAGTCAGCCGCATCACCTGGGGTCTGGGTCGTGGCGTAGTCATTACGTCCTCATCGAATCTTATGTAGGCGAGCGATTACAGATTACCACATATTGAGCACAAGCCGGGCTTCGTCCGACATCCGGCTGGGGTCCCACGGAGGATCCCAAACGACCTCCACCTTGGTCTCCTTCACACCGGGAACGCTCGACACAGCATTCTCGACCATGATCGGCAGGTCCTGCGCCGCCGGACAGTTCGGCGACGTGAGCGACATGTCGACTTTTACGCCACGGTCGTCGCCGATATCGATCTTGTAAATCAACCCCAACTCATAGATGTCGGCGGGGATTTCAGGATCGTAAACGGTTTTCAACGCCGCAACGATGTCATCGGTCAGCTTGTTAAGCTCGTCCGGCGGAAGCGCCGGAGAGCCGGTGACCGCCGCGTTCTCCGGCGGTTTTTCCGCAGCTGGCTTATTTTGGGTCGTATCGTCGGTCATGCGAAGAATTCCTGAGCCTTTACAAGCGAAGCGGCGAGAGTATCGACTTCATCCTTGGTATTGTACATCGCGAATGAGGCTCGGCACGTCGCGGTCAATCCGTAGCGTGCGAGCAGAGGCATCACGCAATGCGTGCCGGCGCGAATCGCCACACCACCCCGGTCTATGATTGTTGCAACGTCGTGAGGGTGGGCACCCTTCATTTCAAACGACACGATCGGGCCTTTGTCAGGCGCCTTGCCGATAATCCGCAATGAATTGATCTTGCCGAGCTGCTCGTGGGCGTATTTGACCAACCCATCTTCATGCGCGCGGATGCGGGGCTTGCCGACCGCGTTGACGTAGTCAAGCGCCGCGCCGAACCCGATCGCCTGGACGATCGCAGGCGTTCCCGCCTCGAATTTGTGCGGAGGCTCGCCGTAAGTGATGCGATCCTCAAACACCTCATGAATCATTTCGCCGCCGCCATTGAACGGCGGCATCGCCGAAAGATGCTCGTACTTACCATAAAGCGCGCCGATGCCGGTCGGCCCGTAAACCTTATGTCCAGTAAAGACATAGAAATCGCAGTCAATGTCGCGAACATCGACGTCGAGGTGGACCGCTGCCTGCGCGCCATCGACCAGCACCGGAATGCCACGCGCATGCGCAATGCGCACGACCTCCTTCACGGGGACAGCGGTGCCGAGCGCATTCGACATGTGCGTGATCGCCACCATCTTCGTACGGGGCGTCAGCAGCTTCTCGAATTCATCCAGCAGGAAATTCCCGTCCTCGTCGATTGGCGCCCATTTGATGACCGCGCCCTGCCTTTCGCGCAGGAAGTGCCAGGGAACGATATTCGAGTGGTGCTCCATGATCGAAAGGACGATTTCATCGCCCGCCTTGATGCGCTCGCGCGCAAAAGTATAGGCGACGAGATTGATCGCTTCCGTGGCGTTGCGCGTGAAGATGATCTCTTCCTTGCGTCCGGCATTGAGGAAGGCGCGCACCGTTTCACGCGCACCCTCGTACGCCTCGGTTGCCTCATTGGCGAGATAATGCAGACCGCGGTGCACATTCGCGTATTGCTCGGTATAAGCCTTCTGCAGCCGGTCGAGCACCTGCTTCGGCTTCTGCGCTGATGCGGCGTTGTCGAGGTAGACCAGCGGCTTGCCATAGACCTTGAGCGCCAGCGCGGGAAAATCCTTGCGGATCTGGACGACGTCGTAGGAGCCGTTGCTGACCGCCGGATGCATGGTCAGCCTCGCGTTCCGAGCCATTTGAGCGCGGCAAACTTCAGCGCGTCGCGAATACCCTCATGCGCGATCTGTTCGATGGTCTCGTCGATGAAGGCTTCGATCAGTAGCGCTTCGGATTCCTTCTCGGAAATGCCGCGCGACATCAGATAAAACTTCAATCCAGGATCGAGCGCGCCGGCAGTGGCGCCGTGGCCGCAGACCACGTCGTCAGCGAAGATTTCCAGCTCCGGCTTGTTGTCGGCCTCGGCATCCTCCGACAGCAGCAGCGCGCGCGTCATCATCTTGGCGTCGGTCTTCTGTGCGTGCGGCTCGACCACGATCTTGCCCTGGAACACGCCACGGCTTTGGCCATCCAGCACGGTCTTGAATTGCTCGCGGCTTTCGCAATTTGCGGCGGCGTGCTCGATTACAAGCGTATTGTCGATGTGTTGACGGTTTTTAAGCAGACTGACGCCACCGATTGCGCCCTTGGTGCCCTCGCCGGCAAAGCGTACGAAGGTCTGGTTGCGCACCACGGCCCCGCCACTGGTGAACACGAAATCTCTGTAGGCCGCCTTGGCGCCGACCGTGGCGCCAAGCGTCGAAACCCGCAGCGCGGCGCTGCCGTCATAGCCGATCTTGATGTGATCGACCTGCGCATTGTCGCCGATCACCAGTTCGAGGGCCGAATTGACTTGATAGTCGATGCCATCCGGGCCGGAGAAGCTCTCGATCAATGTCAGATGCGCGCCCGGCTCGACCACCACCACCGAGCGCGGATACATCGCGGCGGCGGCCTTGCCGGAAAACACATGCGCGATATGGATCGGCTTTGCAGGCGTCGCGTTTTTCTTGATACGCAAACCGACGCCGCCCGTCATGAACATGGTATTGAGACCGAAGGCGGCATCGTCTTTGCCGGGGCCCTGCCCCAACCGGTAGTCCGGAGATCCGCCAGCAAATGCAAACAATTCGAGTACCGTGACGCCTGGATCGGATTGGTTTTTGTCGCTCCACTCCGGCGCATAGCGGCCGTTGACGATCGCGATCAAGGACGGCTCAACGCCGGAAAGAACCGACGTGATATCGACGATAGCTTCCGGGCGCCGGTCGGCCGGACCCGCGAGCGGCTTGGCCTCGCGCATCAGCGCCCGCAAGTCAGTGTATTTCCACTCCTCGACCCGCCGATGCGGCAGCCCGCCTGCATCGAAGCGCTTGAAAGCATCTTCGCGCAGGGCGGCGACCACGCCATCGCCCGGCAACGTGCCGCGCGCGGCCGCATAGGACTGGACAAGCCTTTGCTCGGCCGAGGTCTTGATGGCGCGAACTTCCGCGTTCATGGGCTCACGCCGCCTCATCGGCATATTGCGCATAGCCCTTGGCTTCGAGTTCGAGCGCGAGCTCCTTGCCGCCGGACTTCACCACCCTACCCTTGGCCAGAACGTGCACTACGTCGGGCACGATGAAGTTGAGCAGCCGTTGATAGTGCGTGATAACGATCATCGAGCGCTTGGGCGAGCGCAGGCGATTGACGCCCTCGGCCACGATTTTGAGCGCGTCGATGTCGAGGCCGGAATCGGTCTCGTCGAGCACTGCAAGCCGCGGCTGGAGGATCGCCATCTGCAAAATTTCGTTGCGTTTTTTCTCGCCGCCGGAGAAGCCGACATTAACCGCGCGGCGCAGCATCTCCTGGTCGATACCGAGATGTTTGGACGTCTCGCGCACCAATTTCATGAACTCAGGCGTGGAAAGCTCGGCCTCGCCGCGGGTCTTACGCTGGGCGTTGAGCGCGGTGCGCAGGAAGGTCATAGTGGCGACGCCGGGTACTTCGACCGGGTACTGGAACGCCAGGAACAGGCCCTTGGCGGCGCGCTCGTCCGGCGCCATCGCCAGAATGCTCTTGCCGTCGAGCAACACATCGCCCTCGGTGACCTTGTAGTTGTCCTTGCCGGCCAGCACATAGGCAAGCGTCGACTTGCCGGAACCGTTCGGGCCCATGATGGCGGCAACCTGGCCCTTCTCGACCGACAGCGTCAGGCCGTTGAGGATTTTCTTGTCCTCGACCTCGACATGCAGATTTTTGACCTCAAGCAACATTGGTTAACCCACGCTTCCTTCCAGAGAGATCGAGATCAGCTTCTGCGCTTCCACCGCGAATTCCATCGGCAGTTGCTGCAGCACGTCCTTGACGAAACCGTTGACAACCAGCGCGGTCGCTTCCTCTGCCGACATGCCGCGCTGGCGGCAATAGAACAGCATGTCCTCGGAGATTTTCGAGGTTGAGGCTTCGTGTTCGAACACGGCGGAGGCATTCTTCGCCTCGATATATGGCACGGTATGCGCGCCGCACTGATCGCCGATCAGCAGCGAGTCGCAATTGGTGAAGTTGCGCGCATTCGCCGCTTTGCGGTGCGCGGTCACCAGACCGCGATAGGTGTTGTTGGATTTTCCCGCCGCGATTCCCTTGGAGATGATGCGGCTGGTGGTGTTCTTGCCGAGATGCAGCATCTTGGTGCCGCTGTCGACCTGCTGACGGCCGTTCGAGATCGCAATCGAATAGAACTCGCCGCGTGAGTTGTCGCCGCGCAGGATGCAACTTGGATATTTCCAGGTGATCGCCGAGCCAGTTTCGACTTGGGTCCAGGAAATCTTCGAGCGCGCGCCACGGCAGTCGCCGCGCTTGGTGACAAAATTGAAGATGCCGCCTTTGCCGTCGGCGTCGCCCGGATACCAGTTCTGCACCGTCGAATACTTGATCTCGGCATCGTCATGCGCGACCAGCTCGACCACAGCAGCGTGCAGTTGGTTCTCGTCGCGCATCGGCGCGGTGCAGCCTTCGAGGTAACTGACGTATGCGCCCTTGTCGGCGATGATGAGCGTACGCTCGAACTGACCGGTGTTTGCCTCGTTGATGCGGAAATAGGTCGATAGCTCCATCGGGCAGCGCACACCCGGCGGCACGTAGACGAACGAGCCATCAGAGAACACCGCTGAATTCAATGTCGCGAAGAAATTGTCCGAGGTCGGAACGACCGAGCCAAGATATTTCTTCACCAGTTCGGGATGCTCGCGGACAGCCTCCGACATCGGCATGAAGATCACGCCGGCCTTCTTCAGCTCTTCCTTGAAGGTCGTCGCAACCGAAACGGAATCAAACACGGCGTCCACCGCCACGCGCCGCTCGCCCTCCGGGCGCACGACGCCGGCGAGGATCTCCTGTTCGCGCAGCGGTATGCCGAGTTTTTCGTAGGTCTTGAGAATTTCCGGATCGACTTCATCGAGCGAAGCCAACGACTTTTTCTTTGGTGCCGAATAGTAATAGGCGTTTTGATAATCGATCTTGGGATAGTCGACACGTGCCCAGGTCGGCTCCCGCATGGTCTGCCAACGCTTATAGGCCTCCAGCCGCCAGTCCAACATCCATTGCGGCTCGCTTTTCTTGGCCGAAATGAAACGGACAGTGTCTTCGGAAAGCCCCTTGGGAGCCTTCTCGGATTCGATATCGGTGACGAACCCGTATTTATATTGGTCAACGTCGATACGGCGGACCTGTTCGACGGTCTCTTGTACGGCCGGCATTCTTCCCTCCGCTCACGGTTGCAAGGACCGCGGGTTGGATTTGTCGGTTATGGTCGGTTCGCTTTGTGCGTCGCGATCGATCCCGGTTGGCGCCGCCTCAGGCGGCATTCGCTTGCCTGTTAAATAATGACGAAACCACCTTATTCCAAGTAGTTAGCAAGGCATCGATTTCGGCTTCGGTGGTGCTCCAGCCGAGGCTGATGCGTACGGCCCCGCGCGCTAGTGCGGGTTCCACGCCCATCGCCGCCAGAACATGGGAGGCCTGCACTTTGCCCGAAGAGCAGGCGGAACCTGAGGAAACCGCTACGCCGTTGAGGTCGAAGGCGATTATCGCGGTTTCCGCCTTCAGTCCCGGAACCGTAAACAGGCTCGTATTGGCCAGCCGCGCGACGTTTTCGCCAAAGATCACCACCTGCGGCGTCGACGACTTGAGACCCGCTTCGAAACGATCGCGGAGCGCTGCGAGCCGCCGCAGATCCGGCTCCCAAGCCGCTATGGCAGCAGCGCCAAATCCCGCAATGGCCGCCACGTTTTCCGTTCCCGGCCGTAGTCCACGCTCCTGTCCACCGCCCCTCATCAGCGGCTCGCCGACATGGACGTCGCCGCGCCGGATGAGCGCGCCGGCTCCCTGTGGACCGCCAAGCTTGTGCGAGGAGATCGACATCAAGTCTGCGCCAAGCGCGCCAATGTCGCACGCAATTCGACCAGGGCCCTGTACCGCATCAACGTGAAGAACCCCGCCTGCCGCATGCACGATGTCGGCAACCTCTGCGATCGGCTGGACTACCCCGGTTTCGTTGTTGGCAAGCATCACCGAAACCAGCGGCCGCTCGGATCGCAACAGCGCCAAGCGAAGCATATCCAGATCGACGACCCCGCCGTGCGTCACCGGAAGTACTTCGACTTGTCCGGCGCCGAAGCGCCCGCCGCTCAGCACCGACGGATGTTCAATCGCGGAAAAAAACAACCGGTCGCGTGGTTCACGACGTCCGCCGATCTCGATAGCCGGTGTCAGAGCCAAGGCATTTGCTTCGCTTGCGCCGCTGGTGAAGGTGACATGTCTGGTCTCGGCACCGACCAGCCTCGCGACGTCGTCACGCGCCTGCTCGACAAGGCGGCGGGCTGCACGGCCTTCGGCGTGGACCGACGACGCATTGCCAGTCAGGGCAAGTGCGGCGCACACAGCCTCTCGCGCCTCCTCCCGAAGGGGGGCGGTCGCGTTCCAGTCAAAATACGCACGATCAGCCATAATTTTTGGCCTGTATTCGCCTACCGTTTTCTGGTCCTAGACCTGCAAAAAGCTTGCTTTTTGCCCTGCAGGTCGTGGTAGAAGCCCGAAATCACCCGGCCCTTATAGCGTGTGTAACAGCTGGGGACAGCGGAAATCATATAATTAGAATAATTCTAAACTACTTGTACCGGTTCGTTAAGGTCCCTCCGGAGCGCAACAAAATCCTATCGCCGCACCCGGCGAATACGTCCGAGGTTTGAGAGCAATGCCTGAGATTATCTTTGCCGGCCCCGCCGGACGCATCGAGGGGCGCTACCACCCCGCGCGACAAAAGAACGCGCCGATCGCAATCATCCTCCATCCCCACCCGCAGTTCGGCGGGACGATGAATCATCCAATCATCTATCAGCTCTACTACGCCTTCGTGCACCGCGGCTTCTCAGCATTGCGGTTCAATTTTCGCGGCGTCGGTCGCAGCCAAGGCTCATTCGATCACGGACAGGGCGAACTGTCGGATGCCGCAGCCGCGCTCGACTGGGCGCAGACCATCAATCCGGAGGCCAAGAGCTGCTGGATCGCAGGCTTTTCGTTCGGCGCCTGGATTGGAATGCAGCTTTTGATGCGCCGTCCGGAAATTGAGGGCTTTATCTCGATTTGCCCGCCGGCCAACCTTTATGATTTTTCGTTCCTTGCTCCCTGCCCCTCGTCGGGCCTCATCATTCATGGGGACAAGGACGCCGTCGTCCCTCACAAAGACGTGACGACGCTGGTCGACAAGCTCAAGACCCAAAAGGGAATAGTGATCGAGCAAAAGGTTGTGCAAGGCGCCAATCATTTCTTTGACGG
>Ga0207662_10000205_pt1 | contig 27418 bp, 25 predicted proteins | sample KBSS33LmetaG_FD_184338 | JGI IMG/M metagenome (GOLD analysis project Ga0207662, IMG submission 184338) | Switchgrass rhizosphere microbial communities from Kellogg Biological Station, Michigan, USA - KBS S3-3L metaG (SPAdes) (version 2) | ecosystem: Host-associated > Plants > Roots >... | reverse complement strand
CGAGCGCGAACAGAAGGCTGAGCAGCATCTCGAAACTGCGCGGGGAGAACTGACGTCAGAGGTCCGGCAAGCTCGTTTTGGGGCTTGACGTGGCGCGCCGCTTCACAGAAACCTACGAGCTGCTGCAGTGCTGATAGACGTTCGGCTAGATGTCACGGATCTTTGCCATCAGCACTCAGTGTGCCTTTACTCGCTTGCAAGTGTACTCGGCGAGGAGTTCAGACACTCTACACGCTAACTAGCTCCGCAAGGTCAACCAGCTGCACAAGTGGGCTGACCAGTTGCACGTGGTGCAATGCCCTCCTCATGCTCATTCCGTTTCGTCATTTCACACCTCTGCTCTGAAGCTTGAGCAAATGAAGTGTCCGCGAAACAGATTAACTCGAGCAAGGAGCGCGCTTGTTAGGCGTATTCATTAGCTACGTAACGCTATACGCGTCGTTGAGGTTTGGAGAAACTCCTGCACCCGGAGCTGGGTCCGGAATACGAAGCGCACTTGCGAGCGTCCGGTTATTTGTGTTAATCGGATTGGGAAACCACTTAAGCGTAGAGTGTCCAGTGATGAACCCTCACCAGAGACTTCGATTTTCTGATCCCACTGGCGTCCAGTTCCAGCAATGTGGAACTGGGTTAAGCGTAGTAGCTGTTTGACAGAATCAGGTGATTGGAGATGCGTATATGACGCAATGCGAGTGACTGTTAGAAGTGCTCCACCACGGCACATCGATGTATGCACCGTGTCCGCCCATGCCTGTGTCGCTGGTATGCTGATGTTTGGTAGCACCTCTCGCCCATAGATGGGCGAACTATCTGAGATGCCGCTTCCACAATCGGGCGTTGTTTGTCGATTGGTTTGCACGACTTGTCCAGTCCGGGTATCGATAGTGAAAAGGAATAGTTCACCCGGCGAGATAGGTACTGAAGTCCCACTACCTGCAGTAACTGTGACAGAATCAGACTCTACACGTGCGAGTACTGTATTACGGCTTGGGCTAACGGACAGTGTTGCTATAAGATTTCCTACGACGAGACTTGAGTCAGCTCGAGGAGTTGAATCACCAGCCAGTACATGTGTTATGGAGAAAATCCGAAAATTGTAATCGAGGCGCCCTGCACCAAACGGACTCGTAGCCGCTCTCACTGATGTGGAAGAATCACCCCCAATCGGCTTCTGAACTTGAGGGTCTGGCCGTTCCGGAGCTGGCGACGGTCTGGTAGTAGTACATCCAGCCAAAAAAAGAGCCGGAATCAGAATCTCTATCTGGTAACGCGTTAGGCACCGCATTGTGTCAGCAAGAGAACGTAAATGTGGCGTTCCAGGTCGGCATTTAAGTACTGCTGAAGCCTATGTGCGAATGAGTTCAGCCCTCTACACTTTATCAACAAGGGTAGAGGGCTGGAACATTTCTGCGGCGTAACTGACCTATAAGCCGGGTTCTGTCGGGCACACCTTTCGATGCATCCGGATAGTCATTTCTCTCGGAGCGCAGTCGCCTACGCTCTCTAGCAGCCTACCCGTGGCGTCTTGATCGGGAAGGACTGTCCCTCGCCACCTATTTGGCCTTGCTCCGGTTGGGGTTTACCATGCCATTCATGTTGCCACGAATGCGGTGGGCTCTTACCCCGCCTTTTCACCCTTGCCGAATGTGAATCCTACCACACTAGGCGGTTTGTTTTCTGTGGCACTAGCCGTCGCAAGTTATCTCTACCGGTGAACTGGTAGACATGACTTTGCCCCCAGGAATTACCTGGCAACCTGTCCATGGAGCCCGGACTTTCCTCGATTTCTAACCTAAGCGAAATCGCGACCATCCAGTCAGTTACGCACCCATCACTCTGGAAAATAGCTGATAACTGGCATTGTCATCAATTGCAAAATGACGGGTCGCTGACACCTCCGAGTACAATCGGACGCAGCTGTATACCTCGGTAGTTCGTCCCAAAGCATGCTTGCAGGAGGTATCTATGCTTCCGAACGCCAGCCGCCCACCGTTAGCTCCAGTAACCACAATTCTTACACCCGCAGAACGTATTCGTGTCGACGCAGCCGGCGAAGGCCACTACACCGCACTACATCGGGACAGTGTTGATGATGTCATCCGCGATCTGAAGGAAAGGCGTGCCGCGGCTGTGTTGGTTTCAGTAGCCGGATGTGGATTGCGTGATGCTACTCAGGTCGCAATGCTCGTACGTGAGTTCCCGCGTGTTCCAACAGTTGCTCTACTTACGGATCTCGAGGCCAGTGCACCAGGCGCCGTTCTAACGTTAGGCAGAAGTGGAGTGCAGACGCTTGTAGACGTCCGACAACCCTCCGGCTGGCGTCGCCTGCGTGATGTCCTACTCGCAGATCAATCAAGCGATATAAATCGCCTTGCACTCGCTCAACTTTCAATGGACCTCAGTGGCACTCATTCTGACTGCCGCCACTTCTTTGAGATTCTGTTCAGTTTACCGAGCGGTATTGGGACAGTTCGTTCCTTGGCTCGGTACCTCGGTGTTATCCCGAGCACTTTGATGAGCCGCTTCTTCAGAGCCAGGTTACCAGCACCAAAGCGTTATCTCGCAATGACTCGACTCATTCGGGCAGCGCAGCTCTTCGAGAATCCCGGATTGTCAGTTGCTAACGTCGCTAACCGGCTTGACTATTCATCCCCGCAAAGCTTTGGTCGGCACGTTCGAGGGCTTATCCATCTGACCGCGGTTGAATTCCGCCAGAAGTACGATGGCGAAGGAATGCTTCAGCGATTTCGCGAAGATTTGATTATTCCGTACCTCCCTCGTCTTAGGAACTTTGCACCGCTTTCAGCAGCGTTGATACGTCCGGCAGAGCGCTCAGCGAGATAATGGGCAGCCTCAGTTGTGTAAACCCACCGACTATGACAGCCGCGCAACGATGTCAGCTGCTGTTGTCAGCGCAATGACAGGGAGACCTTGTTCTTGAAGTGATTCCCTTCCTCCTTCGTTTCGGTCAACAACTGCTAACACACCGGCAATAACTCCGCCATTTGCCGAGATAGCACTTGCTGCGCGAAGTGCTGATGAACCTGTTGTGATGACGTCTTCTACGATTGCAACGCGGTCACCTTGCATAAACGGACCTTCAATCAGTTGCGCAGTACCATGGGACTTGGGCTCCTTGCGGACGGTGAAAGCACGAACGGGCCGAGGAGATGAGCCACTCGCATACGCGATCGCATACGCAACTGGATCAGCACCGAGCGTCAGACCACCGACTGACTGAACGTCCCATCCACTCTGTTCGAGTGCTCGTAGTCCAAGTTCCCCAATCAGGATAAGACCTTCTGGGCTCATTGTCGTGAGCCTCGCGTCGATGTATAAACTTGACTCACGGCCGGATGACAGCGTGAACTTTCCACGCTTTGCAGAGCGCTCGGCGAGCAGTTGCTGTAAGTCGCTAAGAGAAGCCATGACGTGTGCGGGCTATGGGTCTTGATGATGAGACCATCAATAACGAAGGGTCTTGCTTCACCATACCGAGTGAGCCTTCTGCACTAGTCTGATGCCTTCCCCGGTAATACAGGCTCGTCTTGCTCCTGTCGCATTGCTCATCGCGCTGGCATTCGTGGTTGTTGGGTTCCTGCGTGTCGACCGCGAGATGACACAAGCTGAACGAGACCGTGCGGCGTTGACTGCATCGGAAACTGCAACGCTCGTTGAAGTTTTCTTGCTACGCCAGGTGACGAGACTGCAATCAATTGAGCATGCTGCCGAAACATTGATACCAGACTCTCTTGCACTCAACCGGGCGCAAGGTAGTTCCGAAGCGGTGTCGATTTTCAATAACGGGCGGTTCGATGGGCTGTGGGTCGTTGTTCCGAGTTCCCGCGGACAGACCGTAACACAGCTCTATGGACAACCCTCTAAGCTCACCGTTGACTCGACCGCTATTAGGCAATTGGTGGAGAGCCATAGCAGTCTAGGACCAAAAGCTGTTGTAACGCGCCAGAAAGGAGAGACCCTTTTGTGGCTCGTTCAATCAATCGGCGGCCGATCTCATTCATCGATTACAGGGTTAGTTTCGCTGGATTCGCTGACCTATTTGCTGCACCAACAGAGATACTCTGGTTCAGTAGGAATAACTGTTACTGCACGCTCGGATACGATCCTTTTTGTCCCTGATAGCCAGCCTAACAATCACCGCCGGAGTGTCGAGCGGACGGTTGTAACTCCATTCGGCGAAGAATGGCTTGTGACAACAACCTACACTCCAGCTGGGCGTGGAGTGCGAATTGCCCTCTGGGTAGTCGGACTTGGTGCCATTGTCGGCTTAGGTATCGGATTACTGCTTGAGCGCCGCGAAGCAAGCCGTATTGCTGATCGATCCAGCGAGCTTGAGCACCTCTCGACGGAGCTTCTCCGAGCGAATCGAGCGAAAAGTGAATTTCTTGCCAATGTTTCGCATGAGTTACGGACACCGCTCAACGCCATCGTCGGATTTGTTGATTTGTTACGTGACGGAGTGTATGGACCGCTCAACTCTCGTCAAACGGGTCCGGTCGAACGGATCGAAGCGTCCGCCAACCATCTTCGCCACCTTGTCGACCAGGTCTTGGATCTGGCAAAAATGGCAGCAGGTCGTCTGGAGGTGCACACAGAACCTGTCGAGCTCCGACCATTCGTCTTCGATGTAGCAAGCGAAGTCGAACCGCTCATGACCGAGAAGGGACTTAGCTTCTCACTTGCTATTGGAGCAACACTTCCTCGGGTCCGTACAGATCCAACACACCTGCGTCAGATCCTGATCAACTTGTTAGGCAACGCCGTGAAGTTTACGAATGACGGTGGCATTGCCATTCGCGGCAAGTTGATCAAGCGCAATCACCACAATGAGAATCCCGAGGTGCTTACGGCAGCAGCAAGTTCCGAGACCCTCTGGATTGCACTACAAGTGGCCGACAGCGGGGTGGGAATTGCCGAGAAAGATCGCGAGCGAATCTTCGATGAGTTCGAGCAGGTCAATGCCGGCCCGCGAGGCGACTCGATGCGTCGTGGTACTGGGCTCGGATTATCGATATCGCGTCGCCTCGCACGTTTACTCGGGGGCGACATAAGTGTCGAAAGTGAACTCGGACGTGGCTCGGTCTTTACAGTATGGCTTCCGGTCGACCCTGCTGATATACGAGGGGACCAAGCTGCCTAGGCCCACAACCGCGCTGACGCGCCACGAACCAAGATGCGTCGTTGAACTACTTCGGACGGAATAGTCCCTTCATCTTCGCGAGAAATCCACCATCGTCGGCTGCTGCGGAGAGAAGAGCCTTTCGGAGCTCAGTCGCGAACGTAATGACATCGGGATAGCGGTCAGTGGGCTGCTTCGCGAGCCCGCGCATAATTACCGCCTCGACCTGTGGCCCAAACTGAAGATTCGGCCGTGCCTTGTTCAGCGCGATAGGCGGTTGCGACAAAAGCTGCGTGAACATTTCACGCGGGGTCTTCGCCAGATATGGCAAGCAGCCGGTCAGCAGAAAATATGCGATCGTGGCCAGGCTGTACTGATCAGCGGCAGGCGTTACGAGCTCGCCGCTAAGCGCCTCGGGTGCAACGTACATCAACGTCCCGACGAAAAAACCAGCACGTGTCAAACGCTCATCAGGGGCGGTATCAGTCGCCGCTGCAATTCCGAAATCGAGAAGCTTGACCTGATGTGACTCCGGGTCGTACATCACATTGTCAGGCTTCAAATCGCGATGGACAATGCCTGCGGCATGAGCTGCTTGAACAGCATCGCCGATTTGAATGACAATCTGAGCGACCTCATCGCGAGGCAGTGGGGCGTTTCGCTTCGCGTAGCGCTCGAGAATCTCCCCAGCGGCCCACTCAATCGCTAGGTAGTGCAGTCCTGGTCCAGACTCCCCTGTTTCGATGGTCCGCACCACATTCGGGTGCTGAACACGGGTTCCGAACTTCGCTTCCCGAGTAAAGCGCGCGACCGCAGTCCGATCTTGCCTGAGCTTTTCGCGCAGTACTTTCAGCGCCACAACCCCGTGCTGAGGATGATCAGCACGGTAGACGGCGGAGGTGCCACCCTCCCCGACCATATCTTTGATGCTGTACCCGGCAAGCGTGGTACCTACAAGCGTATCGCGCGACACGCGGCGAACCTAATTCTACAGACCCCTACCGGCAAGCGATATCCAGCAACTAGAACGAAAGTCGGAAATAGCTGTACGATCTCGATGGCCTGGACATGTCCCGTGTAGTCATACCGCTCTGGCTTCTGTCAGTTCTTGTTGGCTCCTCGACCGCTTGCGGCGGTAGCCATCCTCCGGCGCAGACACCGGTACCAAATCAACAGCCGGCTCACCGGGCTGCGACACCGAGTCAGACAGCACCTGGTCAACCAGAGGCTGTGAAGTTATACCGACAAATGGGCCTACTCGCCGAAGGAGGCGATACGCCGTTCGTCGGCAGCGTGTCCTTTCTCGGGAGCAAATTCGCGGATTCAACACTATTCGTGCTCACCGTCTCGGTCCCTACGCGCGGACTGACATTCGTTCGCGAGAATGACCGATACCGCGCTTCCTATTCGGCGACTTTATCTCTTGCTCCTCCGAATGGAACAACGCGTCGATTCGACAGCCATCAAATCGTACGTGTTGCTGCGTTCAAAGAAACGTCTCGCTCTGATGAAAGTGTCTTGTACCAACAGATGGTAATGGTCCAGCCAGGCACCTATGAGCTGGGCTTTTCACTTCGTGATGACGCCGGGGCCAAAGGGAGTTCAATCGAAGCATCTGTCAACGTGCCGCGAATCAGTGGTGGATCTCTCTCGTCACCCATCCCGGTTTACGAAGTAGTCCCGCGAAACAAACTGGATTCACTCCCGCGGATCGTACCCACTCCAAAGGCGACGTTCGCACTTGGCCAAGACTCAGTGCTCTCGATCTATCTCGAAGGCTATGGTGCTGATGGTCAGACGTTATCGATAAAGACGTCGGTTTTCGGTGAGAACACATCAACACCTGTCTGGTCGGACACAGTGTCTTTGCCTCGGCATGGCGCGCTCTTTAGCGGTGTCGTTACGGTGCCAATTGTGCGACTCGGTGTTGGAGCTTTGACAATGAACGCCGTCGTGACTGGACACACCGACACAACCAAGACGCCGATCTTCGTCACGTTCGGTGAAGATCTACCGGTAGCGACATTCAACGAAATGCTCAGCTACCTTCGATACTTTGGTTCGTCCGCCCGACTCCAAGCGCTGCGTGACGCGCCTCCGGACACGCGCGCTACTGCATGGGCATCGTTCCTGCGCGAGACGGATCCGGATCCCGCAACACCGGTGAACGAGGCAATGCGTGACTACTTCGGTCGCATTGCTGAGGCGAACGCGCGATTCCGCGAAGAAGGTGAAGTCGGCTGGCTGACTGACCGAGGGCGAGTGTTCGTCGCCCTCGGGGCGCCGGACCAGTACTATGAGCCGAATACGACCGACATGAATCAACGAGGTCGTACACAGGTCTGGGATTATCGTCGCCACCGGCTGCAGGTTGTTTTTATTGACCAAACGGGATTTGGTCGTTGGCGAATGACTGTTGGTAGCGAGGCTGACTTCGAAGCACTCGTGCGCCGGGAACTGTCTCGCTAGAAGCGACGTAAGACTGTGATGCGGGTCACATTAGACATTCTGGCAACATCATTTGTTTTCACCCGTCTATGGTTGGGTTTGGTAAGGTATCTCGTTGCGGGACATAGCGTTCTCTTGACAAATTTGCATGCTGCGTCTATATAGGGGCCGCAAACCGGGGTCGGTTTGCCTCGTGCATAGTCACGGGCTCGGTTCACCCCGTAGGAGGCAGCTTGCATGGCCAGAGGGAAAGTGAAGTGGTTCAATGACGCGAAGGGCTACGGCTTCATTGAACAGGAAGGCGGCGAAGATGTGTTTGTACACTTCTCGGCGATCATGATGGATGGGTTCAAGACCCTCGCCGAAGGACAGGAAGTCGAGTTCGAGATCCAGACTGGCGCCAAAGGGCTCCACGCGACGAACGTCCAGCGCGTCTAGCGCACGCAACACATTCGTTGGCCGTCCAAGCATGCCTCCGCCTGCCGATTACGGCAGGCGGTGGTGTTTTTATCCCCTCGATTCTCAAATCCTTCCGTAACCCAGCGCCGACAATCACGGCGATACAACTTGGTCACAGTGTCAGTGTACCTTCCACGGTGCCAACCCTGACACGACGTCTGACAGTCGTCATCCCACTACAGACGGAACTCGAACACCAAGTGGCCAACGCCCAGCTCCCTTCGTCACCTCGCCTGTTCTTGATCGATGGATACGCTCTCATCTACCGAGCGTTTTTTGCATTGATCTCCCGACCGCTCACTACAAGCAAGGGCGAGAACACTTCAGCAGCATGGGGAGTCGTCACCTTCCTCCAGCGACTCTTTGCGAACCATCACCCGGAATACATCGGGTGGGTACACGACTCCGGGCTGTCATTTCGCCATGAGACATACCCCGCGTACAAAGCCACGCGTGAGAAACTGACCGAAGAACTTCAGGCGGATTTCAATCGCGGGATGGAACGCATCAGTGAGATCTTGGCTGCGTTTCAGATCCCGGTGCTTACGCTCAAGGGATACGAGGCCGACGACGTCATCGGTACGCTTGCATCACAATGCAGCCAGGCGTCAGTGAACGTCGTCATCGTTTCCGGTGATAAAGACTTTCAACAACTCGTTCGCCCGGGAGTCTGGCTACTCAATCCAGGCCGTGGAGGTCCGGCAAACGTCGAGGAACAATGGGTGGGGGTAGAGAACGCGAACGAACGCCTCGGTATTCCCCCTGCCAGGGTCATTGATTACTTGGCGCTCGTAGGTGATTCGTCGGACAATGTCCCTGGTGTTCCGGGAATTGGTGACAAAACCGCGCGTGACCTCGTGATGGAATTCGGCCCACTCGAATCCATTCTGGCCTCAGTTGACAGGATCACCAAGAAACGCCCCCGTGAAGCACTTCTTGAACATGCCGCGCGTGCCCGGCTGTCGAAGGAATTAGTAACAATCCGCGATAATCTGCCGCTCACGCTCGACATTGAACAACTACGAGTGCGTCCAGCAGACACAGCGCGCCTCCGGCAGATATGTGTCGAGCTGGAATTCACGACGCTGATCAAAGACATCGCACCCGCACCCGCACCAGTCGATGCCACTCAACGCGCGTACACGGTTGTTGATTCAGTACAGGCACTCGAGCGACTCGTCAATCGCGCACGGAAAGCGAAGTACATCGCGGTCAACACACAAACAGTACCAGAACCAGGCGCGACAACAAAAGCAGACCCGCTGCGATCTCGTCTCGTATCAATCACCATCGCCCTGTCCGAGACTGAGGTGTTCTATCTGCCCCTCGCACATCGTGAGTGGCAACCAACGCAACCAGCTCAAGGCGATCTACTCATCGATGAGTCTCGCGATCGCGCATCAGCAGATGCGCCTGATGACCGTGAAGTGTCGCAGGATGACGATGGTGATACCGAAGGCACCAGCCAGGGAGCGCTCAACACTCCAACGCGGCAACCTCGCGGGTCATCAAAAAAAGCCGCAGCCACACAGCCGACGAGTGCCGCGGCGCGAGTTCTTGCCGAAGGTGTTCCGCCGGTAACGAATCTTCCAGCGATCGAAAGCGTCTCCATGGCACCGCTTCGTCAGCTACTCGAGGACGACAGCGTTCGGAAGACTGCTCAGAATGCGAAGCGCGATCTCCTCGTGCTGCGGCGGGCTGGAGTGACCCTTCGAGGGCTCGACTTTGACACGATGCTCGCGAGCTACGTACTCGACCCAGGGCGAAGATCCCACGGACTGGACGTCCTCGCGCTCGAGTTTCTCGACCGCACGCTTACCTCTTACGAAGAGCTGTGTGGGAAAGGCAAGACGGAAATTCCGTTCGATGCATGCCCGATCGAAGTCGCGCGCGATTACGCGTGCGAAGAGGCTGAAGCGACGTTTCGGTTGCGCGCTGTCTTCGAGCCGCTACTCGAGACCCATGGCCTAACGAATCTCTTACGTGAGATCGAACTCCCACTCCTCCATGTTCTTGCCGACATGGAATGGGTCGGTGTCTCGATCGACCTCCCATGGTTCGCATCACTGAAGGAACGCTTCAAGCGGGAACGCGAACGCGTCGAGAAAGAGATCTATGCCGAAGCCGGTGGAGACTTCAACATCAACTCGAACAATCAGCTCCGGACTATTCTCTTCGACAAGCTGCAACTGCCAGTCCGAAAACGCACCGCTACCGGCCCTTCGACGGATGCAAGTGTGCTGCAAGAGTTGGCGGATGCCGGACACACGCTGCCCGAATTGCTCATGGAATACCGGGAACTGTCGAAGCTGGAAAGTACGTATCTCGATACGCTCCCCTCATTGATCCATCCTGGTGACCAACGGCTTCACACCTCGTTCAATCAAACCGTTGCATCGACTGGACGGTTATCCTCGAGCGACCCGAATCTGCAGAACATTCCGATTCGTCGAGAGCTCGGACGCGACATTCGCAGAGGGTTCATTCCTCGAAGAGGCTGGCTCTTCCTCGCCGCAGACTACTCTCAGATCGAGCTTCGGCTCCTCGCACATCTGTCGAATGACTCTGCCTTTGTCGATGCGTTCAATTCTGGTGGGGACATCCATCGCCAAACCGCGTCCATCATCTTCGGAGTTCCTGCCTCTGACGTCACCTCGGAGATGCGAGCAAGGGCGAAGACGATCAACTTTGCAACCATCTATGGACAAGGCGCCCATGCGCTCTCGCGCCAGCTGAAAATCTCGAACACGGAAGCGCGTGAATTCATCGCTACGTACTTCGAGCGCTTTCGCGGTGTGCGTCGCTACCTAGACTCCCAGGTTGAACATGCGCGTGAACATGGCTATGTCGAAACTATCTTTCACCGACGCCGCTACATCCCGGAATTACGCGATCGCAATTTCAACATTCGCGCATTCGGTGAACGCACCGCGGCGAACTCTCCAATCCAGGGGTCGGCAGCTGATCTGATTAAGATTGCGATGATTCACATCAACGCCGCTCTCCGAAGAAGCGCGATGCAAAGTCGAATGCTGCTCCAGGTGCATGACGAACTCGTATTCGAACTGCCGCCGCAGGAGCAGGACGCACTTGTGACGCTTGTGCGGCACGAGATGGAGCATGCTGCCGAGCTATCGGTGCCTCTGGTGGTCGACGTCGGGCTGGGCGACAGCTGGTTGGCGACAAAGCTCGCGTAGCGACGGTAAGTCGATGTGTTGACTTACGTTAGGAGATAAGCATCACAGACCTAACTATTGCAGAGTGCGCCATCCCACGCGATGTGAGCGTGTCCGACTCACCGCGCGGATATAGCGCTGTGAAGGTAACTAGCGCCAGAACAGGCACTTAGTCGATTAAGGCAAGAACGGCCCCGGCATTGCTTTGCCATGTTCTGCCGTTACCACGCAAGCGCCGGAACCACGACGCGATGCGCGCCTCGAAGCTTTCCACGTGAGACGACTATGTCTTGGTCAAATCGCCGCGGTTTCACACTCATTGAGTTGCTGATCGTCGTCGTCATTATTGGCATTCTTGCCGCGATCGCCGTTCCCAAGTTCCAGAACACGAAGGGCAAGGCGAACGCTGCCTCACTCCGTGCTGACCTGCGCAACTTGGTAACGGCTGAAGAGGCGTATTTTTACGATAATTCCACGTACACGACCAACGTCACCGCGCTCAATATCCGCATGACAACCGGCGTAACCGTCACGTTTGGAACGGCGACGGCCGGAGGTTGGTCTGCGAAGGTCACGCATCCGATGGCATGGCCGATCCAATGTGCAATCTTCTTTGGCTCAGCTCCCGCACTTGCCCCAGCGACTTCGGAAGGCCTGATGGCCTGCTCATAGGTCGCTTACGTGCCTAACACGTTGCGTGGCTGCTGAAGCAACATCGACATTCCGCGAGTTCAGCCGCCGTCTCGACGGGATGATCTTCGCCATGGACGGTGGCCTCTGGCTGCACCGCCATCGATGGAAGGGTCACCCGATGGCCCATCTCGTTTCGACAGACCGCGAACGCCTACTCACCTACGGTCGTGAGGTTGGGCTCCCTGCTGAACGGCTCCAATTCAAGCCATTGAAAGACCCACGAACGGGGCTTCGGCGAGACGCGTGGCATTGGGATCTTGTGGGCCGATTTCTGCCGCCTCTCGACCCAACTGGTGACTTTCGTTAGGCGCCCGATCCGTTCCACACCATGTGCGTTCGACTGCACACAACTGCCCTGAACGGAAATCGAGACGTAGGATCCCTAATTCCGTGCTGGGGCGATCAACGCGTCGAGCGCAATGGCCTCGCCACGAAGCCACAGCAGATCCTCATGCAGGCGTTGGTGAATGCTTGTGTCCCGCCGGAATCGGAAATAGGTCCGAACTCGCGCAACTCCACGACGCAGGCGATCGGCATAACGAAAATCCCACGTAGCCGAGAGTGGCAACGACACGGCGTATAGAACCGCCGCGCGCCAACCGAGCCACCATGTGACCAGGGATACCTGCCCGATATAGAACGCCAGCACGGCAAGTACGCCGACGACAATCGTGTTCATCGCTGGCTCATCGGGCGTCCTGCTCATCCGCAATGCGAGAAAACGCGCGATTCGCAGGGGTAGCCAATGATTGACACGACCCCACAGGGCAAACGGGCCAGCAACGGAAGCGATGCCCAGTTCACGAACAGCGAACCACACTCCGGCTGCCATGGATGTACTCATTTGCACATCGCTCGCCGCGAGCGCGTTCAGCTTCAGCAGATCCTCAAAGGTAGAAAGGCGAGACACAAACTGTTCCACACGGACTCCTACCTCGAGCTCGAGGCCCGGTAGCTTCGGAACAATATCTGTGATCCGGTGAGCGACGCGCACCCGATCAACCAATGGCGGATCAGGTGTATGCAGCGGTCGAAAGGTATCGAGCACATCGGTCAGCACCGACGAGACTGAAAGTACTTGGTGTGCTTCCTCAGTTGAGCGAAAATTGAGTGTGACCTCTCGCAACCCAGCGTCGACACGTTGGGTCAGGGCTGCAACATCGTTAGGTTCGTCAGCCACGCCAGCGACGCACATGATTGGCGTACCGAACTGCATGAGTACGCGCGATCGTGGTTCCCACTTTCGTTCGAATGTGAGTCCGATCGGGATGATGGGGATGCGCGTCAATCGCCGCTCGACTCTGGCCATGAGCGCCATCCGGGCAAGGCCGGTCTTCAACGGGGCGAGCGCGGGATCACTGTGGCTCTTGCCCTCTGGGAAGAGGAGGACAATACCGCCTGCCTCCAGCGCGTCGAGAACGGCTGCAAAAGCGTCAGCATTCCGGGCAGGGTCGAGCACACCGCCGCTGCCCGCAGGTATGGCATCGCTTGCCCGGCGAAGCGGAACAACTCCTACCGTGCGAACCAGTAGTCGTGTGATCGGATTCTCGAGCAGTGTCGCCTTGGCGGTGAGAACCACCGGGCGAGGCAGCACGCAACCCACGACCAGAGCGTCTACCAATGCGTTCGGGTGATTGCTCGCCAGGAGCATCGGCCCTTCGACCGGTAAGCGCTCCATGCCAATCACCTCGATTTCGCGGTAGAACCACCTAAGGGCGAGGCCACCAAGGGCTCGCAGGGCTCGGTACGCGATCATATGTCAAGCCGGCGACGTTAACGAGCGCATTCGCGTTAGGAAGCACCGACGGAAATCAACCCCTCGTCAGCAGCACGTGCTGCCTCCTGGCCTTCACTCACTCGCACGCGGCTGAGAACAAACGCACCAACGGCGAAAAACACGATGACGGATAGAATCGCGTTCCGGCTACTCCCCGTCATTGCAATAGTCACCCAGAAAAGCAGCGGGCCAAAAATGCTCGCAAACTTCTCGAAGACGCTGTAAAACCCGAAGAATTCTCCTGACTTATGCGCTGGAATCAGACTGGCGAACAATGAGCGACTCAACGCCTGCGTTCCGCCTTGAACGGTGGCGACCATCGCCGCGAGCAAAATGAAATGCGCGGCCGTCTGCATATAGAAGCCGAGGATGCTTATCGCTGCGTAGACAACGAGACCGATGAAAATCGCTGGCTTGGCGCCGATTCGAGCGGCGATACTGCCGAACAAGAAAGCGAACGGAAAGCCGACAAACTGCACGATAAGAATTGCAGCAATGAGGACGGTATCCGCTATGCCAAGCTGCTTGCCGTACGTGGCGGCCATCTTCTGGATGGTTTGGATGCCATCGTTATAAATCATGAATGCCAGCAGCATGAGAAACGCCTGCTTGTAGCCTCGTAACGCGCGGAACGTCTCGCCCACCCGAACAAACGGAGCGACAAGTACACGCCCACCGGTAAGCTCGTCCGGTTCGCGAGTTCGCGGTGGTTCCGGTACACGGCGGAACAGCGGAATCGAAAACACCAGCCACCACACAGCGACGGACAATAGTGCGAGCCGGGTTGGCAGCGTTTTCTGCGCACTCGATAACGCGGCCCCGGTAGGGAGGCCGAACCACCCGGGCTTGAGAATCCACGCGAGATTCAACGCCAGCAGCAAACCGCCGCCGATATATCCGACGGCGTACCCCGCGCTCGAGACACGATCTATCTCGTCCTCCGCCGCAATGTGCGGCAACAATGCATCGTAAAAAATCGTACTTGCCGTTGCGCCGATGAGCGAGATAACGAAAAGCACTAGCGCGAGCCGATAGTCTCCTTGTTGCACGAAGAACATCCCAGCAACCGCCACTGCTCCTACGATCATCGACGCTCCAAGCATCCGCTTCTTCGCAGCAACGTAGTCCGACACGGCTCCCAGGACCGGCGATAGCACTGCGAGAATGATCGCGACGATCGTATTCGCAGTCGCGATTGCCTGGGTTGTTCGGCTCTCCCCTAAATCGCCCTTGGCGATGTTGGCGAAATACACAGGGAATACGGCGACCATGATCGTGGTTTGGACCGAAGAAACGGCCCAGTCATACATCGCCCAAGCGCGAAGCTCGGGTCGATCAAGACCCAGTCGGCTCAGAACACCACGCTTACGCGAGCTCTCGTTCACTGCCACCCCGTCATGCTCACGCTCGCCCATTCGTGCTCTCCGATGAATAAAAAGGTCTTGCGGGTAGGAAAATGGTAGGCTTTCTCAGTGACAGAGCCCATACGTCGCCTGACGTAGCTGATCCGCCACTGCGCGCGTTTCATTGACGATGGGGGTTGGCCGTACAGATTTCGTTGCTATGCACCGGTGCCTCCGAAACCCTTGGCATTCGTCACTTGAAGCGCTCGCGGTCCTGCTCCTCGTTCTCGGAGTCGCCTGTGAGCGTAGCACCCCAGTGGCAGGCCGAAAGGATACGGTAGTAGCGTCACTGCCAATACCAGAAAGCAGTGTCGTCGTCAAACCAGACGCGTCACCATGGGATTCATCAGCCGGCCCCGCACTGTTTGTCGCGGGCCCCGCGCCCACGGAAGCGTTCCTGATCGCGCCGCAATACACGCACATCGCTGCTCTCGACTCCGTACGGCCTGACTCTACTCTGCTCCGCTCTCTGCGGATCGATCTATTTGGAAGCGGGAAGAAGGTTGGAACCGCTCGCATCAGCTCGATGGCAGCGAGCACACGGACCGACTCATGCCGCACATGGCCAATAGCGCGGCTCGAATTCGCGGCCGGCGATACGGGATCCACTCAGCCATGGAGCGTGGCATTCGAGAGCGGCCATGCGTCTGAGCCGGTGATCGATTCCATAGAGGGATTACCGACAGCGGATTCCGCCAAGCTTGCGGCCGATATTGCCCGCATCGCATCGGCATTACCTGGCGACACATCTGCTGTGTTCCGTGGCCTGCCCTTCGTGGTCAACAAAGCATGGCGTGCGCGACTACCGAACGGTCAAAGGCTGCTTACTGCCGTCGTTGTCCGAAATGTGAATCAGGAAGCGAATCCACAGCAGGAAAGGATTCTCCTCATCGCCGAACGGGACAGCGCGGCTATTCGATTCACACCACGCTACACGGAGCGCAAAGTCGGCCTCGAGGAAACGCTCGAGACTAGCGACCCGATCGCCATCGTCTTGCTCGGTGTCGATCGTCATCCCACCGTAATCATCGCCCGCGATGCTGGTAACGGACTCTCGTACGCGCTTGTCGAACGCGTCGCCGGAGAGTGGCAACGTCGTTGGGCCAGCGCCTACGCTGGCTGCTGACGCGGCGAACGGAGTCGCAGGATAAGAATCTCCGCGAGAGCATATACGGCGGTGCAAACGTGGTTCCCACAATCTCAAGGGTCTTCGGGACCATGGCGTTCAGCATAGCGACGACGACCGCGGAGTCATGCGAGTGACGTCCTTCGCCGACTCGTTAGGTGTGCGCACGCAGGAGCCAGCTCGATCAGGAAGTGCGAAGCCACCCGCGCCCAAGTGCAGCCGGCGGGGCGTGTCGGCCGGCGATACCGGCGAGGGCGACCAATGTCAGAAGGTAGGGTAGAGCCAGGAATAGTTGATACGGCACGTTCCAGCCAAGTGACTGGAAGACAAACTGCAGGGCACTCGCTGCCCCAAAGAGCAAGGCGGCCAGCGCGACACCCAGAGGAGACCAGCGGCCAAGCGCCACAATCGCAATCGCAATGAATCCTCGGCCAGCAGACATGCCTTCCGCGAACGTACCGACTTGAGCCACCACGAGACAGCCACCACTGAGACCGCCTAACGCTCCACCAAATAGCAATGCGAGCCAACGTACCCGATCAGGCGCAATGCCGGCTGCGATAGCTGCGGCAGGACTCTCCCCAACCGCGCGGAGCGACAACCCTGCGCGCGTTCGTGATAGCCACCATGCGACCAGCGGCACCAGCACGTAGGCGACGTATGTGGGTGCTGGTTGTACGAATAACGCGCGGCCGATCACCGGCGCAGAGGACAGAAGCGGAATCGAGATCGGCTTGGCAGTCGGGATTGTCAGCGCGACGCCCGTGGTTCCGAACATTGTCCGGTACAGAAGCCCAGTTACTCCCAGGGCAAGCAGGGTTAGCGCAGTACCGGCGACGATCTGGTCTGCGCGCAGGGTTACGATCAGGATACCGAGAAGTGCCGTACAAGACAGACCGGCCAGCACCGCCGTGGTAAACGCACCCGAAATGCCTGCAACCCCTGCGGTCGCAGCCGCGGCGAACGCGCCAGCGATAATGACGCCCTCGAGGCCGATGTTGACCACGCCGGCGCGTTCGACGACGGTCTCGCCTAGCGCCGCAAGAGCAAGTGGCGTCGCGGTGCGGATCGTCGCTTCGAGGAACGGACTGGTCGCGTCCGTCACGACTGACCCGGCATGCGGCCGCGATTCGAGGAAGATCGATCTACGGCGTTAGGACGTGACGCGCGCAATCGAAGCAGGACGGATCCCGGAACGCGAAGCTCACGGAATGCGATCAGCAGCAAAATGATCGATGCTTCGACAACAGAGGCGAGAACCGACGGTACGCCAGCGTCGCGTTGCATCGCGGCAGCACCTGCCTCCAGCGCGCCGAACAAGATGCTGCTCACCGCGGTCAGCAGCGGATTGAGTGCCCCCACGAGAGCGACTGCAATCGCGGTGTATCCGTACCCCGGTGACAGGTTTTCGTAGAGCGAATATGTCACTCCGGTGACTTCAATCGCACCCGCGAGTCCGGCAAGCGCGCCGCTGAGCAGAAAAGCCCGCATAGCCGTTTTCCGGACATCGATCTGAGCGGCGCTAACCGCGGCATCGGGATTGATACCTAGCACCCGAACGCGGAAACCGGCCGCCGTAAAACGTAGAGCCCACCAAAGCCCGACGGAGCAAAGAACGGCGATGGGGAACCCCCAGTGAAGACGCATGCCGGTTGCAAGTGCGGGAAGTCTCGCGGCCGCCGGCAACGTCTCGCTCTGTGGGTAAATGCGCAGCGGCTCCTGCAGCGGTCCGCGCACGAGATAGCCCACAAGGTAGAGCGCGACGAAGTTCATCATTATCGTGCTGATGACCTCGAGGACGCCAAAGCGCTGACGCCACCAGGCAGGGATGAATGCCCAAAAAGCGCCTGCCAGGCTGCCCAACAAGAGCTCCAACGGCAGCGTCACTACGCGAGAAGCGGATTGACCAGCCACCAACCCGACCGCAACCGCCGCGGTTGCACCAGCGAGCAGCTGCCCTTCTGCTCCGATGTTCATGATGCCGGCGGTGAACGCAAGCGTAACTGCCAGCCCGGTGAGCATGAGTGGCGTTGCGCGCACGAGTGTTGCCGACAATGCGGCGTATTCGGTGCCTAACGATCCACGCCAGAGCGCTCCGAGCGCGACCCGTGGGTCGTAGCCGACGATAGCAGTCATCGCGGCAACCAAGGCAGCGACCACCGCCACTAACGTGATCGATGGGATGAGTACGCCGCCGGCACGCAGTGCGGCGCGCCGCACGGCTTCAATCATCTAGCGATGATGGCGGAACACTCGGTACTCCACGATTCCGCGGTCACAGACAGTCCGAACCTCGGAGTATGGGATGGCAAAAAACGTATACGCGCGAACCCGGGCGGTCTTCCCACCGCACCCGCCGGCATCCGCGCTCATCACCGTGTCCACACTGACTACGCGCACCAGGCGAACGATGCCAGTGCGCTCAATAGGGCGGTCCCACAGCATCAAAGCAGTAGCTCGTGCCTGGCTCGCATAGGGCTGCATCGCGGCGGGAATGTGTTCGAGCCCGTCGTCGATGAGCCAGCGCGGAACCGCCGCGCCCAATGTCAACACGAGGACTTTCCACGCGACACTGATGCCGAGCAGCAAAAGCCACGGCCGCCATCGGGAGCGGCTAAACGGCATCTGCTTTCGAATCGCGGGCGAACCCCGAACACGAGCCATGGCAATGAATAAGGTGTCACACTGCCTACCGGCAACGGCCAGCGACGTGGCGTGACGAAAGACTCACGAGGCGTGAGAGCGCGCTCGCCACAAGGGCCACATCGCAAGGATCCCCGCCACCGGACCGATGGCAAGTGGCACGTAGGCGAGTTCCCAGCCCCACAAATGGACCCAAACCGGCACGAGCCGAATCGTGATGATCGTCAGCAGAAACCCGAGACACGTCTGAAGCGTGATAGCAGTTCCGACATACTGGCTAGGCGCGAGTTCCGTAATTGCGGCTGAGAATTGCGCCGAGTCGGCCACGATCGAAATCCCCCACACGACGGCAACGACCGTCACAACAACCAGCGGAGCGGTTGTGAGGAAGCCGATAGCAAGCGCGCATGTTGCGCTGATTGCCATCGCCACAATCGTCACAATGGGCCTGCCGACCCGATCGGCTGCCACTCCTGCGACCACGCAACCGATTGCTCCGGAGGCAATGGTGATGAACGCAAACACTGGTGCCAAAGCCGGCGCCAGTGCTCGCGGAGCCATCACAAACGCCCAAAAGGCTCCGATCGAGCTCCACATTGCGTAGAGCTCCCACATGTGCCCGAGATATCCCGCGGTAGCCAGGGCCACCCACCGGTTGCGGACTACCGTCGAAAGCGCACGCGGATTGAATGGGGCCGACGCCGCTTGGAACGGTCCGTCGCGCACAGCGAGACCGAACAAACTAGCTGAGACGAGAGCACAGGCTGCGGCGGCGAGAATGACCGTCCGCCACCTCTCCGTCGGAGAGAGCGCCCGAAGGAGATTCGGCATTGCTGATCCAATCGTGAGGGCGCCAACCAATATGCCGATTGCTGTGCCGCGCCCTGATCGCCACCACCCTGCCGCAATCTTGATCCCCGGTGGGTACACACCCGCCAGTGCAGCGCCGGTCAGACCGCAAAGCGCGATTGCGGTTGCCGGGCCAGTATGGCGCCAGGCGAGCGCCGCAGTCGCAATGGTGACCAAGCATGACGAAGCCGAAGCAAGCCGTCGCGCGCTGAAACGGTCACTAAGGAGAAGGACCGCACTGACGAACGTCCCGAGCACGAATCCGAGTTGAACCGCGATTGTCAGCCAGGCGCTCACGCTCGGCGTCGTATTCCACTCGGCCCTCATGCCCGGCGCCGCGACCGTCGCACTGAACCACGGTGTCATTCCGAGAACCATCGCCAAGGCGAGTACAGCCAGCTGGCGAGGTGCCCCTCGGCCCCAATCCGGCGTTGTCACGTGGCGCCCAACATGGCTCGACCTACGACGTCAGCCTCAGGTACCACCTCGCGAACGGAGCCGTTGTAGACCACGAGCACACGATCAGAAATCGCAATGATCTCGTCGAGGTCTGCCGAATAAAACACAATCGCGACACCTTTCGAGCATGCTTCTAACAGTCGATTACGGACGTCTTGTGACGCCTGCATATCCAGTCCACGGGTCGGATTCTCCGCAACGAGAGCATCAGGCATTCCGTTAAGCTCTCTGCCAATGATGAAACGCTGCTGGTTACCGCCGGACAGCGTCATTGCACTCGCTTCCACGCTTTCAACGCGCACGTCGAAATCCTGGACAATCCGCTGTGACTCCGCCGCTGCGTCGCGCCAATCGATGACTCCTCGACTCGCCCCGGCGCCCTTTAACACATAGTTCTCGACGAGCGACATCCCGAGTACCAATCCATCGCGGTGGCGGTCACCTGGCACAAAACCCACTGACGCCGGCAGCAGCAGGGTCCCGCTGGTCACCGCCAAACGCCCCGCGATTGCTCGAAGCAGTTCGCGATGACCCGATCCGTCCACGGCCGCGACACCAACGATTTCTCCACCGCGAACTTCGAACGTCGCATTCCGCAGGCGAGGCAATCCACGGGAGTCGACGATTGAGACGTCTCGCGCGGCGATCAATTCCTTGCCGGACGTCATCCGCCGCGTCACCAGACTCGACCCAGCTGGGCGCCTTCCCAACATCGCTTCGATTAGCTGGTCTTCGTCTACGCCGGCGCGCGGGCTTGCGAGGCTTACGGCGCCCTGACGCAGCACCGTGACATCGTCGGCGATGCTCAAAGCCTCACGGAGCTTATGCGTGACTAGCACGACCGCCCGGCCGGCATCCGCCAGACTACGAAGACGGCGTATCAAGTCATCCGCCTCTGCAGGCGCGAGCACTGCGGTGGGCTCATCAAGGATGAGGATGTCCGCGTTCCGTGCCAGCACCTTCAACAGTTCGAGACGCTGCTGTGCAATCACGGAGAGATCACCAACCCGTGCGTTCAGGTCTATCGACGATCCTTCGACGCCCGCAAAATCCTGGAGCGCGACGCCCATTTTACCCGAACGAGGGGTCGCGCGACCTCCGAGTGCGAGATTCTCCGCGACCGTCATCGTGGGCACCAGCGTGAAATGCTGATGCACCATTCCGATCCCGCGTTCGATTGCATCAGCGGGCGATCGGAGGCGAACAGCGTGTCCGTGCACCCGAACGACACCACGGTCCGGAGTCGCCATTCCATAGGCGACTCGCATCAGGGTCGTCTTCCCTGCCCCGTTCTCGCCCAACACCGCGTGGACCGTTCCACGGCGAACCCACAGCCTCGCGTCAGTGAGGGCCCGAACCGTCCCAAACCATTTGTCGATACTCTCCAGCACGAGTGCTGGCGGGTTCTCGGTCACAAGCCGGTAGGCGCGGCGATGAACGCGGACGGGATGGCGAACGTAGACGTTAGGTGCTCAGCGAGGGCAGTCACGCCGAGCGTTTCGGTCGCATAGTGACCCGCGTAGATCACGACGATTCCAGCATCATCGGCTGCAACCGCTGTGTGATGCGGACCTTCGCCGACGATGAGCGTGTCGATCTCCAACGCCTGGGCTTCGAGCAAAGTCTCAGACGACGCGCCCGCACCGGTGCAGATTGCCCATCGGTGTGTGCACCGACTCGGAGTAATCTCGGTCGAACGAGCGACGCCACCATGCATTCGCGCGAAAGCATCCGCGCGTGAGAACAAGCTCGCGGTTTCACAATCACACTCGCCCCGAATACCGACATCGATCGTACGGTATCGCGCGAACCCACCCGCAGGCTCGAGGCCGAGTGTGCGAGCAAGAAGCACGTTGTTTCCGAACGTCGGATGTGCATCGAGCGGAAGGTGTGAGGAGTACACCGCGATGTTGTGAGCCAGCAGCAGTCGCAGGCGCTCGTACAGTCCGCCGGTGATCCGCTGGGCTCCTCCCCACATCATCCCATGATGAACGAGCAGCAGATTGGCCCCGCTACGGGCGGCTGCATCGATAACACGCCGCGAAACATCGACTGATGCCGCGATGCGCGTGATTGATCCCTCGTTCGCCACCTGGACTCCATTGAAGGCACCCGGATAATCAGGGATGGTTTCCGTTCCGAGCACCGCGTCAAGATGGCTGGCGATCGCCGCCAGATCGGTCATTGACCGACCGGCATTCCGGTGGAGTCGACCAACCGTAGCGATCCATCAAGGAGCCGATGTTGGACCGAATCGATCGCGGCTCGAGTCGAGGCTGGAATGGTTGCCTGTAAGCTCGGGTTCAAGACCAGCCTAACGACATTCTCGCGGACTCCCAACGACACGACGCGGGGTGCGAATGTGTGAGCCTTGACCTGTTGGGCCACGAGCAGAAATGCGTGCCGCAGGTCGATGACGACGCTACCCAGCGTCACCTCTGGAGCGACCGAATTCTGGTCGGCATTTGCACCGATCACGTAGGTGCCGCGTGACTCCCGCGCTGCTTGGAACACACCGAGACCTGCGGCATCGGCGTTCTGAAAGATCACGTCGGACTTCCGGGCAATCTGTGCAAGCGCCTGCTCCTTTCCGGCGCTGACATCCTCCCAATTTCCTACATACGAAATGATGACATTGAGACCCGGTTTCACTGATCGGGCACCTGCAGCGAACGCTGTGAAGCTTCGCTTCACAGGCGGTAGCTCCGTGCCCCCGATCGCTCCAATGACGCCTGTTTTCGTCATGTTCGCCGCAAGAACTCCGGCGAGGTACGACGCCTCCTCGAATGCGAACTGAATCCCGGCGACATTCTGCCGGACGGTATTGCCGGAGGTAGTCACGTACAGAGTTCTCGGGAAATCGGGTGCGACCCGCACTGCCGCATCCTGATACTCGAACCCGTGACCAATCACGAGATCATAGCCCTGCGCGCCGTACTGTCGAAAGTTTTCCTCGAATTCCGCAGGCGTCTTCGTTTGAACGTGGCTGATCTGCGCCCCGAGGGAATCCCTGACTGCAACGAGTCCGTCGTACGCGCTGCCATTCCACGCACGATCCGAGATGGGCCCCGGTGTCAACAGAGCAACTCGAAACGTCGGCCGCGAATTAGCGCCCGTGTCAGCCGACTTGGAATTTTGCGGCGAAGACGTACTGCATGAAAGCACCGCCACCGTTGCCGCGACGAGGGGGGCCGTAATCGCAATCCGGCACGCATGTCTCGTCATAAGCTTAGATCGCACTGCGTCATGGAGCGTGTGCAGAAGCAAATGTTTGCCGACGAGAATGACAGATCGCCGACGGCTACGGACTCCGACTCGTGATGTTTGACCGCATTACTGGCTTAGAGCCAGACCGGGTCGGACTGGAGTCTCCGGAGCGTCGCGGAGGTCCCGCGCCTCTTGGACGGCTGTCTCGCCCATGCGCACCGTACCGTTAATGACGCCGCCTTCGAGTACCACTATGGACTTTGTGTGGATGTCGCCTTTCACGCTGGACGTCCCCTGGATCTCTACGCGTTCGTCCGCGACGATTGTCCCCACAACGGTTCCGCCGATGATTACCTCGTGAGCGCGGATGTCGCCGTGAATGGTTCCTTGGCGGCCGAGCAAGAGTTGGCGAGCACCACGCACGGCGCCTTCTACCGTGCCTTCGATCTTCACTACTCCTGTGCTTTCGATATCGCCTACGATCTTCATTCCTGATGCGATCACGGACAATCCGGTCTCAGGGAGGGGGGCATCGTTTCGCATCGGAACCTTCTCTGTTGTCGGCTTCGTGAAGATCGACATTAGTACCTACGGGGGTGGCGGTCGGACGATAGAGGATGTGCGAGCGTCTGAAGCTAGGGAATGGCTTTGGTGGTGTCGGGCACAGACGGCGGCGTAAGCCGTGTATCGCGTTCAGCGTGTTTGGCGTTAGGCGATGTTCCGCTCGCGGCAGCTGTCGAGTCCTGTCGTGTGACGGTGCTTCCGCCGACTACTAGCATCTGGCGAACCTGCTCGTAGCGGCCATGCATTCGCGACAGCGCTAGTTGCAGCGAATCGATGCGGCGGTTGTCCCGCTCCAACTTCGCAATACGAATCGACAACACCGGAACTCGTACGCTTTGAGCCGCGAACAGCAGCCACGTTGCAATAAACACTGCAGCGACCGCGAGGCCAATCCGAGAGCCAATAATCCGCAGCAAGGCGACTTGGCGTTCGCTCAGGACGATCGTCCGGTTCGCCAGGCCGGTCTCTCGCTGGACCTGGATTATCATGGAACCGGCATGGGGCGTGTAGATGTTGCCGTACCCGTTCCGCCGATTCATGAATCCGAGATGCATCAGGTGTCCTCTGTCGTGTGGCCGATGATTAACTCGATCAAACGGTTGAGATCGTCTGCAGAATAGAAGTTGATTCGCAGATGACCTCGATCCTTGTCGTCAATGTCGATAGCGACATCTGTCTGCAGACGGCGACGGAGTTTGTCAGTTAGGCGGCGAAGCTCCGCGTTTCGCGCTCCGCCGTTCTTCTGAACTGCCGCATTGGGTGGACGCGTTGACGTGCCGGCGTGTTTCACCCTCCGCTCGACATCACGAACAGAATAGTTCTTTGCTACAGCTTCTCTCGCGAGGTCGATCATCACACGTTCGGAGGTGATACCGAGTAAGGCTCGAGCATGGCCGACGGACAATTGGCCGTCCTGCAACATACGGCGAACGACAGCAGGTAAGTTCAACAGCCGCAACGAATTAGCAACTGTCGATCGGTCTTTACCGACAACTTCGGCGATCTCCTGCTGAGTAAGCGCGAAATCTGCACTAAGTCGGCTGTACCCTTCGGCCTCTTCGATCGGATTGAGGTCGCTTCGCTGGAGGTTCTCGACGAGTGCCAACGTCAAGAGTGCCTTATCGTCGTAGTCCTTGACGATCGCTGGGATTTCGGTCCACCCAAGTCGGGTGGCGGCACGTAGCCGTCGTTCACCTGCAACGAGCTCGTAGCTATTGCCCGCGCCGCGAAGAGTGATCGGTTGCAGGAGCCCATTCGCGGCCAAGCTCGCCTGCAGCTGTGCAAGTTCGTCGTCCCGAAATTCTTTGCGCGGCTGGAATGGATTGGGACGGATCTGGTTAATCGGTATTGCACGGTACGGCAGGTCCACCGGAGATGCCGAAGCCGACCCCGCGGGCGAACCCGTTGTGCGGGAGGCGGGGAGGGAGCCGATTAGCGCCTCGAGTCCGCGACCGAGGCGCCTGGGTTTGTCAGACATGGCTAAGCAAGTAGGCGGAACACTCGAGTCAGCAGCACATGAGAGGGATCAACGCCGGGCATTTCAGTTTGTCAGCCTGTGAGCTCTATGAACCACCAGCAGCTCTATGAACCACTAGCCTGGTTTGCTAGCTCTGGTGGGGTGGAGGATGTCGTAGGCTCGCTGTTGGCAGGGACTGAGGCAATCGAACCGTTTCTCATCAGCAACTCCTTCGCGACGCTCATGTAGGACTGCGCGCCGACGGAAGCCACGTCGTATACGATGATTGGCTTCCCGAAGCTGGGAGCTTCCGCGAGGCGGATATTTCTCGGAATGACGGTCTCGTAAACCTGGCTGCCAAAGTATTCGCGCGCATCAGTCGCAACCTGTCGCGAAAGGTTCAGTCTGGCGTCGTACATCGTGAGGAGCACGCCTTCGATCTCCAGGTGCTCATTGAGACTTCGCTGAACCAAGTGGACGGTATTGAGGAGCTGCGACAGCCCTTCCAACGCGTAGTACTCACACTGGACTGGGATCAACAGACTGTCGGCTGCCGCAAGCATGTTGACGGTTATCAGCCCAAGTGAAGGCGGGCAGTCGATCAGAACGTAGTCATAGCGGTCTTTTACGGCCGCTAAAGCAACCCGCATGGCACGGTCGCGGTGCGGCTGATCGACCATTTCAACTTCCGCGGCTGCGAGATCGGCAGTCGCTGGGGCGACGTCGAGATGGCGAAATTGCACGGACGGATGGATTACCTCATCGAGTGACGCCGCCTTGATGAGAACATCGTAAACGGTTCTGGATACCGATTCGCGCGGAAGTCCGATCCCGCTCGATGCGTTGCCCTGAGGGTCGCCATCGATTAGAAGGGTTCGCTGCTCGGCGACCGCGAGGCTAGCCGCGAGGTTCACGGCTGTTGTGGTCTTCCCTACTCCGCCCTTTTGATTGGCGATTGCTACGACTTTAGCCACTGCTCGGGAGTTGAGGCGAAGGTTCCGATCAGGGTGGGAAATATAGGAGCGCCCTTAGCCTGTTGCTACTAAAGTGTTTCACGTGAAACAAACGTTGGCCGTGTTTCACGTGAAACACTTCCGTAGGAACCCGCTGCCTCACGAACAGCAGCCTGGTCCCACGTATAGCCGCTGTGTTGATCGTTCCACTCGCTCGAACGGGCCCCTCAGTCTCCAGGTGATATGGGACGGTCGAGCTGACTAAAATCGGAGCAACCATCCACGCAGGAAAGTCACGTACGGGACCTCAAGCTTCTCGTGCGAGATTTCGCGGGAATGTGGCCCGTATCGTTGAGTTCGAGCGCGATTACGAGTTTCGGCGCTGGCCTCAAGACAACCCATGGTGACAGGCATGGCGCTGGTGGATCCTGATTAGCTCGAGAGAATCATGCTTGCGCAGTGATCCTAAACGTAGCGGTTAACCATGACCATGGTCGTCTGTCGAACCGGACAGAAAGACGGAGCGGCCAGGTTCGAAACGGCATCCCACATAACGCGCTCACAATGCATCCACGTAACGCGCCCCCGATCTATAAGCTGACCTGGCGCCCCGGGCTAAGCGTGGGCTCTTGAGGGTGCCGTCGCACTCTTCGCGCACTCGTTTCGCAATCAGCCACCCCCATCGAATTCCGCAATCAACGATCGTGCAAGCGAAGATCAAATTTGCGAGACCGCGTTCGGAAATATTAGCGATTCGCTACTAATTAATCGTCGGTGCCATCGATAGCTGACGCATGACAGAAAACTGCCTCCCGCGCGAATCGCCGCGTTAGGCGTAGACGCTCGAAGCTCGTCGGCCCGCTGGCTGCACCGCGGCCTGACCAGCCAGGACGTGCTGGACACCGCGCTGATGCTGCTGGCACGCGACGCCTGCGCCGCGGTCCGGTCGTCGCTGCGCGCCCAGGTCGCGACGCTGGCGGGGCTGGCCGCCGCGCACCGCGACACCCGGATGGTCGGCCGGACGCTGACCCAGCACGCCGTACCGACGACCTTCGGGCTCAAGGC
>Ga0207662_10000203_pt1 | contig 27604 bp, 22 predicted proteins | sample KBSS33LmetaG_FD_184338 | JGI IMG/M metagenome (GOLD analysis project Ga0207662, IMG submission 184338) | Switchgrass rhizosphere microbial communities from Kellogg Biological Station, Michigan, USA - KBS S3-3L metaG (SPAdes) (version 2) | ecosystem: Host-associated > Plants > Roots >... | reverse complement strand
TACGTCATGGGTGCGTAGCGTTCTGGAATCATGATCCTCCTCGTTGTGCCCGGATTTTACCCGACAGCTCGCTTGTGTTGATCCCGTCGGCAACGTCGTTTCCACTGGAATCGGGCTCGGTTTTCATCGCGGGCCTGCGCTGATAGCCTCAACACAAGCGAACCGTAGAGTAACCGGCTTTAGCCGTTGCGCGTGACGCGACGAACGATCAGCGTGATCGCGCCGAAGCTGACAACCAGCAGCGAGAGACCAAGCCGCACGCTGGTTTGTTCGGCCACGAGCCCTATCGACGCCGGCAATACGATGCCGCCTACCTGCGCGACGGTGAGTAATACGCCAAACAGTGCGCCAGGATTTCCCCGAATCCGTTCTCCTGCGAGCGCCAACGACGTCGGCATCACGAGCGCCATGCACATACCGACAACGAACGGACCAATCAACGCGAGGGAGGGCGATCCAGACACAACGAGCACGAGGACAGCGAGCGCGCTCAGCGCCGCGCTCCGCTCCACGGCGACGGCCTTGGCCTGGTCGACACGACTCGAGAAAGACGCCCGCGAAAGAATCAACCCGAGCCAATGCGACGAAAGCACTGCGGTTGCCTGGGAGGCGCTGAAGCCAGACGCGATGACGAACGTCGATGTCCATCCGGCCATCGACGCCTCATTGGCGCCAGCGAGCAGAATCAGCAGCAGAAACCAAGTGAATCCAGGCTGCCTCGCGAACTGCCGCAGCGCGGCACTCGTGCTCGTGCGGCCCGACGCCGCGCCGGGGTCATGACGGGACACGGCCTCGCGGGACGAGACAGCCAGAGCCGCGACAACGGCCGACAGCACTCCACCGCCGACGACGACGGCTCGCCAGGTCACGAGCTCGGATGCCAGCACTGTCGCCGTTGGCATCGTCAGGCCACCGAGCCCGACCATGATCGCGATCCCATTCATGCGCCGGGCACGCGCGTCGGGAAAAAGCTCCGATGAGATCGCGTTCGAAGCCGTATTGATGCTCGCGGCTGCCGCTCCCAGCGCGAAGAGCACGGAGGACGCCACGGCCGCATTCGACGCGCTCGCCAGCAGCGGCAGCGCGACCGCCACGAGCAGCGAGGACACGACGAGAGCCAATCGCTGCCCGAGCGAATCGACGAGCGCGCCTGAGAGGAAGCTGCCTACCAACAAGCCGGCGAACAGCGTCGCAATGAGCAGCCCACGGTCGGCCAACGTCAGCCCGAACTGCGCAACTGTGTCCGATTGCCCGAGCACCGTGCCAGGCAGTCCGAGCATCATGCCGAACACGAACATGCCGGCGCACGCGACAGCATAGAGACGCTCGCCTGGATCCGTCACTGCGGTGGCGTAGCAGTCTTGCGGAGAGGATTGAAGAAGGGCGTGCGGGCGACCGTTGCCCCTACGAAGTGGCGAGTCCCCTCGACCGAGATCTCGAACTTCAGCCGAGTGCCCTCGGCGTGGCGAGGCGTGTTGATGCACGCGATGGCGATGAGACGTTTCAGCGTCGGCGACCAGGTCGTTGTCGTCGCTCGCCCGACCTGCCGGTCGCCGTCGAGTACCGGCACCGGCGTTCGCGAAGCGGCCGCGGGAGCCACGGGCGCCAGGCCGACGCGCTCGTACAAGTTCTCGACATCCGACCAGTCCACCTCGAGTCCGACCACCTGCCGACGCGGCGCGCGCACGGCCTCACGGAGCGCAGATCGACCGACAAAGGCTGCTTTGTCGAGATCCACGAGGCGACCCAGTCCAAGCTCGTACGGCGTGTAACGCTGATCGGCGATCAGCGCTTTCTTGCTGCCAACGAAGTCGACGTCAATGAGGAGCAGTCCCGCCTCGACACGCGCGACGTCGAGCGCCAGCATGCCCGCAGGCAAGACGTCGAACGAGTGGCCGACATCGACGATGGCATCCCAGACGTCGAGTGCCCTCTCGGCTGGAATCCAGATTTCGTAGCCGAGGTCACCCGTGTATCCCGTTCGAGAAATGTCGACTGGCACCCCGCCGATGCGCCCGCTCGACACGCGGAAGTACTTCAAGCTGTCGATGTCGACGTCCGAACATGCGCGCAGCACCTGAGCCGACAACGGCCCTTGAAGCGCGAGAGCGGCCAGGCTTTCCGAGACATCGTCGATGGTGACGTCGAGACCTTGCGCGTTCTGCGTAAACCAGCGGAGATTCGGCTCCGCCGCCGTCCAGCGGAATCGCTGCTCCGCCAGCCGCGAGACCGTCCCGTCGTCAATGACGTGCCCGTGCTCGTCGCACCACGGCGTGTAGAACACCTGGCCCGCCGGCATTCGGGCCACGTCGCGAGTGATGACGCGATTGACGAGAGCACTGGCGCCTCGTCCCGAGATCACGTACTTGAAGAGCGGCGAGACGTCGATCAACGCGGCGGCATTTCGAATCGCGTTGTATTCGTGTTCATGGTGGGTCTCGTACGCGCTGGCGGCGTAGTAGCCCGACCAGTCACGGTAGTTGAGCGATTCGCACAGTGGAAACGTGCGTGGGTGAAACGGCGTACCAACTGGCACAGGACATCTCCTAACGCAACGAGTCCACCAAAGAAGCAAGTTTTGGCGAACTTGGCAGATCGAAGCGCGCCTTCGCTGCCGGATTATATGGGAGGGCTACCGATCACAGGCTCGGCAGGCCGAGCAGCCGCGGACCGTCGGCGGCACGAAAGGCATCGAGTGCCTCGCGTTGACGCTCCTCCGCTCGCCAGACGATGTGCCGGAAGTCGGGCATCGCGCGCAGCGGATCGAGATTGGGGTAGCTGACCAGCGCCGAGGCGGGATAGAAGCCTGCCTCGACCGCGCGCTCGAGCAACTCGAGTGCACCATCCCGATCGCCGGCCATTGCCAGCGCGCCTGCCCAGTGAAAGAAGCCCTCGGGATCCGAGAAGCCTGACTCCAGGACTGTTTGAACGTGACGGATCACATCCTCCCACCGTGATTCGAATGCCGCGATCATGATGTCGATCGCCTTGCGTAACTGCCGGTGCAGGTCCCGTCCCACCAGGGGGCGAACCATCGCGAGCGCCTCGTCCACCCGCCCGAGTTGGTAGAACGCCGATAGCTTCGCAATCGAGGGTGCGCTGCGATCGACGGCGATTGCCCGTTCCCAATCGCCCATGAGCAGGAAGGTCTGGCCAGCGCTCGTGGCCACGGCGGGATCGAGGCGATGCGCTCGTTCGTAGGCTGCCGCCGATGCATCGAGCAATCCGCAATAGCGACACGTGTGCACCAAGCCAGCGAAGAGCTCCGGTTCCGATGGAGCGTGACGCACGCGCTCGAGCAGTCTGACCATCGCGTCGCGAGCATTGCCGGCCTCGACCTCGACGTACGCGTACAGTTGGTGCGCCAGCGACAGATCACCGTTGATCTCGAGCGCGCGCAGGATCGCTTGCTTTCCGCGTTCGAGGTTGGCTTCGCCTTCCGCGGGGTTACCGAACTTTCCGAGCAAGCGGTAACAACGTCCAAGTCTCGCCCATGCTGGTGCAAAACGCGGGTCGCACTCGACCGACCGCCGGTATAGGTCGAGCGCTGCGGACCACTGCGAGACGTCGAGCTGAAGCTGGTTCGCGCGGAGATATAACTCGTACGCTTCGGCGTCGCCTGGCGTATCGCGATTGATGCGTCCCTGTTCGCTCGCCGGCAACGAGATGGAGAGCGAATCGACGATCTGCTTCGCCAGCCCGTCCTGCAGTTGAAAGATCTCATCGGTCGCTGCCTGCGACGTGATCGCCCGCATCAACGTGCCCGATGGAACCTGCACCAGTTGCGCGGTCACACGTACTTGACCGCCGCTGCTCAGCAGCGAGCCAAGCAGCACGACGTCGACATCGAGCGCCGACGCCAGGCCAGCGAGGTCGGGCGTATCGGTCGCAAACCGTGACGCCGCTGCCGTCGAGCGAACCACCACCGATCCCAGGCCCGACAGCGCTGAACTGACGGCGTCGGCGAGGCTGAATGCGAGGAAATCAATCGATGGATCGGGCCGCAACACGCGAAAGGGCATGACCACGAGGCGCGTGATCGGGCGGACCGGCGAGATGCTCGCCGAATCCATCGCGAGGAGGGCCGCGCGCAGTTCCTGTGCGAAGGCGGCCGCCGTCTGGTAGCGATCGTCGGGGCGCTTGCGTAACGCGCGGTGGATAACGCGATCGAGCGCAACAACGCTCGCCGACCCGCCGAGTGCGGCCGGCTCTTCACTCGTAATCGCCCGCGCCACCGCGAACACTGAATTGCCGTTGAAGGCAGGACGGGCGGCGACCATCTCATAGAGCACCGCGCCGAGCACGAACAAGTCGCTGCGAGCGTCAACGACACCGCCCTCGATCTGCTCGGGTGCCATGTAGCGCGGCGTTCCCATGACCATGCCTGGTATCGTCAGATCTTTGCCTGCGGTCAGGGGACGGGCGAGACCGAAATCGAGCAGCTTGACGCCATGCTGCGCCAGGAAGATGTTCGAGGGCTTCAGATCCCGGTGGACGATCCCTTTCAGGTGCAACGCCGCGAGCGCGCCCAGCACCGACAGGCCGATCTGGCCCGCTTCGCCGACCGGCAACGCTCCTCGCGTCAACCGCGCGCTGAGTGGCTCCCCGTCGAGCAGCTCCATGGCCAGGAACAGCTCGTCGCCTTCCGAGTCGATCTCGTAAAGCTGGCAGATATTCGGATGATTGACGCTGGCCGCGGCGCGTGCCTCGCGCCACAGGCGCTCACGTTCCTGTCCGTCGCTTCGGTCGGGGCGAAGACGCTTGATGGCAACCGGACGGTCGAGACGCTCGTCGTGCGCGGCGTAGACCTCGCCCATGCCGCCTTCTCCCAACTTGCGCACGATGCGATACCGGCTCGGCGTTTTCACGACACGCGCTCCAGACAACACCCCTCCACGAAACATATCGTGTACCTCCGCACACAGCAATGCTTGCGGCTGCGCTTGAGAGAAGCGCGCTGTGAGCACCCGAAACGGAGTCGTGCGGAGAAAACGGTCCGACGCGGAGAACCGGAGCAACGGAGCACGAACGGAGGCGCCTACCGTTTGATCTCCGTTTCCCCGTTCCTCCGCGTCATGCCGGTGCCTCCGTGCAACTCCGTTTCGTGATCGTTGACGCGAATTCACTCTTGCCTGAGAGCCACAACCGGATTCACCCGCGTGACGCGCCTCGCAGGGAGCGCACATGCCCCCACGGCGATGGCCAGCAACCCGACCGCAGTGGCGGTTACGACGAACGCGTCGGGGCGGCTTTCGATGGGGAACACCTGAAGAAGGACGATGAGCGGCATCGAGATCACAGCCCCGGCAGCGAGTCCGATCGCGGCGAGGCGGATACCCCGGCGCAGCACTAGCCGCGACAACTGAGCCGGGTTCGAGCCAAGGGCGAGCCGCAGCGCGAACTCGCGCAGGCGTGCGGTCACGCTGTACGACGCCACACCGTAGAGACCGATCGCCGAGAGCGTCAGCACGAGCGCCGCAAACATGCCGATCAGCCAGCGGTAGAGATTCAGCTCCCACAGCGAGTCGGCGACGACCTGATCCATCGGCTTCACGTTGAAGATCGCGAGCCGTCGGTTGACGTCGCGGACAACCGCGCGAATCGGATCCGCAAGTCCCTCAGGCGGCCCGTCCGTGCGCACGATGAGCGACATGCCGATATCGGACGCCATCGTCACATTCTGTGCGGCCGGATAGAAGATCTCCGGTTCTGCCGGTCGATTCAGCGCCGCCTGGCGCACGTCACCGACGACGCCAATGATCGTGCCGCGGTCGAGGGCGCGGCCAACCGGGTCTTCGCCGGCAAAGTAGCGACGGGCCAGGGCGTCGTTGATGACAATCACGCGAGGGGCGCCCGCGTCGTCGGCAATGGAAAACGATCGACCTTGCAGCACGGGGATGCCAAGCGTCCGGAAGTAACCCGGCGTGACGTATCGCAGCCCGGCCACTGGCCGCTCTTCGAGGGCACGTCCACGGATCGAAAACTGCGCCCCCCATCCCCAGTTCTGCAAAGGCACGAGTTGCGTGAACCCTGCGGACAGCACATGGGGTAGCTGCGCCACCCGCTCTTCGATCGCGTAGTAGTCCTGCGCCTCCGCGCGCGGTGTCACATGCAGCGTCAACACGTTGTCGATGACGACGCCAGAGGGTGCCTTCTGAAGACGAACCACTTCGCGCATCACCAACGCCGCACCCAGCGTCAGGATGAAAGCCAGTGCAACTTCAGTGATGACGAGAGCGTCACGGACTCGTGCGTACGGACGGCCCATAACGGCGTGGCCGCCCACTTGCACCAGCGGTACGTTGAGTCGAAGTGATTGCAACGCTGGCGCAACACTGAACAAGACGGCCGTCGTCACACATACGATCGCGAGGAAGGTAAACGACCGACTGTCGAACGCCACTTCGTGTGCGCGCGGGATCCAGGCCGCGCCGAGACGCACGTTCAGGTCGGTGCCCCAACGCGCGACGATGAGGCCGAGCAGCCCTCCCAGCGAAGAGAGCAGCAGCCCCTCGGCCGCGAATTGTCTCGTCATGCGAAGCCGTCCCGCTCCGAGCGCCGTGCGCGTCAGAATCTCACCCGATCGAACCGTCATTCGGGCTAGCAATAGATTCGCCACGTTCGCGCAGGCGGCCAGGAGCACCAGCCCCACGGCCGCGAAGAGCGTCCACAGCGATTGCCCAATCGGCTCGATCACTTCGGCGGCAAGAGGCACAACGCGAACGCCAACGCGAATCTTTATTCCACGATAGTTGTCGGACTCGACGCGTGAGGCGATCACTCGGAGTTCCGCAGCGGCGGCGTCGAGCGATACGCCTGGTTTCAGTCGGGCCGTCACTCGCTCCCGTCGCGCCAGCCCTGGCGGAACGTTCGAAGGAATCTGCGTCGGCACCCAGATGTCGGTCCGCGATTCCGGCAACGCGGCGTCAAGAAGCGACGCGGCACGGTACGGGAACTGGAAAGCATTCGGCATCACCCCGATAACGGTATACGGGCGTTCGTCGAGCGTGATTGAGCGCCCGACGATCGCGGGATCGCGCGCGTACCGCCGCTCCCACAATGGTCCACTGAGGACGACGACGGTCGCAGGATCACCGGCCTGGAACGTGCGCCCGGCCTGAGGTTGAACACCGAGCAGCGAGAAGAAGTCGAGGTCGGCGGAGATGGCCGTCAGGCGTTCCGGCCCCGCGGGACCGTCGAGGTGCTTCGTCGACAGATCGTAAGCGGTGAAGCCATCGAAGGTGGTGCTGTGCGACTCGAAGGCCGCCAGGGCAAACACACCAACCGGGCCCGTCACGGGATCGGGCTCCCCGCGATCTTCGGCCCAGACGCGACCATAGATTTGCACCAACCTGTCCGGATCCGCAAATGGCAGCGGTCGCAGCAATACGCCATTGACGATGCTGAAGATGGCGGTCGTGGCACCGGTTGCCAACGCTAATGTGAGCACGATGATGAGAGTGAAGCCTGGCGCCTTAATCAACGTGCGGCAGGCAAAGCGGAGGTCCTGCGCGAACTGCTCGAGCCAGCGCCAGCCCCATGCGTCGACGCTCTCTTCTTTTAACCGCAGGGCATTGCCGAACCGTCGTGCAGCGGCAATCCGCGCGTCTTCCGAGGCCAAACCTCGAGACTCCAGCTGCTCGCGCCGCAACGCGAGATGGAGCTGCATTTCCTCCTGAAGATCGCGTTGCGCCCTGGCACGTCGGAAGAGCGTAAACAGCCGGTGACGGAGAGCGGCGAGCCGGGACACGCGTGTCACCCTGCCTGGAGGACGCGAACGATGGCGTCAGTGATGCGAAGGAACTGCGTCTCCTCGACGTCGAGTTGCTTACGCCCGGCCCTGGTCAGCTGGTAGTACCGCGCGCGGCGGTTGCCACCAGTCGTGCCCCACTCTGCTGTGACCCACCCGTTCGCCAGCAAACGCTGCAACGCGGGATAGAGCGATCCCTCTTCCACCGTCAGCACATTGCTCGACAGGCGCTCGATCGATTCGGCGATCTCGAAGCCGTGCTGCTCACCGTCACGCGCCAGGGTGCGCAGAATCAGCAGGTGAAGGGTGCCGGGCGGGATAGCGTCTTTCGGCATGACATAGTCTGTCTATGTCAGAGAAAGACTGTCAAGTCGAGGTCCGGCTGACCGCCTTCGCCACTGTAGGAGACTACATACGGAACGCCGTCAGGCGCGGCCCGCGAACTCGCGGGTCTCGGTATGGACCTTGACCTTCTCGCCTTCTTTGATGAAGAGCGGCACTCGAATCTGCAAACCCGTTTCGAGCGTCGCCGCCTTCGTCACGCCGCCGGATGCGGTGTCACCGCGCACCCCGGGCTCGGTGTGTGCCACGGTCAACTCTACGTGCGGCGGAAACTGAATGGCGATCGGGTTGCCGTTGTACTTCAGGATCTGAACCGCCACGTTGTCGACAAGGAGCTCGCGGTCGTCGCCAACGGTATCGCTACCGAGCGTGAGCGTCTCGAAGCTCTCCTGATCCATGAAGTGATAGCCATCGCCGTCCGAGTAGAGGAACGTGGCCGACACCTGAACCAGATCGGGCTCGCCGAACTTCTCTCCCGCCTTGAATGTCTTGTCGAACACCGCTCGCGTCAGCAGGTTCCGCATCTTGACGCGCACCAGCGTCTGACCACCGCGCGCCGTCGGCCGCGAGACCTCGACGTCGATGCAGACGTACGGCGCGTTCTCGAACTCGAAGAACGTCTTTCGCTTGATGTCGATCGCTTCAGTTAGGCTCGCCACGCCAAGAGTGTATCGGACCTTGCCCCAGTTGCCCTACGATGGGCGGGATGACTCACGACGTCGTCGTCATCGGCGGTGGGCACAACGGCCTGACAACCGCGGCATATCTGGCGAAAGCCGGGCGGAAGGTGCTCGTGCTCGAGCGCCGTCATGTCCTCGGCGGCGCCGCCGTTACCGAAGAGGTGTTCAAGGGCTTTCGCTTCTCCGTCTGCTCGTACGTCGTCTCGCTGCTGCGCCCGGAAATCATCCGGGAACTGGACCTGCCGAGCCACGGCCTCGAAATCCTGCCACTCGATGGCACGTTCACGCCGATGCCGAACGGCGACTATCTGTGGCGGGTCAACGACCACGCGAAGACACGGCGCGAAATCGCGCGCCATTCGCGCCTCGATGCGGAGGCCTACGACGAGTACGGCCGCGCGATGGTCGAAATGGGGCGGTTCGTCCGTCCCATCCTCGGCATGTTGCCGCCGGATCCGACATCGCTCGACCCACGGGGCCTCAAGCAGCTCCTCTTTCTGCTGCAACGCTTTCGGCGCCTGCCGCGCGGCGATCAGTACAACCAGATCCAGTTGATGACGATGAGCGCCGTCGACTTTCTCGACCAGTGGTTCGAGACCGACGTGCTCAAGGCAACGATGTCGGCATCAGGGATCATCGGAACCTTTCTTGGCGTGCGGTCGCCCGGCACGGCTTACGTCCTGCTCCATCACTACATGGGAGAAATCGACGGGGCGTTCCGTTCGTGGGGACTGTCGCGCGGCGGTACCGGCGCGATCTCAAACGCGATCGCGAGCGCGGCACGGGCCGCCGGAGTCGAGATCCGATCGCAGGTCGAGGTCGAGCGTATCCTCGTGCGCGGCAATCAGGCGCACGGCGTCGTGCTGACAAACGGCGACGAGATCCACGCCCGCATCGTCGCCTCGAGCGTCGACCCTCGATTGACGTTTCTTCGTTTCATCGAGCCTGGCCAGCTGCCGGACGAGTTCGTCGAGGACATCCATCACTATCGATTCCGCGGATCGTCGGCGAAAGTGAACCTGGCGCTCGATGCGCTCCCTGAGTTCACGTGCCTGCCAGGGCCCGGTACGCACCTGCGGGGCGCGATCTCGATTTCGCCCAGCATCGACTACATGGAGCGCGCGTACGACGACGCGAAGTACGGCCGTTTCTCGCGGCAGCCATACATCGACATGGTCATTCCATCGCTGACCGATCCGAGCGTCGCCCCACCCGGAAAGCACGTGATCTCGTGCTTCGTGCAATACGCGCCGTACCGGCTGAAAGAAGGTACGTGGGACGATCAACGCGAGGCGTTCGGCGATACCGTCATCAACACACTCGCGCAGTACGCACCGAACCTTCGCAACATCGTGCTGCATCGGCAGGTTGTGACACCGCTCGATCTCGAGCGCGAGTGGGGACTTTCCGAAGGCAACATCTTTCAGGGAGAGTTGTCGCTCGAGCAGCTGTTCTTCCTGCGGCCGGCACCGGGATGGGCGCAGTACAGAACGCCAATCCGCGGTCTCTACATGTGCGGTTCAGCGACGCACCCCGGCGGGGGCATCATGGGTGCGCCGGGACGGAACGCTGCCAAAACGATCCTCGCCGAGACGCGATAGGCTTCAATCCTTCGGCGCCAGGAACTGCCCGTAGAAAAGGAGCGCGAGCCCCACCAGCATCGGAATGGCACCCAACGCGGGAGGCGGGCCCTCGCGCAGCGCGTCAAAAAAAATCATCAGGCCGCCGCCAGCGGCGAAGAGAATGAGGCCGACCAGCCTGAGTGTCCCGCGCGTGTTCCGGTCGGAGATTCGCTGACGCTCGCGCATGTACTCCTGAGCCGCAACGCCTGAACCCGGCGACTCCGCGATCTTCTTCACTACTTCGCTGTGATAGTAGGCTTCGCGCTCTTTGCGCCGTTCGCCCGCCCAGGCGATCACAGCGATGAACGTGAAGACCGAGGCGACGGCAACGCTCAAGAACAGGAACAGCCCCACTGATTCCCTCCCGCACGCCTTTCGCGCGCTTCGGTCGGTGAGACATCGGCCGTCCCGGGCAGGTTGCGTTTTCTTACGTTGAAACAAAACGCAACCTGTCGAGCATGGAGGTAGTCTCACTGTCGACATGTCGGGCAGGTCGTGAGCGCGGCGGACGACGAGCGAGCCGTTGATCGCGTACTGCAGGGAGATCTCTCCGCATTCGAGGAGATCGTTCGCCGCTGGCAGGGTCCGCTCGTCAATATGGCTTACCGCTTTTGCCACGACCGCGGTCGCGCCGAGGAAATGGCCCAGGAAGCCTTCGTCAAAGCGTTCCGCGGGCTCGCGAAATGGCGCCGTGAGGCGGCCTTTTCTACGTGGCTCTTTGCGCTGGCCGCCAACCTGTACCGGACGGAGATTCGGCGGATCCCTCCACGGACGGTCGGACTCGATGAGATAGCGGAACCGGCCGATCCTCGTGGCACCGAGCCAGACCTGGAGGACCGCGAACAGCGTCGCCTGGTTCAACGTGCGCTCAGGACCTTGCCGCCCAAGTATCGAGACGCTCTGGTGCTCTTCTATTTTCACGGCATGGACATCGTGACGGCGGCCCAGAGCCTGCGCTTGCCTGAAGGGACGATGAAGGCACGTCTATCGCGCGGGCGCGATATGCTACGGAGGAAGCTGCTCCATGCGACGCGATGACCTCGACCGCTTCCTGAGAGACGACGACATCGTGCCCTCGTCTGGCTTCGTGGCACGCGTCATGGACGCTGTTCACGCCGAGGCCGCGGCGCCACCCGCGATTCCCTTCCCATGGGCGAGGGCGCTTCCTGGAATCGTTGCAACCGCCGCCGCGTTCGTCGCGCTCATCGCCGGCTTCGTGTCGCTGGCCATCGAAGGTCCAGCCAGTGCGGCCACGACGACCACCAGCCTCGCGAACGACACCATCGTCGCGTGGCTCGTGGTTGTGCTGCTGTTGTGCACCGTGCCGGTTGCAGTGTCGCTGAGGTTCACGCGGACACTGGTAAACGACGACTAGCCATCTCGCATAGTGACCTCCGCAACTATGCACGACGCGATCATCATTGGCGCCGGTCATAACGCCCTGGTCGCCGCCTTCTATCTCGCCAAGGCCGGCCGTCGGCCACTGGTACTGGACAAGCAGGCGCACGTCGGTGGTGGCGCGGTCACGACGGAGATCCACCCCGGTTTCAAGTGCCCGAGCCTCTCACATGAGATCCTGCTCGATGAAGAGATCGTGAGAGACCTCGACCTGAAACGCCATGGGGTCGAATTCATTCCGCTTCCCGCGCTCGCTTGCGCGCCAGCACCTGGCCGGCCCCTGTTGGTCTTGCGCGACGACACCGGGGCCAGTGTCGAGTCGTTGCGGGCGATCAACGCAAGGGACGCAGAGGCATACGCGGCATTTCGTGCAAGCGTCGAGCGGTTGGCGGCTGTGATCGGCGCCACCTTCGACTCGGCGCCGCCAGACATCGACTCGCCGAGCGCAAGCGATCTATGGAGCCTGTTGAAAACAGGACGCCGCTTTCGTTCACTCGGCAAGCGCGACGGCTATCGTCTCCTCCGCTGGTTGCCGATGGCCGTTTCCGACCTGATGGCGGAATGGTTCGAGGATGAGCGGCTGCAGGCAATGCTCGCAGGACCTGGCGTCTCGGGCACAATGCTCGGTCCGCGGTCCGCGGGCAGCTCCCTCGTGTTGCTTCTGCGCGAAGCGTGCCGGCGCCGCGCGGGAGGACGATCGATTCGCGCTCGCGGAGGACCGGGGGCGGTCACGAATGCGATGGCGGCTGCCGCGCGCGCTGCCGGTGCCGAAATCCGTACCGGCATCACCGTCGAGCGCATTGTCGTCGACAATGAGCGCGTCACCGCGGTTGTCGCAGACGGACACGAAATCAAATGCGGCACCGTTGTGTCCGGCTTGGATCCCAGGACGACCTTCCTTCAGCTCGTTGACCCGGCACAGCTGGCCCCGGAATTTGCCACCAAGGTGCGCAACTATCGGGCCTCCGGCACGGTTGCGAAGGTGAACCTCGCGCTCGCCTCGTTGCCGGCGTTCCACGGTCTGACCGATCCGAAGGCGGCCGCCGGCAGGATTCACATCGGGCCTGACCTCGACTACCTCGAGCGCGCATTCGATTGCGTGAAGTACGGAAATCTCTCGACAGCACCGTGGCTCGACATAACGATTCCGTCGATCGTCGACACAGAACTGACACCGATGGGCGCTCACGTTGCATCGATTTATACGCATTACGCACCGTTTGCACTGCGCGGAAGCGAATGGCATGTGGCAAAGGACATGCTGCTCGCTCACACGCTGGACACTCTCGAGACGCACGCACCAGGCATCCGCTCGCTCGTCGTCGCAGCCGACGTCGTGACTCCCTCTGACCTGCAGGCCCAGCTGGGACTGAGTGGCGGGCACGTGTTCCATGGGGAGCTCGCCCTTGATCAGTTGTTCACGATGCGGCCGCTGCTCGGCCACGCGGGGTACGGCAGCCCGATTCGAGGGCTCCATCTGTGTGGAGCCGGCACGCACCCTGGCGGGTTCATGACCGGAACCAGCGGCAAGCTGGCGGCGCGAGCGCTTCTAAGACGAGTAAACTGACGGTCGGCGGCCGGATTTTTGGAGTGGCGCTGTCAACTCCCAACTTCCAATTTCCGACTTTCAAAGTATCAGCTGCTTGGGAGTCGGAGGTTGGGCGTCTACGCGTTTTTCACCGCTACGTGGGTGACGGAAGAATGATGCGAGACACTGCCGCGCTCGCGCGCCTGCTCGCCGTGATCCTCGCGTTTCTGATCGCTCTCGATCAGACCGCCTCGGCACAGGCGCGACAGAGCAGGCCGGCTAATCCTGTCGGGCCTGGAGTCCCGACCGGCACATCGTCCATTACCGGCCATGTCCTCACGGCGGACTCGAACTCACCCGTCCGCGCTGCCGACGTGGAAGCGTTGTATGAGAGCGGGGCTCGACTGGTCGCCAAGACCGACGAGAACGGCGCGTACCGCTTCGATCGACTGGCCGCGGGTGCCTGGCAGATTACGGCCTCCAAAGGTGGGTATGTCAGTTGGCAGTTCGGGCAGCGCCGCCCATTCCAGCCGCCGCAACCAATCTCACTCGCTCGGGGACAACAGTTCACCGCTGACATTCCGCTCACACGAGGCGGCGCGATCTCGGGGCGCATCTATAACGGAGCCGGCGATTCCGCCAGCGGCGTGCAGGTTCGCGTCTACCGTGCGCGCATGGAGCAGGGCGCCCGTCGTCTCAAAACCGTCGGTCTCGCAGACCTGACCGATGACACGGGTGCGTTCCGTGTCTACGGGTTGCCGCCGGGCGACTATTACGTGGCGGCGAGTCTCCGCGTTGCGCCAATCGATTCGATCGTCGAGACGACCTATGCGCCAACATATTTCCCAGGCACAGGCGATCTGGCCGAGGCTCAGCGCATCAAGCTTGGCCTCGGCGGCGAAGCGACCGCAACCTTTCCTCTGCTGCCGGTTCGACCCACCCGAATATCCGGTGTCGTGTTGAGCGGATCGGGTGGTCCGGCGGATGCGTTCCTCAATCTCGTGTCGGAATCGTCCGAGCTCGGCGTTCCGATAGGAACGGGCGGTGTCACTCGATCAGACGGTACGTTCACCTTGGCCGATGTCGCGCCGGGACGTTACATATTGAAGGCGTCGTTGCGTGGAGATGGTCCGGACGAATCGGCATCCATGCCAGTCACGGTCGACGGCAACGAGCTGACGGGCATCACGCTCGTGACCGGCCGCCCGGCGACGCTGCGGGGGTCGATTGTGGCCGACGCCGGCGTGTCGAAAGCGCTGCCGCCCAAGCTGACCGTCGTCGCCTTCTCGGCGCGCGAAAGTGGAACGGTGCTCGACAGCGGAGAGGGGCCGACGTTCGGAATCGACTCTCTGAGCGAGCCATTTCGTCTCACCGTCGAGGGTCTCCCAGACGACTGGCGAGTGAAGTCGATCACGGTAAACGATGCCGACGCACTCGACAGCACGATCGAGCTTTCCTCCAGTCAACAGGGCATCGCGCGTGTCGTCCTGACCAATCGCCTGACCGAGGTCGCTGGCACGGTGACCGCGGCCGGTGCCACGACCACTCGCGAGATCGTCGTGTTTCCGGAGAACTCTGCGAAATGGGGTCAGCGAACGCGATACATCCGGCGCGTTCAAGCTGACGCCAGCGGCAAGTTCCGCATCCTCGGCCTGCCGCCGGAAGAGCGTTATCTCGCTTACGCCACTGATTACCTCGACGATGGAGAGCACCTCGATCCGGAATTTCTGACGAGCATCCGCAATGCCGCCGTGCCCTTCTCGCTGGCTGACGACGAGAGACGGGCCCTCGAGTTGAAAGTGGAGGAGCGATGAAAGTTCCTTCGCAGACTCTCCTTGTCCTTGGAGCTCTGTTGCTCTCCGCGCTCGATCTCGCGGCGCAGACGAGACAGATCGCTGTGCGCGTGGATCCGATGACGGCCAGCATCAAAGGGCTGGTGACGACCGCGGATACCGGGGCTCCGGTTCGTGGTGCGGAGGTGCGTCTGTCCAGTCGCGGAAGCTACAACCGGTTGGTGACGACCGACGCCGAGGGATCCTTCAACCTGCGCGACCTTCCTTCTGGCGACTACCAGCTCACCGTCTCTCGCGCCGGGTTTACATCGGCTATCTTCGGGCAGCGTCGCCCCCTTGAAGCCCCGAAACAGATCAAGCTTGCGGAAGGCGAGTCGTTTACGGCCAACGTTGCCCTGACGCGCGGCGGTGCGATCCGCGGTCGCATCGTCGACGAGTTCGGTGAACCGATCGCGGGCACCCGTGTACAAGTCCTGCGATCGCGCATGGTCCGGGGACAGCGCCGCCTGCAGAGCATGGGACCGGGCGATCAGACCGATGACATGGGCGAATTCCGCGTCTACGGTTTGCCGCCCGGGGATTACTACGTCACCGCCAGCACCGGGCCTGCCGATTCCGTCCGTCGAGATCCGCCCGTCTACTATCCGGGGAGCGCGAGCTTCACCGAGGCGCAAACGATCAATCTCGCCCTTGGCACCGAGGCGTCCGCCGATTTTCAGCTGCAGCCGTTTCGTTATGCGCGGATATCGGGAACTGTCTTCAATGCCTCCGGTGGGCCCGTACAAGCGATGATCCAGTTGTCGTCGGAAGCTGTGGGCATGGGACCATCCTTTGAGCGCGCCGGCGACCCGCGGGCGTTCACGATCGCCGCCGACTCCGCGGCGGACGGCAGGTTCACGATCGAAAACGTACCGCCGGGCCCTTACTCGCTCACTGCGAATAGTTCATTCGTTGCCGGGCTCATTGCGGGGCGCGAGGCACGGAATCCTGACGCCGGTCCGATCAGAGAGATGCAGGACGTCATGGAGCGTGGACCGGAGACAGCGTTCCTACCTATCGTCGTCGCTGGCGAAGACATATCGGGCATCGCGCTGACCACACGGCGCGGCGGGGTCCTCAGCGGCACGTTCGTCGCCGATTCAGGAGTCGTTCGACCGCTCCCGCAAGGACTGAGCGCCGACGTCCGATCGACCAGTGACGCCTCTGGCATGCGAATGACGCAGGGCGGACGCGACAACAGGTTTCGTGTTGTCGGCATGATTGGTCCTTTCTACCTCGATATCACCGGCGTTCCCGACGGCTGGGCCGTCCGTCAGATCACGGTTGACGGCAACGATGTGACCGACGAGGCGATCGATCTGAAAGGGACGAATGCCACCGCGCGTGTCGTGCTGACCGATCGCATCACGACCATCAGCGGATTGGTGCAAGCACGGCGGGAACGGTCAGGTTACAGCGTCGTCGTCTTCCCCGACGACCCTGCCAGGTGGACCTATCCCACGCGATACGTGCGCACCGTGCGCGCCGACGATCAGGGCCGGTTCTCGATTGCCGGCGTGCCTGCGAACGAGCGGTACTACGCCGTCGCGGTCGACTACCTCGAGGAAGGCGAAGAGCAGGACTCGCAGTTTCTCGAGCGCCTGCGAGGTCAGGCGATCACGTTCGCGCTCGGCGAGGGTGAGCAACGATCGATCGTGCTCGATCCGGTCGCGAGGTAGCGAGGTAGCGAGGTAGCGAGGTCGCTAGGTAGCTAGGTTGCTGGGTCGCTAGGTTGCTTGGGTGACCTACCCAGCTACCCAACTACCTAGTTACCCAACTACCTAGTTACCCAGCCACCTAGCTACCCAGCTACCTAAAAATAGTCGCTGTGCCAATAGAACACGTCTTCCGCCTTCTCAGGCATCGCGACGTCAGCGAGCGGCCTGACCATGAAGACGTCGCGCGCCGCGGATCGATCCGTGAGCGTGAGCTGCGGCGGCACCGGGAACGCTGAAGGCCACCAGGCGCGAATCAGCGGCAGCGGCGCGGACGGTTCGCGCGCGACCAGCACCTGCAGCATCGCGCCAAGTCGAGCGCCCGCGGGATCGCGATCGCCAGCCTCCTCGATCGTCCACCCATTGGCGTTCTCATGAAGCAGCGCGTAGGCGACCGCAGTCGCGCCCTCTTCTGCGACGACGAACTCGACTTGACGGAGGCCGAGCGGTCCCAGACCGGCGAGGAGCCGCTTCTTCGCCAACGCGTAGTGAATCATCGACCGGTCACGATTCAGCGTGAATCGAACGTCCGACGATCGAACCTTGTGCATGGCCTCGACAGCCGCAAGATCGCGGTCGTCGCCGGCGCGCACGAGCATGGCAGGCGCGCCATCACGGCGCTCGACCCTGACGGTCACTTCGTCGAGCGGCACGGCCACAAAGCCGAGGCGCTCGTAATACGTCGTTCCGATCTCAGAAAACAGACTCGCGAACAACACGCCGTCGCGCCGCTCCACGTCGAGGAGCCGCTCGATGAGTTGAGACGCGTAGCCGTTGCCTCGCTGCAGATGCGGAGTGAAAACGGCACCGATGCCAGCCATCCACCCTGCCCGGCCGTCCAGATGGGCGCGATAGCGATAGCGTTTCGCCGTCGCCAGCAACCGGCCGTCGTCGACCAGCGCGAACCGCTGCAGATGCTGGCGGCCCCACGGCGTCCGCAGCTGCGCGGCGTTCCACTGAGCGTACGCGCGTTGGGTCAGCCCTTCGCTCCAGATCTCGTGCGTAAGACCCAGGATTTGATCCAACAGCGGTCCTTCGGCAACAACGAGGTTCATGCGGTTTGAGGATGAATTGTACTGTCGCGCCGATGTGAGCCGCTGGCGATACTGCAACCAGTCACGGTCTCGCAGACGTATCGGGGGAGCCCGTGACTGTTGTACAAGATCGGCATGACGAAGACCGCCGAAGACCTGCGTTATCCCATCGGTCGCTTCCGCGCGGTGATGCCGGTGACGAGCGAGCTGCGCTCCGCCGCGATCGATGCGATCGCCGGCCTGCCAGACCTGATGCGTGCCGCCGTCGCGGATCTGGACGACGCGCAACTCGACACGCCCTATCGGCCCGACGGCTGGACGATCAGGCAGGTCGTCCATCACGTTGCCGACAGTCACATGAACGCGTTCATTCGAGTCAAGCTGACATTGACCGAGGACACGCCCACGATCAAGCCGTACGACGAGAAGGCCTGGGCCCTGCTCGCCGACATGCAACTGGCGATCAGCGTCTCTCTCGGGATCCTCGAAGGTGTTCACGCACGATGGGCGACAGTCTACCGGGCCATGAGCACGGAGGAGTTCGAGCGATTGTTCGTGCATCCCGAGGTCGGCGCGCAGCTCACGCTCGACTGGCATTTACAGAACTACGCGTGGCACTCGCACCACCACCTGGCGCACATCACCGAGTTGCGACGCGCAAAGGGGTGGTAAGATCGCGGCCGTGGCAGACAAGGCGGACATCGGCGACGCGCTGGGCATGATCGAGACTCGGGGGCTGGTCGGCATGATCGAAGCCGCCGACGCGATGCTCAAGACGGCGAACGTCGTGCTCGTGAGTTGGCAGAAGGTCGATGCCGGCCTGGTGACGGCTCTGATTCGTGGAGATGTCGGCTCGGTCAAGGCGGCAACGGACGCCGGCGCCGCAGCGGCGCGACGTGTGGGCGAGCTCGTTGGCGTCCACGTGATTCCCCGTCCCGCCGACGATCTGGAGAAAGTATTTCCAATTAGGTAAGTTTCCGGGGCGATCCTCCGCGGCGACGCTTGCGTTCCCGCGCTGCCAGCGGCCGCAGCGCCACTTCCTCACCAACCATCAACATCGGCTCCGTCGGCCGGTCCATATTGAACATCTGTCCATCGCTCGTTCTCGCATACAGCTGATCGCCACCCATCCACAACGACATGGGGCCACCCTCGCCAATCGCCTCGTACAGCCGTATACCGAACACGTCGCGCAGCGTTGACAGCAGGCGTCGGAGCTGGGGAATCGAAAACCGCCGGCGACGCAGGTCGGCCAGCACCTGCAGCTCGAGCACGTCGATCGGCGTATAGCGCCGCTCGGTGAAACCTCCCGCTTCGGTACGCTGAGAGCGAATCGCGGGAACGAACAGACGACGAGCATCCCACCATTGCAACTGGCGGGCGCTGAGCCCGGTGAGTGCGGCAACCTCGCGTGAACTGTAATGCTTCTTGAGGCGCATCGGCCGTATCAGGCGTTTGCCAGCCGTCCAGGCCTCACGAGCGCAAGCTCCGGACGTTCTTTGTTCTCGAGGACAAGGTCGGCCATCAACGCGGCTGTCAGCGGTGCCAGCAACACGCCGTTACGATAGTGCCCCACCGCATAGAAGACGTGCGGCATCGTCTCTGACTGCCCGATGAACGGCAGTTCGTCGAGTGTCTTGGGACGGAACCCGACTCGAACCGCTTCGAAAGGAGCGCGCGCGAGCGATGGAATGAGATCGATTGCGGCGCTCAACAAGCCTCGTACACCTTCGGCAGTAGGACGCTCGTCGAACCCGACGTCTTCGACAGTAGCGCCCACGAGTACCGTCCCATCGCTCCACGGCACGAGATAACACGCGGTGCCCCAGATGACACGTGAAGCCGCAGCCTGGTTCGCTCGCAGCTGCACGAGCTGTCCGCGAATCGGCTTGACCGATGGTGCTTCAGATGGACGCGAGGTCACCCGCCAGCTTCCCGACGCAACGATGACCGCATCGCTTTCGATCGTCTGCTCGGCGGTCGTCACGCGCGCGACGTCTCCTCCTCCGTCGATCGAGAGCACCGCGGTCGTGGACAGTCGCGCGCCGCGAGTCTGGGCAGCTTCCGCGAGAGCCTCGGTGAGGGGAGCCGCAGCAACGTGTCCGTGCATCGGCACCAGCAAGGCGGCCATCACTCGACTTGTAAGAGCCGGCTCGAACGCTCCTGCGTCGCGGGCGTCGAGCATCCGGCACTCGACACCATTTCCCGCAAGCGCTTCGGCATCCCGGGAGAGCGCTAATGCCTCCCCCTCGTCGAGCGCAATCTGAAGCGTACCTCTCCGGCTGTACTCGATCGAGCGATGAGAGTCGCTCTCGACGCGGCGGACGAACTCGTCGTACATCGCAAGGCTGTACGCTGCCAGGCTGCGAAGCTGAGGGATGTGACCTTCGATTTGCGGGGCGAGAATGCCAGCGGAGGCGCCCGTGGCGCCATGCGCGACACCACGGGAATCAAGCAGCTGAACGCGCGCGCCGCGACACGCCAGCTCGTGAGCGATGGCACACCCCACGACGCCCGCGCCGACGACGGTGATCTTCACAAGGAGATTCTATCCGGCCCTCGGCTCTCGACTGTGAATTGCAAACGCTTCCCCCCGCGTCTCGGACACACGGAGACTCAGAGGCATCGAGAATTTCGTTAAACATCTCTCGGTGTCTCGGTGCCTCTGTGTGTCGTGAGAACGAGAAGGTGAATAAATGAGCTCTAGAACCGGAACTGCATCCCGACTTGAACCTGCCGAGGCCGCTGGGCCATCGTCGGCTGTCCGAAGTAGGGCGAAAGCAGGTTGCCGCTGTAGCCGCCGTAATTCACACGGTTGAACAGGTTGTCGGCGGTGACGAAGAGTTCCATCATGTACTTCGAATTGAAGGCCGCGTCACCCTGATTGCCTCCACGCCCGCCGCCGGCGCGGCCACCACCGCCACCGCGTCCGCCGCCGCCCTGGCCCTGTTGCAGGAACGTTTGTCCGAGAGACGCACCGCCGGCACCCCCACCGCCGCCGGCTCCTCCACCACCTGCAGGTCCGCCAGGTCCGAATCCACCGCCGCCCGGTCCGCCCGGCCCGCCGCGGCCGCCGGGAAACCCTCCACCCGAGCGTTGACCGCCAAGCGCGAACGCGCGACTCACACGGAGATTCGTCGTGAAAGTCGCTGTGCCGCGAGCGGTGTTCCGGCCGACGCCGGCTGGACGGTCGTTGCTGACGCCATCCTTGTTGTCGTCCCGCCCTGTCGTGATCGTGTAGGGCGTGGCTGACTGCGCATTCACGTTGATGTTGGCGCGCAGACCAAACGTCATCGGAACGTTGACCGTGCCCTGAAGGCGGTGACGGACATCCTGGCGACCCGGTCCCCATTCCGCATCCGGATTGAGGCTGTCCGCAGGGAGTGAGGTTTCGCTGTCGGCGTGATTTCTCACCCGGCCCAGCGTGTAGTTCATGTTCACGAAGATTCGTCGCTGCGGAAAGCGGTAGTTGCCGCCAAGCGTCAGTCGATCGGTCTGCGAACGTCCCGTCGATTCGAACTGCGTCACCGTGCCCACGGTGGGATCGGGCCTGTTGCCGAGCTCGTCCGGGGCGTTGATGTTGACGGATCGGATCTGCCGGCGGCCGCGAAGCATCTGGTAGGTCGCCTGCACGCTGAAGTTCTGTCTGAGCTGGCGCTCCACGCCGAGGGACGCTTGATGGACCTGCGGCAGGTGCAGATTGGGATCGGCCTGAATGCGTCCGCGCGGCAGTATCTCCGCCTCCGCTCCATTGAGCGGATTCGGATAGCCGGGATTCAGGATGAGCAGATCGCGCTGCGAAATGCCATCGACGCGCAGCGTCTGGTCATACAGGTTGGCCGAATACCAGTCGTAGAACAGGCCGTAACCACCGCGAATCGCCGTGCGGTTGCCCCACGGCGTGGTCGTGAACCCCAGCCTCGGCATCAGGTTCAAGCGATCGTCGATATGTGACTGCAGCTCGTTGCGAACACCGATGCTGACCGAGAGCTTGTTGTTGACGCGGAAGTCGTCCTGCCAGTACATGCCCAGCTGGTACTGCGTGAACCTGGTGTTCACCTCGCCATTGCGCTGAGTGAACGACGTTGGCAGCCCGGCGTCGAAGGCTTCGAGGCTGCTGAACGTAAACGTCCCGGCATTGTTCTGCGCGTCGAAATTGCTGTAACGGTCACCCTCGAGCAGGAGGCCGACACGCATCTGGTGCTTCTTGCCGAAGTTGAAATCGAGGTTGTCGGCAAGCTCGAACCCGCGCGATGCCGAGGAGTTCCACACGCCGCCACCGCCGCGGCTGAATGCGTCGAGCACGATGACGGCGGGGAGATTCGTCAGCGAATTCGACTCGTTGTCCTGCTGCGTCAGCTGCAGCCGAATCTCGTTGAGCGTTGTCTTGCCAAGCAGACCCTGCAACTGGCCGCGAACCTGGTTATTGTTTCCTGATCGGTCATACCCGCGTTCGGGAAGATTGAAGCCGCCAACACCCAGGTTCTCCGTCGAGTTGTAGCCACGACGATACTCGAGTCGCAGTGTTTGATCCTTCGTCACAGCGTGTTCGATGCCGACTGTCACATTGGTCTGCTCGGACGGGCGAAACACGACATCACCGCGACGGTTCCCGTCCTGATCGAGCGCAGTGATCGTGTCGGACTGCTGATCGCGACGACCGTCCACGTTGAGACGGATGGAGGTCTTCCCCTTCACGAGCGGACCGCGCAATCCCATGTTGAACTGGCGATTCTGCTCCGGCGTTTGCGCGGTGGCGAACGCGTTGCGCGCATTCATCTCATCACCGCGATAGTTCAGGCTCGCGTTGCCATTCCACTGGATGACGTTCGGTCTGGTGATGATTTCGATCTGCGTGCGCCCCGCGTCGTGGTTGTCCGCCGACAGTGAATTGGTTCGGAACCGAATCTGCCGAATCTCGTCGCGCGAAGGCAGACGTCCGCCGCGGAAGCCGTTGACCTGGAATACCGCGCCGGCAGCACCCGCCATCTGTGTCAGCACGTCGGCGAGCTCCTCGGGGTCCTCAGGCAGCTCATCGATCTCCGCCTGTTCCAGCGTCGTCGTGAACGAGTTGCCGCTCCGATCGTCGAGAGCGCTCGCATCGTTGACGACGACTTCCTCCTGGAAGCCAGCGATCTTGAGCGTGACCGTCTGATTCATCGCTCCTCGCCGAAGCGTGAGCTGGCTTTCGAACGGTTCGAATCCGGGGAATTCGACGTGAAGTTGGACTGTGCCCACCGCCAACGTCGGCGACACGGCGAGACCACGTTCGTCGGTGGCGAATGTCACCGGCTCGCCAGCAGGCGGCGTTACGACGATGGTCGCCTGGGGAATACCCGCGCCAGTTTCGTCGACAACCACGAGGCGGAGTTGAGTCTGGTTGTTGGCGTTCTGCGCGGCGACCGGCGCTGCCATCAGCAACGCGATGACGGCGACCACGGCGCGAGTGAGATTCCGGAGATTGAACCGATTCATTTTGTGAACGTGTTGGCCTTCAGGTTCGGATTGATTTTGTAGCTCTTGACCGCCCACTCTTCGTTGGTCGCACCGCTCGCACCGCGGGTAATCAGGTGTGGAAGCTTGATACCGTTGACGGTCTTGTATTCCGAGAGATGCATTTCGAGAGTGGCCGTCTGACCACCCTGCCCTCCTCGTCCGCGTTGTCCCTGTGCCTGGTCTGCGCCAGCACCTGTTGCCGGTGGAGCACCCGCAGCCGGTGGAGCGCCTGCTCCGGGCGGCTGATCTCCGGCCGCGCGCCCTTCCGGAGGAGGACCGGCCTGATCGGGAGCACCCTGACCGCGACGGCCCTGGCCGCCGCGGCCAAATCCGCGACCAGCGGGGCCGGTCCACGACAGCATCAGCGGCAGGTGGGACATCGCGTCGATGAACACGCGTGTGGCAACACCGTCCGGTGTTTTCACTTCCAGTACATCGGCACTGCCCTCCGGTGCCTGTGCAGTGCCGATCCAGCGGAAAGGCGTGTCGCTCTTCAGCAACAGCGCGATCAGGAGGCGACTGACTTCGCTCTGCAGGTTGCGGCGCTGAAATTCGCGTAGCCGTTCCTGCTGCTCCGGCGTCGGCGCGCCTCGCCCATCGGCTCCGCCCTGAGCACCTCCGCCGCCCCCAGCGAACCGCCCACGGCCGCGACCGCCGAAGGCGTCACCACTGACCTCACTCGAGAACTCGTTGCCGTTGAGAATGTCCTTTCGATCGATTCCAGTGCCGCCACCGATCGTCAGCGACTCGTTGCGGCGAAATTTGTCGGGCAGCTCGAAGAAAAGCTCTGTGTCACCTTCAAGATTGAAGTTGCCGTTGGCTCGCTTCGTGGTCCCATTCACCTGCAGTGTCTTGACGCCCGACAGCTTGTCCGCGCCGCCAAGTGCCTTCCTCGCTTCGGCGAGGACGCTTTCTGCCTTGGCCTCTTCCGGCTGCTGACCCGCGATCGCCGTCTGATTCGCCAGGGCAACGACTATCCCCATCGCGAAGACACACGTAGCCGCAAGGGTCCGCATAGAGTGATTATTGCTGTGCACGGGCTCGACCATGGTTAAGTGAGGGCAAAGAGTTTGTTAAGATTGTAAAAGCCCGGAATTCAATACGTTACGGCGATTTTATGCATGTTAATATTCGCCTGGTGAAGCTCAAGAAACCATCGGGGGCGACGCTTGTCACTGTAGCCCTGCTGATACTCCTGCCAACGTTGGCTGTTCTGCAGTACCAGTGGGTCGGGCAACTGAGCACCGCCGCTCGCGAGCGACTGCAGCGTAACGTCCGCATCGCTGCTGCCCAGTTCCGTGAAGGCTTCGACGGCGAGCTCGTCCGCGCGGTCTTGAGCCTGCAGGTCGGTCCGGCCACTGTACGCGAGGGGGTCTCGGAGCGCTATTCCGATCGCTATAACACGTGGCTGAATACCGCCGGCCACCCCCAGATCGTTTCAAACGTCCTCGTCGTCGACGGAGACAGCGGTCAACTGCGCCTCCGGCGATGGAACCCGGAAAGCGACGCGCTCGAGCCCACTGACTGGCGTCCTCCGCTCGAGCGATGGCGTCCGCAGATCGAACAGGAATTCAGCGACTTCAATGCGGGCCGGGCGTTCGATCGCCGGCCCCCGCTTCGGGGCGAGGATTCCCTGATCGTCGTGCCGTTGCGAAACCTCGTCATACCGGCACGACCAACTCCAGGTCCACAGACCGTAACTCCCATGTTCGGGTTCACGATCATCGAGCTCAACATGGCGTACATCCGGGAGCAGATGCTGCCCGAACTCGCCTCGCGACACTTCACTCATGTCGAAGGGGACGTCTATCGCGTCGCGGTCACCGACGCTGATGACTCGAGCAGCGTGCTTTACCGTTCGGACCCCGACGCGCCGGTCGATTCAAGTCGCGCAGACGCGTCGGCATCGCTCTTCGGAATCGGTAACCAGGCGTTCTTCTTCGGGCGCCCGCCACGCCCTCCCGTCGGCGACGTTCCGTCCCCCGACCAGGGCACGCGGCTTCGCAGCGAAGAGCCGCTCGGTGCACAGGCGGGCGACCGAGCTGCTGAGGACTTCGGGCGTTGGCGTCTGCTCGTCCAGCATCAGAGTGGTTCGCTCGAGGCGGCGGTTGCGCGCGCGCGCCGTCAGAACCTGGCCATCAGTTTCGGCGTGCTCCTGCTCCTGACGGTGAGCGTCGGGCTGCTGGCCGCGACGTCGCGGCGCGCCCATCGGCTCGCGCGTCAACAGATGGAATTCGTTGCGGGCGTGTCTCACGAGCTGCGCACGCCGGTCGCCGTCATCCGTTCGGCCGCCGAGAATCTGTCGCACGGCGTCGTTGGCAGCGGCGATCGCGTGAAGCGGTACGGACAGCTGCTCGAAACCGAAGCGCGCCGCCTCGGTGAGATGGTGGAACGAGTGCTGCAATACGCCGGCATCGAATCGGGGCTGGCAAAAGGGTCGCGAGTGCCGCTGGTTCCAACCGACGTCATCGAAGGCGCGATCGAGAGCGCGATCACCCTGTTCGAACCAGAGTCGGTCACGATCGAGCGCGACTTCATCCAGGATCCGCCGGCGGTCCTGGGCGACGCCGCCGCTCTCCGATCGGCGGTGCAGAACCTGATCGCCAACGCCGTCAAATATGGCGGCCGCGATCGCTGGGTCGGCATCAAGATCGAGCACGGCCGTCAACGTCGCCGGCCGGAGGTCTGGATCACGGTGAGCGATCACGGCGATGGCATCCCGGCTTCCGAGCTGCCTCACATCTTCGACCCGTTCTACCGCGGCGCCGATGCCGTCGCCCGTCAAATACATGGCAACGGTCTCGGTCTCTCGCTCGTCAGAAAAATCGTGGCGGCCCACGGCGGCAGGGTCACCGTGACGACGAGGGCCGGTGCCGGGAGTTCGTTTACGATTGCCTTGCCATCGGCCGAGCCGGACCAGCGCGCAACTGCCGTCGCCAGCCAGTTGCAGACAACGCATTCATGACGTAGTGTCCGGCGTGCACTCATGATGTAGTGTCCGGCTTGGCACTCGTAACGTAATGTCCGGCTTTACCCGGACCGAAGGCAACGAACTCACGTGTCGCGTCGCATACTCCTCGTTGAGGACGAGCCCGGCCTCGTCCTGACGCTCACCGATCGACTCATGTCCGAAGGCTACGACGTCGAGAGCGAAGGGGACGCCGTCCGCGGACTTGCGCAAGGCAGCACCGGAAATTTCGATCTGATCCTTCTCGACGTCATGTTGCCGGGCGGCAGCGGGTTCGACGTGTGCCGCACGCTTCGACAGCGCGGAGTGCAGACGCCGATCCTGATGCTGACGGCACGCGGCCAGGTCGTCGATCGCGTCGTCGGTCTGAAACTCGGCGCCGATGACTATCTCGTCAAGCCTTTCGAGATGGCGGAGCTGCTCGCGCGAATCGAAGCGTTATTACGTCGCGGCGCGACGCCGGCGTCGGCGGCTCCAATTGGAGAGACCTTCCGCTTTGGCGACATCTCGATCGACTTCCGCAAAGCTGAAGTCATGAAGTCGGGGCAATCGATCGATCTCTCGGCGCGCGAGTTCAAGTTACTGCGCTACTTCGTCGAGCATCGCGGGGCAGCCTTGTCGCGCGATGAGCTGCTCAACGAAGTCTGGGGCTACAACGCCATGCCTTCGACCAGAACGGTCGACGTCCACGTGGCGTGGCTGCGCCAGAAGATCGAAGACAACCCCCGACACCCGCAGTACATTCACACCGTCCACGGCCTCGGGTATAAATTCGTCGTTTGACTCTCGACTAAAGACATTTCACGCGGGCGTGTCATCATGCTTCAGCGCGTGTGCATCTTCTGCGGATCCAGTACCGGTGCGCGACCTGAGTATCGCGCCGCCGCGGAAGAGGTCCGTCAGGCGCAATCGAGCTGGTCGCGCATCGGTCCCGTGCCAGACGATGTGCGGCGCGAGCTGAGCGACCGGTTTGCGCGCGCGTGCCGTGTGATTACTGAAAAGGCTGGACAGGCCGTAAAGACGGGCGCGCCGGGAACGGCAGGTGCTCCTCCGAAGGCCGGAGGCTTACGCCGGTAGCGGTTGCTGCGTCCTGCGGCGTGAGTCTGCCTGCGAGTCCCGGAAGTTTCTTTTCGACGAGCGTGAGGGCCTGTGGGCCGTCGAGCGCGAACTGTACCTCGTGGCCAAGGAGCCGGAGCATGGTCGACAGGCTCTCGGCCGCGTCCTCGTTGTCCTCGATGA
>Ga0207662_10000189_pt1 | contig 28915 bp, 18 predicted proteins | sample KBSS33LmetaG_FD_184338 | JGI IMG/M metagenome (GOLD analysis project Ga0207662, IMG submission 184338) | Switchgrass rhizosphere microbial communities from Kellogg Biological Station, Michigan, USA - KBS S3-3L metaG (SPAdes) (version 2) | ecosystem: Host-associated > Plants > Roots >... | reverse complement strand
ATCCCCGACGGCCTGCTCACGCCGGGCTCGCACGTCCAGTACTTCTTCCGCAAGTCGCACGCGGCGGATCCGAACCTGAACTACGCGATGTGCCCGGACACGAACGTGATCACGCCGCAGGCTCGTGAAGGCTCGACGGATCAGCACCGCTGGCAGCAGTTCGGCGTGCTCCCCGACCGCTGGAAGAACGCCGCGTTCGGCGGCGCCGGCTCGGCGTGCATGCTGTACGTGGACTTGAACGACCGCCGCGGCAACGAGGGTCGTTTCGTCGGGGTGATGGACTCGATCGGCAGTACGGCGGCCGCCAAGTGGGGCGCCCACAACGGCTGGCACGCGGCGGGCACGTTCAACATCACCACGTACAATGCCGCCACCAACCCCGGCGGCGCGACCGTGAGCAACAAGAACTCGCAGCCGGGCACGACGTGGGACATGTACGGCGTCAAGGCGAGCGAGTCGCTCACCACGAGCGCGGGCGGGATTGGGAGCCGGCTCGCGAACCGCGCCAACATGGGCTTCGCGGCCGGAAAGTACTCCGTCGCGGGCCCGACGCCGGAGATGCTGCGCACGTACTACCGGGTCGTGACGCTCCTCACCGGGGACCTGAACTCAAGCCTCCTCGGGCCGTTCGTGAACCGCAGCCAGAACGACATCGCGCTCCTGAACGACTACCTCACGGCCTCGGGCGGCACGCCGCAGCCACGCGGGATCTTCATCCAGGGTGACGGCTTCGGGCAGTCGGAGAAGGCCACGGGCGGGATCGACCCCCAGCACACGGCGTTCCTCACCGACAAGCTGGGAGTGATCTTCAGGAACGCCTCCTACCAGTCGCTTTCGAACAACATCAGCGACTGCGCGGAGCTGCTCCAGACGAACGCGCTCACGCACAGCGGGGACATCTATGGCGTCAGCAATGTCTGTACGTTCTCGAACGACGTCTACAACCGTAACCCGGCGCTGTCGGAGGCGACCGAGGGCGCGTTCTACGAGAACGTGGGGTTGAACGGTCCCTACGTCTCGGACGTGGTGAAGACCGCGGTACCGCTGCGCAACTGGGTCGCGGTGACGAGCGGCTACGAGATCGAGCACCTGTTCAGCCGCTACTGCGACACCGACGGAGGGCGGCTGGCCTGGTACTACTACATGATCAACAAGGTGTTCGCCGGCATCTGCCCGGGATTCAGCGGCGACCTGGGGCTCGTCCTCGACACGCCACGGTCGCAGCGTCCGGCAGCGGAGTTCTTCAAGATCGGGAACTCGGTGATGCGCCAGGGCACGTCCACGGTGCGCTTCAGCATCGCCAAGGCGGGCCGGGTGCAGATCGGGATCTACGACGTCAGCGGCCGCAAGGTGCGCAACCTCGCCGACCGCGTGTTCCCGGCGGGCGAGCAGGAGCTGCGCTGGGACGGCACCGACGACGCGGGCAACAAGGTCGCGCGCGGCGTCTACTTCGTGCGCACGAGCACGCAGTCGACGGCCGGGCGCATCATCGTGCTCAACAACTAGCTCGAGGGAAGTCGAGAAAGGGGCGGGCCCCGTGCCCGCCCCTGCGTTCGTGTCGCAGGTCCGCTGCGGCGGGCGAGGGGGTGCTGTTGACACACCCTGCGCGCGGCCCTAGCTTCGGTGCCGCCTTCGCACATCGGTTTCGCCTACGCGGGCATAGCTCAGTTGGTAGAGCGCGAGCTTCCCAAGCTTGAGGTCGCGGGTTCGACCCCCGTTGCCCGCTCCATCCGTGGGGCCACGGCGCGCCGGCACGAGCGGGACCCTCCGCTCCCGGCGCGCATTTCTTTTTCCCGACGCACCCATTCCATGAGCGCACCTGTCGTCGCCATCATCGGCCGCCCGAACGTGGGCAAGTCGACGCTGTTCAATCGCATCCTCGGCCAGCGCCGGGCGGTCACGCACGACCGCCCGGGGATAACGCGCGACCGGAATGCCGTGCGCGCCGAGTGGGCGGGACGCGCGTTCGTGCTCGTGGACACGGGCGGCTTCCTGCCCGCCTCGTCCGAGGGCCGCGACGCCGACGTGCGGCGTCAGGCGGAGGCCGCGATCGGGCTCGCGGACGCGGTGCTGTTCCTGGTCGACGCGCACACCGGCGTCACGGATCTCGACCAGGCCATCGCCACCCAGCTCCTGCGCACCGGGCGGAAGGCGCTGCTGGTGGTGAACAAGGTGGATGTCCCCGGCGACGCGATCGTGCACGACTTCCACCGCCTCGGCTTGGGCGAGCCGCACGCCGTGGCCGCGGAAGGCGGCCTCGGGATCGGAGACCTGCTCGATGCGGTGCTGGCGATCCTGCCCCCAGAGACCGAGCGCGAGACCCCTGCACCGCGCGTGGCGATCATCGGCCGGCCGAACGTGGGCAAGAGCTCGCTCGTGAACGCCCTGCTGGGCGAGGAGCGCGTGCTCGTCGAGCCCACGCCGGGCACCACGATGGACGCGATCGACGCGCGCTGGAAGACGCCGGCGGGGGAGTTCGTGCTCGTGGACACCGCGGGCATCCGCCGGCAGGCGCAGTTCGAGGACCAGGCCGAGTTCTTCGCCACCATGCGCGCACTGCACGCGCTCGAGCGCGCCGACGTGGCGTGCCTGGTGGTGGATTCCACGCGTGGCTTCGAGAAGCAGGAGGCACGGCTGGCGCACCACGCGCTCGAGGCCGGATGTTCCTTGCTCCTGCTCTACAACAAGTGGGATCTGCGCGAAGACCGGGAGGTGGCGTGGAAGGCGGTGCGGGCGGAACTCTCGGACAGGTTTCCCACCCTGGGCGACGTTCCGGCGCATCCGATCTCGGCGACGGAGAAGCTGCACCTGGCGAGGTTGCCCGAGTACATCGCGCAGCGGGTGGCGGAGAACACGCGGCAGATCTCGACGCGCGAGCTGAACGACTGGCTGGCGATGGTGCAGAAGCGCCGGCAGGTGCCGAGCAACGCGCTCGGGAAGGCTCCCAAGATCTACTACCTCACGCAGACCGGGAAGCGGCCGCCCACGTTCACGCTGTTCGTGAACGCGCCGTCGCGGCTGTCGGACAACTACCGGCGCTACCTGTGGACGCAGTTCGCGGACCACTTCGGGTTCAAGGGCACGCCGCTCCGGTTTCGCGCGAAAAAGAGCGAGTAGTAGAGTGCCGGCCATGGTGCTGGCCCTGCTGACCGCGCTCGGACTCGGCTACCTCGCGGGCTCTCTGCCCTGGGGCCTGTGGCTCGGTCGCGCGATGCGCGGCGTGGACGTGCGCACGCTGGGATCCAGGAACCTCGGTGCCACGAACGTCTATCGCTCGCTCGGTGCCGCCGTGGGCGTGCCGGTGCTGCTGCTGGACGTGGCGAAGGGCGCGCTCCCGACGTGGCTCGTGCCCGGCATGAGCGCGTGCGCGGCGTTTCCGGGCGGACCCGAGTGGTGCCGGCTCTCGGTCGCAGCGGCCGCCGTCCTCGGCCACATGTTCACCGTGTTCGCGGGCTTCCGTGGCGGGAAGGGCGTGGCGACCACGGTGGGCGTGCTGCTCGCGCTCTCGCCCGCGGCGTTCGCCGGCTTCCTCGGGGTGTTCGTGATCACGGTGGCGCTCACGCGCTACATCTCGCTCGGCTCGATCCTCGGCTCGGCCGCGTTCGCGATCACGCTGGGACTCACGCACGCCGGCGGCTGGAAGAGCCCCACGTTCGTCTTCGGCGCGCTGCTCGCGGCCGCGGTGATCTACCGGCACAAGGACAACATCGCGCGCCTCGCGCGTGGGGAAGAGCGTCGCTTCTCGTTCAAGCGGAGTGCGGCGTGAGCACGGTCGCGGTCCTGGGCGCGGGCTCGTTCGGCACCACGCTCGCGATCCACCTCGCGAACGCCGGGCACGAGACGCGGCTCTGGGGCCGCGATCCCGAGGCGATGGCGCAGCTTGGACGCTGTCGGGAGAACGCCAAGTTTCTGGCTGGCATCCACCTGCCCCCAGAGGTTAAGGTTCACGCGGAACTTGAGGCGGCGCTCGATGGGGCGCAGTTCCACCTCTTCGTGGTGCCGTCTCAGGCGACGCGCTCGGTGGCCGCGCAGGTGGCGGCCATGGGGGCGCGCGGGATCCCGGTCTGCGCCAGCAAAGGACTGGAGCTCGGGACCCTGCGCCGCCTCTCCGAGGTGCTCGTCGAGACGCTCGGCGACCCGGCGCCCGTGACGCTCACGGGACCGAGTCACGCCGAGGAGGTGGCGCGGGGCATCCCCACCACCGTGGTCGCGGCGAGCGTCGATGGTGAGCGCGCGCGCGCGGTGCAGGTGTTGTGCTCGACCACGCGCTTCCGGGTGTACACGAACGACGATGTCGTCGGCTGCGAGTACGGTGGCGCGCTCAAGAACGTGATCGCGATCGCCGCGGGCGTGGCGGACGGCCTCGGCTTCGGGGACAACACGAAGGGCGCCCTGCTCACGCGTGGGCTCGCGGAGATGTCACGCCTCGGCGAGGTCATGGGAGCGAAGCGCGAGACGTTCTTCGGGCTGACCGGCATGGGGGACTTGATCGCCACGGCGATGAGCCGCCACAGCCGCAATCGGCACGTGGGGGAGTGGCTCGGGCGGGGCGAAAAGCTGGAGCACATCCTCGCCGGCATGGTGATGGTGGCGGAGGGCGTGCACACGGCACGCGCGGCCCGCGACCTGGGAGCCAAGCGCGGCGTGGAGATGCCGATCACCGAGCAGGTGTGCGCGCTGTTCGCGGGCCGCGATCCGCAGAGTGCGCTCATGGCGCTCATGACACGTGACCTCAAGCGCGAGGTTTGAATGCGGCGGGGCCCAGGGAAGGTCAAGAAACGGCCGCGCCCACCGGGGGACGCTCCAATGGCGATCCGAAAGACGGCGCAGGATCCGGAGAGCAAGCTCTATCGCTCGATCAGCGAGGTGAGCGACATGCTCCGCGTCAAGGCGCACGTGCTGCGCTATTGGGAGACGCAGTTCAGCATGCTGCGCCCGAAGAAGAACCGCGCCGGCAACCGCATGTACCGGCCGGAGGAGGTGCGGCTCCTGTTGCGCATCAAGGAGCTGCTCTACGACCGGCGCTACACCATCGCCGGCGCACGGCGCACGCTCCTGGACGAGCGCAAGCAGGACGAGCCCCAGGTGGAGCTGGGCTTCAACGAGGCGGAGCGCAAGCTGCTCGTGGCGGAGGTGAAGGAAGAGATGCGCACGCTGCTCGCGAAGCTCAAGCGGCCCGCGGAGGCGACGGTCCGCGGTTAGGCGGAGCGCTGGCGCACGTCCCACGCACGCGGTTGCGCGCGCGGGGTTCCCGCGGCTATCGTGGCCGCCCGTTCTTCACCCACCCTTCTCGCTCGGTCGGGGCGTAGCGCAGCTTGGTAGCGCACCTGCATGGGGTGCAGGGGGTCGCTGGTTCAAATCCAGTCGCCCCGACCATTCCTTCCCGGCGGGGGCACCCGGGGCCACCGGGTCCGGCCGTCGGCACGGACGCCACGGAGAGACCGCTCGAATGGACGTCGCCGTGCTCGTGCCCGCCTACCAGGCGGCGGCGCACCTGGGCGAGGTGCTGCTGGGCCTGAACGCGCTCGCTCCGCGGCCGCACGTGCTGGTCGTGGACGACGGCTCGCGCGACGCCACCGCCGAGGTCGCGCGCCAGTTCGGCGCCGACGACGTGCACTCCTTCGCCGCGAACCGTGGCAAGGGCCACGCCCTGCTCGCCGGCTTCGAGCGGCTGATGGCGTTCGACGCGGTGGTGACGCTGGACGCCGACGGCCAGCACCCGCCCGCATGCGTGCCCGCGTTCATCGCCGCCGCCGAGGGCGGCGCCGACCTGGTGCTCGGGCGGCGCGAGATCACCCCCGACATGCCCGCGGCGCGCAGGTTCGCGAACCGCTTCTCCTCCGCCTGGTGCTCGGCGATCGCGGGGCAGCCGATCGCGGACAGCCAGTGCGGTTACCGGCTCTACCGGCGCGAGGTGCTCGCGCGCACGCCCGTCCAGGCGAGCCGCTACGAGGTGGAGACGGAGATGGCGGTGCGCGCGGCGCGCCTCGGCTTCAAGGTCGCGCACGTCGACATCCCCACCGTCTACGGCGACGAGCAGAGCCACCTGAGCCCCACGCGCGACGTGCCGCGCATCGTCGGCATGATGCTGCGGCTCACGTTCGAGCCACGCCCCGAACCCCTCAAGGAAGGCGCCCGCGCCGCGGGCGCCCACGCGAAAGCCAAACGCTGATGCGCATCCTGGTCACGAACGACGACGGCATCGCCTCGCCCGCGCTCGCGCAGCTGAAGCGCGTGCTGTCGCCGTTCGGGCGCGTCATCACCATCGCCCCGGATCGGAACCAGAGCGCCAGCTCGCAGTCGCTCACGCTCCACCGGCCGCTGCGCATCCAGGAGACCGCCGAGGACACGTACTCCGTGGACGGCACGCCCACCGATTGCGTGCTGGTGGCGTTCCACGGCCAGCTGGGCGACCCGCCCGACCTCGTGGTCTCCGGCATCAACCATGGCCCCAACATGGGTGAGGACGTGTTCTATTCGGGCACGGTCGCGGCCGCGATCGAGGGTGTGCTGCAGGGCGTGCCCGGCATCGCCGCTTCGCTCGTGACCCGCGCGCAGACCGACTTCAAGACGCCGGCGGACGTGGTGGGCCGACTCGTGCGCCAGGTGCTGGAGCGCGGCCTCACGCGCCGGCTGCTCCTCAACATCAACATCCCGTTCCGGCCGGCGAACGAGCTCAAGGGCGTGAAGCTCACGCGCCTCGGCACCCGGCTCTACGCGGACACCCTGGTGCGCAAGGTGGACCCGCGCGGCAAGGACTACTACTGGATCGGCGGCGAGGACCCGGTGTGGCAGCCCGAGGAGGGGAGCGACTTCCACACCGTGCACGAGGGCTTCGTCTCCGTGACCCCGATGCGGCTCGAGTTCACCGACCAGCAGGCGCTCGCCGACATGCAGGGCTGGGGGCTGGGCCTCTAGGCTCCAGCACCCGCGGCCCGCGCGGCCGGTGGTGGCGGCGGGGCGCCTATGCTAGTTTCCCGCGCTCCGCGGAGCGTACGTGGACGCGGAGCACCCATTCGCGTCGGGGCGTGGCTCAGCCTGGTAGAGCACCTGGTTCGGGACCAGGGGGTCGGAGGTTCAAATCCTCTCGCCCCGACCACTTCGTAGCGGCCGGAGGGCCTTGCCCTCCGGCCATTTGCTTCGCCTTTCGGATGGGTTGCGGACGACCGGGACCCAAGTCCATCCTCGCACCATGGATGCCGTGCGCGTGGTCGTGAGTGGTCGCGTGCAGGGCGTGGGATTCCGAGCGTGGGCGGCGCGCGAGGCCACGGCCATGGGCCTCGCGGGCCGGGTCTGGAACCGCTCCGACGGGGGCGTCGAAGCCGAGGCCGTGGGCCCGCGGGCGGCGCTCGAACGCTTCGTCGCGGCGCTCCGGCAGGGGCCGCGCCTGGCGCGCGTGGAAGGGGTGGCGGAGCAGTGGTTCGAGAGCCGGGAGGCCCCGAGGGGCTTCGAGGTGGGGTGAGGCAGGCATGAGCGCACCGGACGACAGAGCTCAAATCGTAGGCTTCCGCGACCGGCTCGCCGAGGCGCAGCGCGCGGCGCTCGCGCGCGGCGAGATGAGCCGTCGCGACTACGACGCGCTGCTCATGGATGCCGACTTCGAGGACGAGGCGTTCGAGACGTTCCGGGCCCGCCTCGTCGCGGCCGGCGTGCGGCTGCCCGAAGACGACGTCGAGGAGCCTTCGCTCACGTTCGAGGCGCGACAGCTCGCGGGCGAGCCGGAGCGCGACCTGCTGGACCTCTACCTGAACGAGATCGGCAGGACGAGCCTGCTCACGCACGCCGACCTGCTCGAGACCGCGACGCGCTCGCGCGCCGGCGACGAGAACGCGCGGCGGAAGATGATCCTCGCCAACCTGCGCCTGGTCGTGCACGTGGCGCGGCAGTACCGCAACCGGGGCCTGCCGTTCCTGGACCTGATCGAGGAGGGGAACCTGGGCCTGATCCACGCCGTGGATCGCTTCGAGCCCGAGCGGGGCCTGCGTTTCAGCACCTATGCGTCGCTGTGGATCCGCCAGTCGATCCTGCGCGGGCTCGCCGAGCAGTCGCGCGCGGTGCGCATCCCGGTGCAGATGTTCCAGCAGTTGAACCGCTACGTGCGCGCCGAGCGCACGCTGCGCGCGCGCTTCGCGCGCGAGCCGCTGGTGGCGGAGATCGCGCACGAGCTGGACATCTCGCCGGCGCGTGCGGAGCGGCTGAAGGCACTGCTCGCGGGCATGAAGTCGCTCGACGAGCACGAGGGCGTGGCCGCGTTCCAGGAGCTCTCGGCCGAGGACCTGGGCGCGCCGCCGATGAGCGTGGAGCGGCTGGTCGAGCTCCAGCTCGAGCACGAGAAGCTGGACCGGCTGCTGCGCTCGCTCGCGCAGCGCGAGGAACAGGTGCTGCGCATCCGCTACGGCTTCCACGACGGCATCGCCCGCTCGCTCTCCGAGACCGGCGAGCACTTCGGCATCTCGCGCGAGCGCGTGCGGCAGATCGAGTCGCGCGCGCTGGCGAAGCTGCGCCGCGCCATCGACCTCGCCGACCTGGACCGCGAGAACGGCGAGGTCGTGCATTGAACGTCCACCGCCGCAGGAGACCTGGGAGCGACGCATGATCCGCCTGGAGGACCACGTCCGGGAGATCCCGGATTTCCCGAAGAAGGGCATCAAGTTCAAGGACATCATGCCCATGCTGCTCTCGCCCGAGGCCTTTCGCACCGCCGTGGAGGCGCTGGGTGCCAAGGTGCCGCGGGCGGACGCGGTGGTGGGGATCGAGTCGCGCGGCTTCCTGTTCGGCGCGCCGCTCGCGCTCCATTGGGGAGTCCCGTTCGTGCCGGCGCGAAAGTTCGGCAAGCTTCCGGGGAAGACCGTGCGCCAGGTGTACTCGCTGGAATACGGCGAGGACACGCTCGAGATCCACGCCGACGCGCTGAAGAAGGGCCAGCGCACCGTGATCGTGGACGATCTGCTCGCGACCGGCGGCACCGCGCTCGCCACGGCGCAGCTCGTGCGCCAGCTCGAGGCGGAGGTCACGGCGGCGCTGTTCGTGATCGAGCTCGTGGGCCTGGGCGGGCGCGAGAAGCTCGCGCCGCTGCCCGTGCACGCGCTCCTGTCGCTGCCCGTCAAGGGCTGATCGCGCGTGGCGGCCGCCGCTCTGCCCGAGGACATCCGCCTGGGCCCGGTGCGCCTGCGCGTCGCCGATGCGCGGCGGAGCGGCGAGTGGCTCGCACGCGTGCTCGGCATGAGTGCGCTCGCCGAGTCCCCGGGCCACGGCACCTGGGGCGGGCCCGACGGCACGCCACTCGTGGAGCTGCGCGAGCACGCGGGGGCGCGTCCGGTGCCCGAGGGCGGGCGGCCGGGGATCTACCACTACGCGCTCCTGCTGCCGGGCCGCGCCGAGCTCGGCGGCTTCGTCGCGCACCTCGACCGCATGGGGATCGACCACGCGGACTCGGATCACCTGGTGAGCGAGGCCAGCTACCTCAAGGATCCCGACGGCATCACCGTGGAGGTGTACGCGGACCGGCCGCACGAGGCGTGGACGCAGCGCGGCGGCGAGCTGGCGATGGCGACGCTGCCGGTCGACCACGCGAGCCTGCTCGAGGCTGGCGCGGCGGCGCCCTGGCGTGGACTGCCCGCGGGCACGCGCATGGGCCACGTGCACCACTTCGTGGGCGACCTCGTCGCCGCGGAGCGCTTCTATGTCGATGGCCTGGGCTTTGCGGTCATGACGCGCGCCTACCGCGGCGCGCTGTTCGTCTCCGCGGCCGGCTATCACCATCACGTCGGGCTCAACATCTGCGCGGCATCGCGTGCGCCCGCGGGACCCGACGACGCGGGACTCGACGAGTGGGCGCTGATCGTGCCCGGCGCCCCGGCGCGCGACGCGCTCGAGCACCGGCTCGCGGCAGCCGGCGTCGGGATCGAGCGCTCGCCGGGCTCGTTCGCCGCCGTGGACCCCTGGGGTATCGCCGTGCGCGTCGCGGGAGCGTGACGCGGCCGTTAGACTGCCGCCGACATGCCCTCCCCGTCCCCCGCCTCCGTCCGCGCGCCGCACGTGGTCCACGTTCGCCGGCCGCACGGCGTGCCCGCGTGGGCCACCGGCTGCTTCCTCGCTTCGGGCGCGGCCGGCCTCCTCTACGAGCTGGCGTGGAGCAAGCAGCTCGCCTACCTGCTCGGGAGTTCGCTCCGCTCGGCCGCGATCGTCGTCGCCGCGTTCCTCGCGGGCCTGGCGCTGGGTGCGCGGCTGCTCGGCTCACGGCTCGCGCACGGCAACTCGCCCGGGCGGCGCTACGCGCTGCTCGAGGTCGCGGTGGCGGTCACCGGCTTCGCGGTGCTGCCGGTGCTGCGCGCGCTCGACGGTCCGGTGGGGGAGCTCTACCGCGCGTTGGGCGGTGAGAGCCTCGCGTTCGCGTTCGCGCGCGCGGCGCTCCTGTTCGCGGTGCTGCTCGTGCCCACGGCGCTCATGGGCGCGACACTGCCGGTGCTGGTCGCGCGCTGCGAGCGCGGGCTCGTGGGTCCGGGGCTGGCGTGGCTCTACGCCATCAACACGCTGGGCGCGGTGCTGGGCTCGCTTGCGGGCGGCTTCGTGTTGCTGCCCGGGCTGGGCCTCGGCCTCACCACGCTCGTCGCCGCGGCCCTGAACCTGGTCGCCGGGCTGTGGGCGGGGCTCGCCCCCGAGGCGCCAACGCTGCCGGGGCGAGTGGATCTACGGAGTGCTCCGGTGCGCGCGCCGGCGCCGGTCGTGTGGCCCCGGCCCGCAGAGCTCGCCACGCCCGAGCAGCGTCGCTCGCTCGCGGCGCTGTTCGCGATGAGCGGGTTCGTGGCGCTCTCGCTCCAGATCGCCTGGCTGAGACTTTACGGGCTCGTGCTCGGGAGCTCCGTCTACTCGTTCGCCGCGGTGCTCGGCGTCTACCTGATCGGCATCGCGCTCGGGAGCGCGCTGCTCACGCGCTTCTCGCCGCGTCCGGGCCGGGGCCTGGAGACGTTCGCGTTCCTGCAACTCGGGCTCGCGGTGAGCGTCGCCGTGGGATGCCACTTCTACGCCGGGCTCCCGGGCGCGATGCTCTCGCTCGGGCAGGGGACGGGCGCGTCGTGGAACTCGCTGCTCGTGGCGCAGCTCGGCCTGGTGGCGCCGATCGTGCTTCCGCCGTGCGTGGCGCTGGGCGCGCTCTTCCCGCTCGCGACGCGGCTCCTCCAGGCCGGCGCCGAGCCCGGCGGCAGCGCCACCGGCCGCGCCTACGCGCTCAACACACTGGGCACGATCGCGGGCTCGCTCTTGACCGGGTTCGTGCTGCTCCCGAGCTGGGGCGTGCGCGGCGTCGTGCTCGCGGCCGGCGGCATCGCCATGCTGCTCGGCCTGTCCGCGTTCTTCCTCCGCGGCCGGCCGCAGGGGATGACGCGGCCGCTGTGGGCCGCCGGCATGCTGTCCTTGATCGTGCTCGTGGCCTCGCTCACCGCACCGCCGTGGGATCCCGTGCTCATGTCGCTCGGCACCTATCGGCCGTTCCACGCCGCGAACGTGTTCCAGTCGTGGCTGGGAGGCGGCGGCATCGGCGATCCGGCGCGGCGCGTGGCGGCGGCGCAGCGTGCGCTCTTCTACCGCGAGGGCATCAACGCCTCGGTGCTCGTGGCCACCGACCAGGAGGGCACGCGCCGCTGGCTGCGCGTGGGCGGCAAGATCGATGCGAGTACGAGCGACATGCTGACGCAGACGCTGCTCGGGCTCGTGCCCGCCGCGATCGCCCGCCCCGGCGCGTGCACGCTCATCGTCGGGCACGGCTCCGGGTTCACCGCTGCTGCGGCGCTCGCCGCCGGCACCGGGCCGATGGACATCGTCGAGCTGGAGCCCGCGGTGATCGAGGGTTCGCGGCTCTTCCATGCCCCGGGCGAGGATCCGCTCGACGACCGCCGTGTGCGGCTCTATCTCGAGGACGCGCGGGCGCGGCTCGCGCATGGTGAAGGGCGCTACGGGCTCATCGTCTCCGAGCCGTCCAATCCCTGGATCGCGGGGGTCAACAATCTCTTCACCGAGGACTTCTACCGCCTCGTCCGCCGCCGGCTCGAGCCCGACGGCGTGTTCTGCCAGTGGCTCCAGCTCTACGAGCTGTCGCCGGTGACGTTCCACTCCATGCTGGGCGCGTTCCTGCGCGTGTTCCCGCAGGCGCAGGTGTTCTGCCTGTGGAACTCCTACGACGTGCTGCTGGTCGCGGCGCCGCCCGGCGGCACGCTGTCGTGGGACCGGCTGCAGGGCCCGGGCACGGAGCGCGAGCTGCGCCGGGCGCGCCTGCGCTCGCCCGAGGACATCGCAGCGTTCTACGTCGGCCCGGCCGCGGCGTGGATGCAGGACGTGGCGCACGCCGAGCGCAACACGGATGACCGCCCGTTCGTCGAGTACCGCGCACCGCGCGACATGGTGGAGGTGGGCCGCGGGCTCGCGAGCCATCACCCCGAGGTGCTGCGCGAGTTCCCGCGCGCGGTGGTGCCGCCGCCGGGCGGACCGTTCGCGAGCTGGCCGCGCGCGATGGTGCTGCATGCCCGCGCCGCCTCGATGCTCGAGGGGGCGAGCGACAGCGAGGCGCTGGCGATCTACGAGCAGTTGCGCTCGGCGGGGGCGGGAGACGTGGCCGCAGCACTCGCCAGCGAGCGGCGCGAGGCGCTGGAGCGCGAGCGCTTCGCGGTGCGGCTCGCGCAGGCGCACGGCAGCGCCGATCGCGGCGACGCCGCCGGCGCGCGCGTGACCCTGGAAGAGGTGATCGCGCAGGGCGGTGGCGGCCCCGAGGATTGGGTGCTGCTGGCCAAGGTGCGCCGCCAGCTCGGCGATACGAAGGGCTCGGGCCAGGCGGCGGCCCACGTGCTCGAGAACCCGAGCAGCGACGGCACCCGCCTGGAAGCGTTGCTGCTGGCCGGGATGGCGTCCCAGGCCGCGCGCCGGGACTCCACGGCGTTCGCGCGCTTCCGCGAGGCGCAGGCTCTGGCGCCGCACGACGGCCGCGCCTACGACTACGAGGCACGGATGCGCTTCGCGGCGCGCGACTTGAGCGGGGCGCGCGCGGTAGTGGAGCGGGGCTTGAAGAACGTCCCCGGGGATGCCGCACTGACGCAGGCCCTGCAAGTGCTTTCTCAGCAGCCTCCAGGGCACCGATGAAGATAGTGGTTGCGCGGCAGGGTCCCGCGGGCCGACAATCCCTGCAGATGACCGGGCGCGCTTCCCTCGAGGGGCGCGCCCGCAGTGTTTCGGGCGGTTCAGTGCACGCGACCGGGGAGGGATCCATCCGGCCATGGCACTTTCCGATTTCATGCCCTACGGGGCCCCCGAGCTCCTCGAAGGCGCGTCGCCGCGGATGGCGCGCTCGACGTTCACCGCCACCGGGCTGGTCGCGGCGATCGTGTGCTGCATCGGCATCGTCGTCGCGAACCGGCACGTCGGCCAGGAGCCGGTCATCGAGGTCCCGCCCGACGTCTTCAACCCGGATCGCTTCCAGGTGCTGCAGCCGCCGCCGAGCGGCTCGGGACCCGTGGCGGTGCACTACGAGCCCATCGGCACCTTCAAGCCAGGCCCCGAAGACGTGCCCGAGGAGCCCGTGATCCTTGAACCGCCCGCGAGCGGGCCGGTGACGCCGGGGACCGACGACGGATCCGATGCGGCACGTGGCCCGGGGGGGATCGGTCCGGTGACCGTGGATCCCGATCCACTGCCGAACGTGTACGTGTACACGGACGAGTTGCCTCAGCTCGTGCGCCGCGTCACACCCATCTATCCCGACATCGCCCGCGAGGCGGGCGTCGAGGGCACGGTCAAGCTCCAGCTGCTGATCGGGCTCGACGGACGGGTGCTGAAGGCGATCGTGCAACCCAAGGGCTCGGTGCCGATGCTGGACCAGGCGGCGATTACCGCGGCGCTCGCGAGCGTGTTCACGCCCGCGCTCGTGAACAACCGGCCGGTGAAGGTGTGGGTGACGCAGGATTACCGGTTCAAGCTCCGCTGAAAGCGCGCGGGGCGCGCTGCCGTCCCTGCGCGCCCTGCATCGACCACCGCCGCCGATCCGCCGCTGCTTCAGCGCCCGTCGCTGGGATAGGCGCTGCCGCCGGCGGGGGTTCCGCGCCGCGCCTTCACGATGCGGATCGATTCGCCGCTGGTGTTGCCGTGGACGATCAACGGGAACTTGGCGGCGAAGTCGAACTCGGGGTCGCGCTCCTGGTTGTGGCAGGTGCGGCAGGTGCCCTCGTCGACCTTGTGCTGCGAGAGCCAGTCGCTCGCGTGCTCGGTGCCCATGCCGTGGCAGTTCTCGCACTGCACGTTCACGAGATGAGGCGTGCGCAGGTCGGTCTGGAAACCCCCGGCCTGGCGGAAGCCGACGACGTGGCAGGGGATGCACTCCGGGGTGGCGTCCTTCTTCACCCGCTGCAGCGTCTCCCAGGCCAGCGAGTGCGCGGTCGTCCGCCACTGCCCGCTCTCCGGGGCGTGGCAGCGCGCGCACACCTGCTCGCCCACGAAGTGATCCACCGGATCGTCGTCCACCTCCCGGCTCGCGCTCCGCTCCTCCAGCCGCATGCGCTCGTTGTAGGCGTCCTCGAACGTCTTCACCGCCTTGAACATCGCCGGCTGCTCACGCACCTCGGGGCCGAGCGCGGCGACGCTGCAGGTGGCGTCCGCCACCCTGCCATCGGGCGCGAGCGCGATCCGGATGAGCCCCAGGTGCTGGCCCTGCTCGCCGGCGTAGCTCGCCACCGTGTCGCCGATCCGGCGCCCCTGCTCGTACACGGGCACGTCGTGTCCAAGCACCACGGCATCGATGCCGGGAACCGTGCTCACCACGTCCTCGCCGCCGACGCGTCCCAGCTGCGCGAGCAGCACCACGACCTGGGCGCCCTTGTTGCGCAGCGCCGTCACCTGCGATTGCGCCGCGTTCTCGGGGTCGAGCACGACGAGCGAGTCCGCGCCCGGGCCGAGGTCCAACCGGTCGCCGTAGAGCGCGAACACGCCCACCCGGACGCCGCCGACGTCGAGCACGCGGCCGCTGGGGAAGATGGGGAGCCGCGTGCGCTTGTCGGCGAGGTTCGCGCACGTCACCGGCGCGCCGGTGCGGCGGACGAGATCGCGCAGGAAGGCGATGCCGTGCCTCAGGTCGCGCGGTCCGACACCGATCGCGCCCACGCCGAGCTGCACCAGCGACCGCGCCATGAACTCCTCGAGGTCGGGGTACCCGTCCTGCTCGGCGAAGTAGCCGCCGGCATCCACGTAGAGCGTGGTGCGGCGCACGGCGCGGGCGCTGTCCAGGAACGCGGCGATGCGCGCGAAGCCGCCCTTGGGGATGTGGCAGCCGCAGGGGCTCGTCTTGCCCTTCAAGTCGGTGGTGGAGAGCACCACCAGCGTGTCGGGTCGTGCCGCCGCGGCGCGCGCGGGGCGCACGGCGGCCAACGCGAGCAGCAGGGTCGAGGCGAGCCATAGGGGCTGGAGGCAGGGGCGCACGGGATGATTTTCCAGCAGCCCCGGCGGGCGAACAAGGCGGCGCCCGGTCAAATGTTCTTGAAGCCCCGTGGAGGCGACGTCAGCGGCTGGGCGCCATGCGCTTCTCGGCGCGGGCCCAGGCGTCCTTGAGCGTCACCGTGCGCACGAACACCGGGGTACCCGGACGCGAGTCGCGCTCGTCGACGACGAAGTAGCCCACGCGCTCGAACTGGATCGCCTCGCCCGGCCTGGCGCCGGCCAGCGAGCGCTCGAGCTTGCAGCCTTGGAGCACCTCGAGCGAGTCCGGGTTCAGTGCGCTCGTCCAGTCGCCGCCCTCGGTGTCGCGCTCGGGATCCTCGCTCGAGAACAGCGTGTCCACGAGCCGCACTTCGCCCTCCACCGCATGGCGCGCCGAGACCCAGTGGATCGTGGCCTTCACCTTGCGGCCGTCGGCCGGGTTGCCGTTGCGCGTCGCGGGATCGATCGTGGCGCGGACCTCCCGCACCTCACCGGTGGCGGGGTCCTTGGTCACGCCCGTGCAGCGCAGCCAATAGGCGCCGCGCAGCCGCACCTCGGTTCCCGGGCTCAGGCGGAAGTACTTGGGCGGCGGCACCTCGCGGAAGTCGTCGCGGTCGATCCACAGCTCGCGCGAGAACGGCACCCGGCGCGTCCCCGCGCCCGGGTCCTCGGGATTGTTGTCGAGCTCGAACTCCTCTTCGTCGCCCTCGGGGTAGTTCTCGATCACCACCTTGAGCGGTGCCAGCACCGCCATGCGCCGCTGCGCGTGCCGGTTCAGGTCCTCGCGCACGCACGCCTCGAGCAGCGCCAGCTCGACCCGGTTCTCACGGCGGGCGACGCCGATCCGCTCCGCGAAATCGCGCAGCGCCGCCGCGGGGTAGCCGCGCCGGCGCATGCCGCTGATCGTGGGCATGCGCGGGTCGTCCCAACCCGAGACGCGGCCCTCCTGCACCAGGCGCAGGAGTTTCCGCTTGCTCATCACCGTGTGGGTGAGATTCAGGCGCGCGAACTCGTACTGGTGGGGGAGCGGGCGGGGCAGCTCGAGCGCCTCGAGCAGCCAGTCGTAGAGCGGGCGGTGCGACACGAACTCCAGCGTGCACAGGCTGTGGGTGACGCCCTCGATGTAGTCCGAGAGGCCGTGCGCGAAGTCGTAGAGCGGGTAGATGCACCAGCGGTCGCCGGTGTTGTGGTGCGACGCGTGGCGGATCCGGTAGAGCACCGGATCGCGCAGCCAGACGTTCGGGGACGCCATGTCGATGCGTGCGCGCAGCGTGCGCGCGCCATCCGCGAACTCCGCGGCCTTCATCCGCGCGAACAGGTCCAGGCTCTCGGCGACGCTGCGGCCCCGCCAGTGGCTGTCCTCGCCACGCTCGCCGGGCGCGCCGCGCATGCGGTCCACTTCCTCGGCGGTGTGGTCGCAGACGTAGGCCTTGCCGCGCTCGATCAGGCGCACGGCGAGCGCGTGCAGCGCGTCGAAGTAGTCCGAGGCACGGAACGGCTCGCGGTCGGCGTCCCCAGCCGCTGCCGAGGGCACCTGGAAGTCGGCACCCGAGGCCACCGCGGTGGCGCCGCGGCGCTTGAACGACAGGCAGTGGTCGGCCCAGCCCGACACCAGCCAGCGCACGTCGGCGACGATCGAATCCTCGTACTCGACGTCCTCCTTGGCCGGGTTCGTGTCGTCCATGCGCAGGTGGCAGCGCCCGTCGAACTGGCGCGCGATGCCGAAGTTCAGACAGATCGCCTTGGCGTGGCCGACGTGAAGGTAGCCGTTGGGCTCGGGAGGGAAGCGTGTCACCACTTGTCGCACGCGGCCTGCGGCGAGGTCCGCCTTGACGATCTCGCGGATGAAGTCCTCGCGCTCGGCGGCGGCGGTCGGGCTCTGGGTGTCGTGGCTGGACATGACGGGGGCCTGGGAAAAGGTGTGGGCGTACGCGGGCGAGCCTTGGAACTAACGTCATCGGCGCGCCCGTGTCCAGCGCCCACGAACGCCGGCTTGGCCACGGGTGCGAATGTACCGCGGGAGCCGCGGTGCGCTGTGCTAGCGTCGCGCGCGTCCACCGCTGCCAACGTCCACGCACATCCGGTCCGCTCCCCGGAGGAATCCATGCGCTCCCGGCTGCCGCTCGCGCTCGCGAGCACGGTGTTGCTCGGTCTATTCGCCTCGACGCTTCACGCCGAGGCTCGATACACGCTCGAGATGGCTCGCAAGATGGTGGGGGTATCGAGCGCGCGGGTGTCGCCCGACGGCCGCTCGATCGCGTTCCTGGTCACCAAGCCGGACTTCGAGAAGGACGAGAACGCCACCGAGCTCTGGCTCACGGATGCGGCCGCCGCCGATCCGCACCCGCTCACGTTCGACCGCCGGCACGTGGGCCAGCCGCAGTGGTCGCCCGACGGCAAGACGCTCGCGTTCGTGGCGCCGGACGCGGACGACCATCCCCAGGTGTGGCTGCTGTCGCTCCGCGGCGGCGAGGCGCGCAAGCTGACGAACGCCCCGAACGGCGTCGAGCACTTCAGCTTCAAGCCGGATGGCTCCGCCATCGCCTTCGCCACCGCGGACACGCTGGCGAAGAAGCAGGGCGAGGCGAAGTTCGTGGGCGCGTTCCAGGTCGGCGACCAGGACCTGTTCCTGCGCAAGGAGATCACGCCGCAGCACATCTGGATCCAGCCGCTGGATGGCGCGGCGAAGCGGTTGACGAGCGGGCGCTGGTCGCTCGAGTTCTCGCTCCCGCCCGGGAGCGCGCCGTCGCACCTGTCGTGGTCGCCGGACGGCAAGCAGATCGCGTTCGCGCGCGTGCCGGTGCCGATGAGCGGCCGGCTCGATTCGGTGAGCGTGTGCGTCGTGGATGTGGCCAGCGGCCTCATCCGCTCGCTCACGGGCGCCACGCGCTTCCAGAACAACCCCACGTGGTCGCCGGACGGCAAGTCGATCGCGTTCTGGTACCCGCGCGACGGTCGCGGCGACATCAATTGGGTGCAGGAGATCTACGTCGCGCCCGCCGCGGGCGGCGCCGGCAAGACCGTCACGCGCGCGCTCGATCGCATGGTGTTCAACGGCCAGTGGATGGGTGACGGCCGCTCGCTGCTCGTGGCCGCGAACGACAAGACCAGCGTCGGCGTGTGGATCCAGCCGGTGGACGGCGCGGCGAAGCGACTCGATCTCGGGAACCTGGTCGTGAACGGCGCCTTCGGCTACGACGTGGACGCGGGCAAGACAGGGCGCATCGCGTTCGTGGCCTCGACCGCCGACCGCCCGGGCGAGCTCTACACGCTGGATTCCCCGAGTGGCAAGCCGCGCCGGCTCACCGAGTTCAACACCTGGTCCAAGGACGTGAAGTTCGGCCGCATGGAGCGCGTGACGTGGAAGACGCACGACGGCATGGAGGCGGACGGCGTCGTCGCCTACCCGCCGGACTTCGACGCCGCGAAGCGCTATCCGCTCGTGCTCAACATCCACGGCGGGCCGACGTCGGCCTCGAAGACCAGCTTCTCGACGTTGCCGCAACTCATGGCCGCCGAGGGCTGGGTGGTGTTCATGCCCAACTATCGCGGCAGCGACAACCTCGGGAACGCGTACCTCGCCGCGATCCAGGGCGACTGGGGCCCGGGCCCGGGCCGCGACGTGATGGCCGGGATCACCGAGCTGCGCAAGCGGCCCTACGTGGATCCAAGGCGCACCGCGGCCACCGGCTGGTCCTACGGCGGGTATATGACGTCATGGCTCATCGGGAATTACCCGGACGAATGGACGGCGGCGATGGCCGGGGCGCCGGTGACGAGCTGGGAGGACCAGTACAACCTCTCCGACGGCAGCGTCTCCACGCGTTACGTGCTCGGCGGCTCGCCGTGGACCGGCGACCGCCAGCGCATCGCGCGCGAGCAATCGCCGATCACGTACGCGACCAAGATCAAGGCGCCGACGCTGGTGATGGCGAATATCGAGGACTTCCGCGTGCCCCCCGCGCAGGCCATGTCGCTCTACCACGCGATGAAGGACAACGGCGTGGAGACGGAGTTCATCGCCTTCCCTGGCAGAACACACAACTCCTCCGACCCCGTGAACAGCCGCGAGCGCACGCGGTTGTGGATCGACTGGGTGAAGCGTCACCTCGACAGCGCCCCCGCGGTGGCGATGCCCTGAGGGTTTTCGCGGAGTGAATGGTGAATGCGGTTCTCCCCGACGGCGAGTACCGCATTCACCGCAAATACGCAGTGCTTCACGAGCACTGGTCAACTCGCGCTCTCATTCCCATCACCATCGCATTGCTCCCGACGTCGGCCGGTCCCACCCGGCATGCCGCATTCCGAATGCATCACGCTCTCGTTTCCCGTCCGGCCGACGCAGGAGTGTGCGACATGCAAATCCAGGGCAACTCGCAGATCAAGTGGCCGTATGCGACGCATCTCGTGGACCGTTCCCGCGCGCGCACGCTGCTGCCCATCGTGGAAGGTCACGATCCCGGCGCGTTGATGCTCGCGCGCGTGCAGTCGCTCTCGCGCCACAAGGACATTGAATCTCCCGAGGGCCGCCGGGTGTCGTTGTTCCCCGGCGACATCCTCGTGGGCGTGCTGGGCGACCGTTACGCCACCGGGCAGTTCTGCGCCATCGGCCGCATCAGCGGCATGCTCGGCCACATCGTCGCCTTCGGTGGCGTGTTCGGCGAGGTGGTGAGCACGCACGCGCGCATCCCTCCGCCCAGCACGATCGAGTACCTGGGGCGGCTCGGCGACGAGGAGGGACGGCCGCTGCGCTCGCAGCATTTCCAGGGCCTGCCCGACGAGCCCCTCGTCGGGCGGGGCGCGCCCACGGTGCTTTCGCTGGGGGCGTCGATGGACGCGGGCAAGACCACGACGTCGATGCAGCTCATCGTCAGCCTGCGCGCGGCGGGCTTCCGCGTGTGCGCGGCGAAGATCACCGGCACCGCGTGCCGCAAGGACCCGAACTTCTTCCACGACGCCGGGGCCACGGCGGTGCTCGACTTCACCTACGCCGGCTGGCCGTCCACCGCGAACCTGGACAAGCCCCAGCTGCTCTCGATCGCCGGGCGCATCCGCGCCGCGCTGCAGATGCACGACCCCGACTTCGTCATCATCGAGATCGCGGACGGCCTGCTGCAGCGCGAGACGTGCATGCTGCTCACCGACGACGAGTTCCGCTCCACCATTGATGGGGTGCTCTACTCGGGTCCCGACCCGCTGTCGTGCGAGGCCGGCGTGCGGCGGCTGCGCGCGCTCGGCGGGTTCGAGGTGCTGGGAACCGCGGGCCCGGTGGCGAACTCACCGCTCTCCATCGCCGAGGTGGAGGCCACGACCGGGATCCGGTGCTTCTCGGGCGAGATGATCCTGAACGGAGCGCTGGTGCCGGCGATGCGCGAGCTCCGGGAGCGACTGCCCCAGGGCGCGCACGCGAACGGCGCCACCGCGCCGCACGTCGATGGACTGGAAGTCCCGCGGCCCATGGTGAGCGGTCGCGCCGCGGCGTGAGCCCGGCGTCCCTCACCGCAGCCGATCCCGCGACCGGCACGCCCGCTGAGGCGTTGCCGGCCGCGGCGGCCGCCTCGACCGCGGCCCGCACGCAGGAGTCGCGCGAGCGCAGCCACCAGGAGGAGCTCTCGCGGCTCGCGCCCTATGCGCGCCGCCACCTCGTGCTGCTCGGGCTCACGCTCGTCATCTCCACGCTGCTCGCGGTCATCGACGTGCCGGTGCCGTTCGTGCTCAGGCGCCTGATCGATGCCGTGCTCCGGCACGGCGCACACCCCACGCTGTTCGGGCACCCGCTGGAGCCGGACCGGTTCCTGGTCATCCTCTTCGAAGTGCTCGCGGGGCTCGCGGTGACGAAGGGGCTGCTCGTCTACTACCAGCGCACGGTCAGCGAGACGATCGGGCAGCGCATGGTGTTCGAGATGCGCCTCGACCTCTACAACCACCTGCAGTCGCTGTCGATGCGCTGGTTCCGCGAGGCGCGCACCGGGAAGCTCATGCTGCGGCTCATGGGCGACATCAACGCGGTGCTGGACATGATCACCGACGGCTACATGCGGGCGCTCATGGACTCGGTCACCGTGCTCGCGGTGCTGGTCTCGATCCTCATCCTCGACTGGCGCCTGACCATCATCGTGCTCGTGGCCATGCCGGTCTACGTGGCGGCGTTCCTCGGCCTGAACCCGCGGCTGCGCCGGAGCGGCCGCGCCGCGCGGCGCGAGCGCTCCGAGCTCTCCGGCCACCTTCAGGAAAAGATCGCCGGGGCGGCGATCGTGAAAGCGTTCGCTCAGGAAGACATGGAGAGCGGCAAGGTCACCGAGCAGACCGGCCGCCTGCGCGACCGGCTGATCGAGAAGGCGCGCTGGGGCGGGCTCCTGAGCGCGGTGGCGAACACCACCGTGGCGCTCGGCGCCGCCATGGTGCTGTGGATCGGCGGGCGCGAGGTGCTCGCCGGCGAGATGACGAAGGGCAGCCTGATGGCGTTCTACGCCCTGAGCTCGATGCTGTTCCCGCCGCTCCGGCGCCTGGCGAGGACGAACGAGAACTACCAGGCGTCCCGGGTGTCGCTGGACCGCATCCTGGACTTCTTCGACGACACCCAGCCGTTCCAGGAGCGACGCGGCGGTCCGCCGCTCCGGATCACGCGCGGCGAGGTGGCGTTCGAGCACGTGTCGTTCGCCTACGTGCCGGAAAAGCCGGTGGTATGCGACGTCACGCTGCGCGCCCGTCCCGGGGAGACGGTGGCGCTCGTGGGCGCGAACGGCGCGGGGAAGACGACGCTCGTCAACCTGCTTCTCGGCTTCCTCACGCCCGACTGCGGCCGCATCACCATCGACGGCCAGGACGCACAGCAGGTCGACCTGCGCTCGCTGCGGCGCCAGATCGGCGTGGTGACGCAGGAGACGATCCTGTTCTCCGGCACGATCCTCGACAACATCCGCTACGGCCTCCCCGAGGCGAGCGACGCCAAAGTCATGGAGGCGGCACGGGTCGCCAACGCCGAGCAGTTCATCCTCTGCGAGTGCCCGGACGGCTTCGCCACCGACGTCGGCGAGCGCGGGCAGCGCCTTTCGGGCGGCCAGTTGCAGCGCATCGCGCTGGCGCGGGCGGTGCTCTCGGATCCGCGCATCCTGGTGCTCGACGAGGCCACGTCGGCCGTGGATTCCGAGTCCGAGGCGCTGATCCAGGAGGCGATGGCGCGGCTCACGCACGGGCGCACGACGTTCGTCATCGCCCACCGCATGTCCACGGTGCGCCGCGCCGATCGCATCGTCGTCCTCGAGCACGGCCGCATCGTCGAGGAGGGCCGCCACGAGGAGCTACTGGCAAGGGCCGGCGGCTATCGCCGGCTGTTCGTGGAACAGATGTTCGACACGCCCGAGCCGACGTCCGGGCCCGCGGCATTCCCGGCCTGATTCCGCCCGGTCATGCGAGTCCGCGCTCGGCGAGCCGGCGCGCGATCGCGGGCCGGCCCATCGCCCGCGCGGGTAGTCCCCAGCGATTGATGGCCGTGTCGCGGTCCGCGCCGGCGTCGATCAGCAGGTCCACGCAGCGGAGGTAATCCTCGTCGGCGGTGCGGCAGTTCGCCGAGCCGTGGCAGGCCCAGGCCAGCGCCGAGCAGCCGTACATGTGATCGCGCACGTTCACGCGCACGTGGCGGGCGAGGAGCAGGGCGACGCACTGCGGCCGCCCGTGCCACGCGGCGCGATGCAGCGGCGTCTCGCCGGCGCGCGCGGAGCCCTCGGGCGGGAACCCCAGCGCGAGTGCCAGCGCCAGCGGTGCCGGCTCGGCGCGCTCGGCGAAGAGCCCGACCGCGTCGCCTGCCTCGTCGGCGAGTGCAGCGGCCAGGTCGGGCGAGTCCGCGAGCAGCGCACGCGCGGCGTGCTCGTCGCCCGCGGCGCAGGCGGCGATCAGCCGGTCCGCGGCGCGCACGTCGCTCGTGTCCGCGCCCTGCGCCGCAAGCGCCTCGGCCGCGGCGAGGTTGCCGAAGCGAAGCGCGAGCGCATACGGCGTGGCACCGGATTTCGTGCGGCGAGAGGTCCGCGCGCCGTGCGCAACGAGAAGCGCGATCATCTCGGGTCCGCGGCCGACGCGCGCCGCGCAGTGGAGCGCGGTCTCCTCCTCGGGGCCGCTCGTCACCTCGGGGTCGGCGCCATGCTCGAGCAGCCAGCGCGTGCCGCGGTCGGCGCGTTCCGTGCCGGGGCCGCCCTCCCGGTGCCCGAGATTGAAGTAGAGCGGCGTGTTCCCCCACTGCATGTGCCGGTCGCTCAGGTTCCCGCCGTGCGCGAGCAGCAGGGCCAGGCACTCCTCGCGGTCGAACTGCGCCGAGTGGTAGATCGACTCGCCGTCGTTGGGATCCGCACCGTGCTCGAGCAAGACCCGCGTCACCGGGGCGTTGCCGCTCGCGGAGGCGAAGTAGAGCGCCGGTAGCTTCGATGCGGGGTCGTCGGGCAGCCAGAGCACGTACGTGTTCGCGGGCGCGCCGGCCTCGATGAGCCGGCGGGCGACGCGGGCGAGCGCTCCCGCGCGCTCCGGCGAACCGTCGTGGAACGGGCTCGCGCTGACGTAGAGGAGCGGCGGCCAGTCGCCGGGTCCGCGCGGGCGGCTGGCGCTCGCAGGGTCCGCCGCGAGCCGTGCCTCCACGCCCGCCTCGTCGCCGAGCACGCAATCCACGCACAGCTCGCGGCCGGCGCTCTCCGGATGCCGGGCGAACAGCGCCCGCGCCTCCTCCGCATGCTGGCCGCGCACGGCGGCGAGGAAGCTCTCGAGCGGATCCGGGGCGGGGGAGACGTCGTCCATCGCGCGATTCAATCACAGCCATCGCGGGCGCGCGACACGGTCGCCGCGTTGCAGGGCGCACGGGCCGCCGCGTCCGTGGATGGTCACCGGGCAGTATGCGAGTGAACTGCGTTCAGCTGGACGCGATTCTCGTTGCCGCGAGCGGATTCCCTTGAGGCGTTGTTCAGCCGGATGCCACGATGTTTGGCGGAGCACTGCGCTCCATCCCCGCCGCCGCTCGAGCTCGCTGTCCCTGCCCACCGCCGGGCGCGCTCCCGCTCTCCATTGCTGCGCTCGTTCAACGACCGTCTCCACCCCACGGGAGGCCCTGCGTGTCGTCGTTGTTTTCCCGCGCCCTCTCTCGCAAGTCGTCCATTTGGATCCGAGCGGGCCAGGTGGCTCGCTTGCGCCCGCGCCGCCGTCGCAGCCCCGGCATCGCCGTCGCCATCGCCGCCCTCCTCGTGGCAGGGGCTGCGCCGGCCGCGGCCATCGGCGTCGACGTCGCGCCGCTCTCCGGGCTCTCCACGTCCGAATCCGGCGGCACCGCGACGTTCACGGTCGTGCTCGCGAGCCCGCCCGCCGCGGACGTCGTCATCCCGGTCGCGACGGGCGACCCGTCGGAGGGCACGGTCAACGTCTCCAGCCTGACGTTCACCGCCGCGGATTGGGACGTCCCCCAGACGGTCACGGTGACCGGGGTCGACGACGCCGTCCAGGATGGCGACAAGTCCTACAACGTCCTCCTCGGCGCGGCCACGAGCGAAGATGTCGACTACTCCGGGTACGACCCCGCAGACGTCGCGGTGACCAACACCGACAACGACGCCGTGGGCATCCAGGTCACGCCCACCTCGGGCCTGGCGACGAGCGAAGCCGGAGGCACCGCGACATTCGACGTCGTCTTGAGCAGCCAGCCCACCGCGGACGTGACCATCCCGGTCGGCTCGAGCGACGCGGGGGAGGGCACGCCCTCCGCCTCCAGCCTCAAGTTCACGGCCGCCGACTGGAACGTGCCGCAGACGGTCACGGTGCACGGCGTCGACGACGCCGTGGACGATGGCGACCAGGGCTACACGATCACGCTGGGCGCGGCCACGAGCGGCGACCCGAACTATGACGGCGTGGACGCGACCGATGTGTCCGTGACCAACACGGATGACGATGTCGTGGGCGTCCAGGTCACGCCCACCTCCGGCCTGGTCACCACCGAGGCGGGCGGCACCGCGAGCTTCACCATCGTGCTGAGGAGCCAGCCGACCGCGAACGTGACCATCCCGGTGGCCTCGAGCGACGCCACCGAGGGCTCGGTCTCCGCGTCGAGCGTCACCTTCACCTCGGCGAACTGGAACGTGCCCCAGAGCATCACCGTCTCCGGCGCCGACGACTTCGTCGCCGATGGCGACGTCGCCTACAGCGTCACGCTCGGCAAGGCGACCAGCTCCGATGCCCTCTATGCCGTGATCGACCCGGCCGACGTGGCGGTGACCAACTCCGACAACGACGTCGCGGGCATCCAGGTCACGCCCACCTCCGGCCTGGTGACGACCGAGGCCGGGGGCCAGGCGACGTTCACGGTGGTTCTCAACAGCCAGCCCCTCGTGAACGTCTCCATCCCGGTGTCCTCGAGCGACGTCAGCGAGGGCACCGTCTCCACGTCGAACCTCACGTTCACGGCCGCCAATTGGAACGTTCCCCAGACGGTCACCGTCACCGGCGTCAACGACGCCGTCCAGGACGGCAACGTGGCGTACTCGATCGTGCTCGGGCTCGCGGTGAGCGTGGACGTGAGATACACGGGGATGAACCCTGCGGACGTCGACGCCAGCAACACCGACAACGACGCGGCGGGGATCCAGGTCACGCCCACGTCGGGCCTGTTCACCACCGAGGCGGGAGGGACCGCCACGTTCAACGTGGTGCTCCAGAGCCAGCCGACCGCGAACGTGGTCATCCCGGTGGCTTCGACCGATGTCACGGAAGGCACCGTCTCCGCCTCGAGCCTGACGTTCACGCCCGCCAACTGGAATACGCCACGGACGATCACCGTGACCGGCGTCGACGACGCGGTGGACGACGGCGACATCGCCTACGGCGTCACGCTCGGAACCGCGACCAGCTCGGATCCGCTCTACGGCGCCATCGACCCGGCCGACGTCTCGCTCACCAACACCGACAACGACGCCGCGGGCATCCAGGTCACGCCCACCTCGGGCCTGGTCACCACCGAAGCCGGCGGCGCCGCGAGCTTCACCGTGGTGCTGAAGAGCCAGCCGCTCGCGAACGTGGTGGTCGCGGTCGCCTCGACCAACGTCACCGAGGGCACGGTCTCCACCTCGAGCCTGACGTTCACGGCCGCCAGCTGGAACGTGCCCCAGACCGTCACCGTCACCGGCATGGACGACGCGGTGGACGACGGGAACATCGCCTACGGTGTCACGCTCGGCGCCGCCACCAGCACCGATCCCGTGTATTCGGGCGTGGATCCGGCCGACGTCTCGGTGAGCAACACCGACAACGACACCGCGGGCCTCACGGTCACGCCCACGTCGGGCCTGGTCACCACCGAGGCCGGCGGCCAGGCCAGCTTCACCGTGGTGCTCAGGAGCCAGCCCGTCGCCGACGTGGTGATCCCCGTCGCCTCCAGCGACACCACCGAGGGCATCCCGTCGGTCGCGAGCCTGACCTTCACCGCGGCCAACTGGAGCGTCGCGCAGACGGTGACCGTGACCGGCGTCGACGACTTCGTGGCCGACGGGAACATCAGCTACACGATCGTGCTCGCCGCCGCGTCGAGCGTGGATCCGCTCTACGGGGGCGTGAACCCGGCCGACGTCTCCGCGGTCAACAACGACAACGACACCCCGGGGATCCTGGTCGCGCCCACGTCGGGCCTCGTCACCACGGAGTTCGGCGACACCGCGAGCTTCGCCGTGGTCCTGCGCAGCCAGCCCACCGCGAACGTGGTCGTGCCGGTGGTCTCGAACGACCTCACGGAAGGCACGATCCCCATGTCGAGCCTGACGTTCACGCCCGCCGACTGGAACGTGCCGCAGGTGGTGGTGGTGACCGGCATCGACGACTTCGTCGACGACGGCAACGTCTCCTTCAGCATCCGCGTCAACAGCGCCTCGAGCGCCGATCCGAAATACAACGCCGTCAATCCCCCGAACGTGACGGTGGTGAACCAGGACAACGACACCGCGGGCATCCTGGTCACGCCCACCGCGGGGCTCGTGACCAGCGAGGCGGGAGGCTTCGCCACCTTCACCGTCGTGCTCCAGAGCCAGCCGACCGCGAACGTGGTCATCCCGGTGGCCGCCAACGATGCGACCGAGGGCAATGTCTCCGCTTCGAGCGTCACGTTCACGGCCGCGAACTGGAACGTGCCGCAGACGGTCACGGTGACGGGCGTCGATGACGCCGTCCAGGACGGCGACATCGCCTACGGCGTCGTGCTCGGCAAAGCGACCGGCTCGGACGCACTCTACGCCGCGATCGACCCGGCCGACGTGTCGCTCACCAACACGGACAACGACGCCGTGGGCATCCAGGTCTCGCCCACCGCCGGCCTGGTGACGAGCGAGGCCGGGGGCCCCGCGACCTTCAACGTCGTGCTCCTGAGCCAGCCGACCGCCGACGTGGTCATCCCGGTCGCCTCGACCGACGCCACCGAGGGCACGGTCAACGTCTCCAGCCTCACCTTCAGCGCCGCCAACTGGAACGTCCCGCAGACGGTCACGGTGACCGGCGCCGACGACGCGGTCCAGGATGGTGACATCGCGTACGGCGTCACGCTGGGTGTGCCGGCGAGCGCCGACCCGCTCTACGCCGCGATCGACCCCGCCGACGTCTCGCTCACGAACACCGACGACGACGTCGCCGGTGTCACCGTGACGCCCACTTCCGGCCTCGTCACCACCGAGGCCGGAGGTCTCGCGACCTTCGCTGTCGTGCTCAAGAGCCAGCCGACGGCGGACGTCGCCATCCCGGTGGCGTCGAGCGACCTCACCGAAGGCACGGTCAACGTCTCGAGCCTCACGTTCAACGCCGCCGACTGGAACGTCCCGCATACGGTCACCGTGACGGGCGTCGACGACGCCGTGCACGACGGCGGCATCGACTACACGATCACGCTCGGCGCCGCCGGGAGCGCGGATCCCCACTACGCGGGTGTGGATCCCGCCGACGTGAGCGTCAGCAATACCGACGACGACGTCGCCGGGGTCACGGTGACGCCCACCGCCGGCCTCGTGACCACGGAGGCCGGAGGCTCCGCGACGTTCATCGTCGTGCTGAAGAGCCAGCCGGCCGCGGACGTCACCATCCCGGTGGCCGCGAGCGACCTCACCGAGGGCACCGTCAACGTTTCCAGCCTCAGGTTCGGCGCGGCCGACTGGAATGTCCCGCAGACGGTGACCGTGACCGGCGTCGACGACGCGGTCCAGGACGGCGACGTCGCCTACACGATCGTGCTCGGGGCGGCTTCGAGCGCGGATCCGAACTACGCCGGCGTGGATCCCGTCGACGCGGCCGCGACCAACACCGACGACGACGCCGCGGGCATCACGGTGACGCCCACCGCCGGGCTCACGACGAGCGAGGCCGGGGGTGTGGCGACCTTCAACGTCGTGTTGAAGAGCCAGCCGACGGCGGCCGTCACCATCCCCGTCGCCTCGAGCGACCTCACCGAGGGCACGGCCAACGT
>Ga0207662_10000183_pt1 | contig 29762 bp, 25 predicted proteins | sample KBSS33LmetaG_FD_184338 | JGI IMG/M metagenome (GOLD analysis project Ga0207662, IMG submission 184338) | Switchgrass rhizosphere microbial communities from Kellogg Biological Station, Michigan, USA - KBS S3-3L metaG (SPAdes) (version 2) | ecosystem: Host-associated > Plants > Roots >... | reverse complement strand
GACGCCGTCCTCGCAGCCCTCCGGCCACCAGCCGTCGAGGATGCTCACGTTCAGCACGCCGTTCATCGCCGCCTTCATGCCGCTCGTGCCGCTCGCCTCGAGCGGGCGCACCGGGTTGTTGAGCCACACGTCGCAGCCGCGCGTCAGGAGCCGGCCGAGCGCCATGTCGTAGTTCTCGAGGAACAGCACCTTGCCCGGGTGCTTGCGCGCGCCCTGGACGAGCTTCGTCACCATGTCGTGGCCGGCGGAGTCGTCCGGATGCGCCTTGCCCGAGAACAGCACGCGCACGTTCTCCTGTCCGAGCAGCTGCGCGAGCCGCGCCTCGTCGCGGAGCAGCAGGTCGCTGCGCTTGTAGCCGGCGGCGCGGCGGGCGAAGCCGATGAGCAGCTGATCGGGGTCCAGCGCCACGTTCTGCCGGCGCCGGATCTCGGCGAGGAGCTGCGCCTTCAGGCCCACGTGCGCGTCCCAGAGCTTCGCCGGCGAATCCCCGGCGTCTCGGATCTCGCTCGCCTGCCAGGTGGCGCGGTGGACGCCGTTCGTGATCGCCCCGATCGGGCAGGCGCCCTCGACGTCCTTCCACATCGCACGCGCGGTCTCGCCGTGGAGCTGCGATACCGCGTTCGCCGCGCGCGACAGCCGCAGGCCCGCCACGGTCATGTTGAACGGGTCGCTGCCGATGGCCTTGATCTCGCCGCGCGAGAGCTGCAGCCGGGCACCCATGCGCTTCAGGTCCGCGATCGTGTGCTCCTCGTTGCCGGCGCGCACGGGCGTGTGCGTGGTGAACACCGTCTGCTTGCGCACGCGCGCCCAGGCATCGGGGAACAGCAGCCCCGCCTCCATCAGCTCGGCGATGCGCTCGAGCCCGGCGAACACGGCGTGGCCCTCGTTGAAGTGATACGTACGCACGTTCAAGCCCAGCCAGCCGAGCGCGCGCACACCGCCGATCCCCAGCAGCTGCTCCTGGGCGATGCGTGTGTCGGTTCCGCTTTCGTAGAGCCGATGCGTGATCCAGCGATCCTCGAGGCGCACGGGCTCGAGCAGGTAGAGCGGCACCGTGCCGTAACGGTCGGTGGCCCACACGCGCACCGGCACCTCCTGGCCACGCACGCGAACGCGAACGCGCACGCCGGTGTCGGCGAGGAAGCCGGTGTCGTACGCCGGGTACTCCTCGTAGGGTCGGCCGTCGGCGCCGATCCGCTGCACGCAGTAGCCGCGCTCCCACAGCAGGCCGACCGCGACCATGGGCAGCTTGAGGTCGTGCGCCGCCTTGATGTAGTCGCCGGCGAGCACGCCGAGGCCGCCGGCGTAGATGGGGAACGACTCGTGGAGCCCGTACTCCATGCAGAAGTACGCCACGCACGGTACGCGCAGTCGGGGCGGAGCCTGGTGGATCATGCGGTCCTTCGGAGAGAGGTCGCCTCGGAGCGAGGCGCAGCACTCGATGGGGCGGGGCGGAGCCGCGAACCGGCCTTACGCCGGGCGGGTCATGACCGTGGTTTCGGCGCCGTTGCTCTCTTCCATCACCCAGCGCACCGATTTGCTGCACGGGCACGTGCCGCCGACCCGCTTCAACTTGGGCATCGCCTTCACGCCCTGCTCCACGGTCAGCTCACCGGCCACCACCTTGCGCAGGGTCTCCGCGTAGAGCCGCATGTCGCGGCTCGCCACGTAGCCGTCGTTCAGGGCTTCAGCCAGGTGGCGCAGGTAGGCGTCGACGTCGGTGAACGCTTCGCCCTGGATGCCGATCATCTGGAACGCCGGCTCGCCCTTGCGGCGGAAGCAGCGGGCGTCGGGGAGGTAGAGCAGGTCTTCTGATTGAAGCCCGCGATGCGAACCCCTCGTTCGTTCGAGCTCCTCGATCACCGCCTCGGCCTTCTCCGGCGCGTAGTCGGGGAAGCGCGCGCGCACGAACCGCGTGTTGATGTCGCGGAGCATCTTGCGCACCTCCTCGATGTACTGCGTCACCGCCTCGCGGTTCGTCAGGTCCTTGAAGCCGAACTGGATGTTCTTCTGCCCGCCGCGCTCGTCGCCGAACATCTCCAGGCCGCGCGGGAACCACTTGTTGATGCTCTCCTGCACCAGCCGCATGTTCGCGAGCGGATCGCCCTTGGCCGCGCGCTCGGCGAAGCGGCGGAGCGGGATGACGCCGGCCGCGAGGTGGAACGCCTCCTCGCGCAGCATCGGCGGCATGCTGTCGGCCATGGGTTTGTAGGCGCACACCTTCTGCATCGTGAGCTGGTACTTGCCGACGCGGTCGATGATGGCGGCGAAGGCGATGTTGTCCATGAACGAGTCGTAGTCGAGGTTGAACGCGTCCAGGACGTGGTTGCCCGTGGTCATGGACAGGATCTCCTCGACCATCTGCGGGCCCGTGACGCCGCCGCTCACGTGCGACCAGTCCTTGGAGAGGAGCAGGTGCAGCATCTGGTAGCCGTGGCGCAGCTCCTCGGCCATGACCCGCATCACCCAGGCGCGGTCTTGATCATCGTGCGCGCGGTCGATCGTGCCGGCGTGCTGCTGGATGCTGCCGAACTCGGTCGAGGCCTGCGCCTTGATGATCGCGAGCAGGTGGTGCGCCTGGTCCTCGGTCAGCTCCTCCGGGTTGTGCCGCTTGGCCTCGCCCTTCTGCGCGCCGATGTGGATGACGTCAGGAGTGTTCAACTCCATCTTGGCGCAGAGGCAGAACTTCTCGTCCTTGGGGAAGTACTTCTCCCACGAGTCGAGCAGCGTCTCGTAGTCCTTGAAGTGATGACGGCGCCAGTGCTCGACCGCGTCGTGGTACTTCCGCTCCAGCGTGACGTTCTCGACTTTCACAAGGATGTCCTCAGCGGCCGGGAAGCCGGATCTCGAGCGCCTGCAGCGGCGCGGGGGTGAAGCCGATCGCCTTCAGGAACCCGGCGACGCCGGCGTCGGTGGAGTCGACGAGCGTGCGCACGCTCTTGGCCCCGCGCGACTCGAAGTGGGCGCGGATGGCGTCGAACATGCGGCGGCCGAGGTCCTGGCCGCGGTGGTCGGGGTCGATGCCGAAGCGCTCGATCCAGCCGCTCGGCTCGTCGAGCCCGAACTCGCCGGCCCTCAAGTCCCCGAGCATGAAGCCCACCACCCTGCCGCCCTGCTCGGCCACCTGCGAGGCGCCGGGATCCCTGCGCGTGTAGTACATGACGCGCTCCTCCCAGATCTCCGGCCGGTAGAGCCCCGAGATGCGCTCGTCGATCCGGCTGATGCCGGAGATATCCAGCTCGTCGAGCGGCCGGATGCGCACGGCGGTGGTGGTGTCGGGCATGCTGCAACTCTCCCCTGGGACCGGAAGACGATGGGTCGCGAATGCCGCAGCGAAATTAGCAGGTTTCGCGGGCACGCGCAGTCGGGCGACCCACGCATGAAGTGCGGGGTTGCGTCTACCTGAACCGCACGAAGCCCTGCGTGACCGTGCTCGCGCCGAGCCGTGCGCGCACCCAGAACACGCCGGCGCCGGCATCGGTGCCGCTCGAGGTGCGGCCGTCCCAGTGCCAGCGGCTATCGCCTGCGGGGATCGTGCCGCGTGCCAGCTCGGCGACGTGCTGGCCGGCCACGTTCAACACTTCGACCACCCCGGTCTCGGCCTCGGGCAACGACAGCACGACGACGGTGCCGGCGCGCGTCGGGTTGGGCGCCGCCGTGAGCCGCATCGTGGGCCCGCTCGGCGGCACCACGTCCGTTCCCTGCGGTCCCGCCACCACGTGGAGCAGCGAGTCGAAGCACACGTTCACCGACAGGCGGACCTCGATGTCGATGGCGGGGAAGATCCCACGCGTGGGCACCAGGCCGCTGTCGAAATGCTGCGCGAGCGCGCCGTCGGTGACCACGTCCAGCTGCATGCGCTGCATGTTCGCCACCTCGCCGCCGATGTCGTACGTGCCGTGCCCGGTGATGGTCGCGAACGCGCCGGTCCCCGGCACCGGGTAGCGCCAGACGATGTTGAGCAGCGCGTAGTGCGCGTAGAGCGGATCGACGCTGGTGCGATAGAACGTAAACGTGCCCGAGAGCGGGCCGGTGGTCACCCACGGGCAGTCACAGGGGCCATCGCAGCCGTAGCCGAAGTCTGCGGACTTGAACAGGCTGTACTGGATCGGGTCGAGAACCTGCGCGGCCGAGGGCCGCGGGAGCGTGAGCGTCGCGATCGTGATCGCGACAGCGAGCCAGTGGCGGGCAGGGCGCATGGGAACCTCCGGGCGCAAGGGCGCGGCGCCCCCCAAGCCTACGCCCCGGCCGGCGGCCCGGACCAGCCCGGAGTGCGGCTTTGCACAAGCCTCCCGCATCCGGGTCCCGCTCGCGCTGGCCGGCGCTCCGGTCACCTCAGACGCACGAACGGATGGACCAGCGTACGAGGTCGGGCCGCCCCGCACGCGGCGCACTCACTCAGGTCCAGCGGAGCGATCCGTCCCCGCACCCAGAACACGCCGACCCCCACATCGGCACCGGCGGCGTTGCGGCCATCCCAGTGCAACCGGCTCTCGCCTGCGGGAAGCATGCCCTTTGCGATCGCGGCGACGAGCTGTCCCGACACGCTCAGCACCTCGACCTGCCCCATGGCCGCTTCCGGCAGCACGAGCACGAAGTCCGCGCCCCCCCGGGCCGGGTTCGGTGTGGCCGTGAGCCGCACCCCGGGCTCGCCGGGCGGCACGTGCTCGTTCGGCGGCAGTGCGACCACCCGCAGCACCGAGTCACGGCACGCGTGCCCCATGGGTATCTCGAAATCGAGGGCTGCGCTCACGGGACCCGTGACCCAGCGGCTGTCGAAATGGTGCGCGAAGCCGTCCTCGGTCGTGAGATCGAGCTGCAGGCGCTGCGAGCCGACTCCAGGGAGGGGGTCCATGTCATACGTGCCACGGCCAGCGAGGGTCTCGATCCGCGTTCCGCCGGCGCTGTCCGGGATCTCCCACCGCCACGTGAAGTCGAGGATCACGTAGTGCGCGCGGAAGCTGTCCTCTCCGGTGAAATGCAGCAGGAATCCACCGGTGAGCGGGCCACGGACGAACCACGCGCACATGCACGGCTGCGCACAGCCATACCCCAGCCCCGATGGCGGGGTCAGCGTGTACGGGATCGGGTCCGGCACCTGGGTGCTGGCGGGTGTCGCGAGGGCGAGCGTCGCGAGCGCGACGACGGGAACGAGCGGGTGCTGGCGCACGGAAGCCTCCAGGCTCGGGTGATCCCGATCGCGGGCGGCCCGGGCGGCGGAGCGGAGTCCGCCGCACCCCGAAAGCAGTCTACGCCTGCGCCCCGTAAGACGCAGTACGGGCTTTGCACGATGCTCGCGTCGCACCCATGATGGCGGCGCGTCGCCGAGACCCGCCGCGCTCTCCTCCCTCCCGGAGCCGCATGAGCCGCACGACCCGCCCCGCCACCGATCCGCCCCCCCGAGGTTCCGCGCCGCTGCTCTTCGGCGTGCTGCTGCTGGCGCTGCTGCCCTGGGCCTCGCGGTACCTGGCGACGGGCGAGCTGTCGCACTCGCCACGCGAGACCTGGACCTCGATCGCGGCCTCGGCGGTCGCGATCGCGTTCGGGATCTGGATCCTGGTGCTGCTCCGCCGCGAGCGGGCCACGAACGCGCGCCACCTCGCCGACCTCGAGGCGCTGACCCTCTCCGATCCGCTGACCGGCCTCGGCAACCGCCGCGCGCTCGAGCGCGAGCTGGCCCGCACCATGCTGCGCTCGCGGCGGCTCGACCACCCGCTGTCGCTGCTGTTCCTGGACGTCAACGAGCTGAAGCTCGTCAACGACCGCTTCGGCCACGCCGCGGGCGACGACACGCTGCGCGCGCTCGGCGCCACCCTGCGCCAGTGCTCGCGCGACGGCGCTGACAGCGGCTACCGCGTGGGCGGCGACGAGTTCGTGTTGATCGTGCTCGCCGACCGCGAGGGCGCCGAGCGCCTGGCGCGCCGCATCCACGACGGCTTCAACGCGCGCTCGCCGCACCAGAGCCGGCTCTCCCCCGGCGTCGTGGAGTGGGACGGCGCGCTGTCCGCGAGCGAGCTCTTGAACGAGGCCGACAAGCGCATGTACCGCAACAAGCACATGAGCCGCGCCTCGACCCCGATCGCGGATCCGGAGAAGGAGTAGAGCTCAGTCCACCGCGGTCTGGTGGACGACCTGCACGTGCTTCTCGGTCACCCACGGCCAGCTGAAGCGCGCCGCGAGCGAGCGGTTCTCGCGCTGCGAGTGCCACTCGATGCGCGGGCCCTCGCCGGTCAGGTCGTCGGCGAAGTCGGGATCCACCGCCTCGCCGGCCATGAGCATGGCGTCGCGCGGGTCCAAGCCGGCCCGCTTCGGGCGCGGCGGCGTCGTCGCGCGGTGCTTCGCGAGCTGGCGCGCCACCCAGCCGGTCATGCGCGGTCGCAGGTCCGCGAGCACGTTGAAGCACTCGTGCGCGCCGCGCGGGTAGTAGACCAGCTCGCGCTCGCAGCGGGCGTTGGCGAAGATGCGCTGCGCTTCCTCGCCGGGTGTGATCATGTCGTGCCCGCCGCCCGCCACCATGAGCGGTGCCTTCAACTCGGGCAGCGTGCCGGCGAGCGTGATGCGCGGGATGTGCTTGTCCATCTCCTCCACGCTCATCTGGTAGAGCGAGGCGAGCTCCTTGCGCATCGAGAACAGCGTCACGTTCCAGTACACGTCCACCGAGTAGGGCGGGCTCACCGCGGCGACGCAGCGCACGCGCTTGTCGTGCGACGCCATGCGGATCGCGGCGTAGCCGCCGAGCGAGAGCCCCATGTAGGCGATGGCGTCGGAGTCGAGCTCGGGGATCGACTCGATGTGGTTGACGATCGCGACGCCGAGCGGTCGCGGCTCGGCGACGCTCGAGAGGCGGTGGAACGTCTGCCCCAGTCCGGGCCCATCCAGGCACACGGTGGCGATGCCGCGCTCGAGGTAGGCATCGGACCAGCAGTGCAGCTCTTCCTTGACGCCGTTCGTGCCGTTCAAGATCACCACCACGGGATGCGGGCCGTAGCCGAGCGGCAGCCGCATCACGCCCTTCACCTTCCGCTTCCTGAACTCCACCTCGAAGGGCTGGGTCGGCGGCATGCAGCGCGGACCGGCCAGCTCGTACGCCGCCACGCACATCTCGTGCAGGCGCTTCTTGCGCTCCGGGTTCATGAACACGACGTACTGCGCGAAGTTGTATGCAGCGGACGCCCACAGGAAGCGACGGCCCGCCTCGGTGGTCTTGCCGAGCACGAGCGCGTCATGGGCGGCCTGCTCGTGCGCGCGGCCGAGGCTCTCCCACTCGTCCACCCACGATTCGAGGCTGGTGATGCGCCCGAGCACGAAGTCCAGGTCGGCGGGCGTGATGCCGTTGTTCGTGAACTGGAGCTTGGCCCACGCCGGCATCTGCCGCGTGAGGCCGAGACGCAGGCTCAGGCGCACGAAACCCGGCCGCAGCAGCTGCCCGCGCAGCATGTGCGGTACCAGGAGTTCGAGTCTTCCGCCTTTGACCTGCATCGTCGTCTCCGGGTTCTCGAGATCCGGGGTGCTCGACCCCACTTCACCCTACGCAGCAAAGAGCAGTTGTTGTGCCACGTAATTGGGAGATCTGGCGTCGAGTTGATGACCCCGGCATCACGTGGTTCGCGCGGTGCACGCGCGCGGGACCGCAATCCGCATTGCCAAAGCCTCGACAACCTCAATCATCTCAGCTTCGGCCATGTGGTTGCAGCAACTGGATGCAAATGACTCGCCGTCAGCCTTCCACGACCCGGGCGCGATAGCACTCGAGCAGCCGGAGGGTGATCTCGCGCTCGGGCGTCTTGCGCCCGGCGACCTCACGCAGGGGAAGCAGCTCCTGGACCGAGTTGGTGACAAAGACCTCGGACGCCCAGCGCAGCATCTCCAGCGGCACCGGCGCCTCGTGCGCGATGATCCCGAGCGGCCGGCAGAGCTCGAGCACGGTGGCCCGGGTGACCCCGGGCAGCACGTTGGCCGAGAGGGGCGGGGTATAGATGTCGCCGCCCGAGCGCACCACGAACACGTTGCTGGCCGCGCCCTCCAGCACCTCGCCGTCGGGCGAGACGAGCAGCACCTCGTCCGCGCCGAGAGCACGGCCCTCCTCGCGCGCCAGGTCCAGGGCCAGCCGGCTCGTGGTCTTGTGCCGCCCGAGGAAGCCGGGCGTGAACGGCGTCTGCGAGAGCACCGCCCGGCCACCGAGCGGCCCACCGTCGTCGGGGTGGCGCTGTCGCGCTCCTGGCCAGAGCCGGCTCCCGACCGGTTCCGCCTCGACCCATGCGCCCGTCCGCACCGGCCGGCCGCCGGCGACGCCACGGGTCACGGTGACGCGCACCACGGCATCCGAGAGTGCGCACGCCTCCAGCACCTCGCCGACCGCGTCGCGCAGCCGCGATGGCGAGGGCGGCACCGGGAACCCCAGCTCGGCGGCCGAGAGCACCAGCCGCTCCATGTGCCGCTCCCAGGCGAATGGCCTCCCGCCGTAGACGCGCAGCGTCTCGAACAGCCCCCCGCCGTCTCGCGCCCCGCGGTCGAACACCGACACCGCGGCCAGCTCGCCACGCACGATGCGGCCGTTCAACCACACCGCACGGTCCGGAAGTCGCGTACCCCGGGGGAGCGGGATCGTCATAGGCCGGGCACGGTAGCACCGCGCGCCGGAGCGGCCCTCAACGCAGGATGACGACCGGCCCTTCTGCCTGCTGGTCCCCGGCCCTGACGCGGAAGTAGTAGAGGCCCGGCGGCAGCCGTTGGTTGCCCATCTCGACGCGGTGCTCGCCTGCCTGCTGCCGCACGCCGTCCAGCAGGGTCGCGGCCACGCGCCCGGCCGGGTCGAACAGGTGCACGGTCACGTTCTGCGGGTCGTTCAGCGCGTACACGATCTCGCCGTGGCCGCGTGCGGGGTTCGGCAGCGCGCGCGCCATGAACCGGCCGGGGATCAAGATCGGCTCCGGCGCAGCGGCGACCGGCTCCGACTTGAGGAACAGCGCGTCACTCCCGAGGACGAGGAAGTAGATCCCCGGTTGTCCCGAGTTGACGAGCGGATCGCGTGTGCCCTTGATGCGCCACAACTGCCGCCACGTCCACACCAGCTGCGGCTTGCGGGTCGTGTTCACGATCACCGCGCCGTGATCGAAATACCTCAGCCACACGCCGGGCATGACCTCCGTGGGATCGCCGTTCGCGGCGCCGAGCCAGCCGGTGAACGCTCCCGTGCTGTCCGATCGGTTCTTGTAGTCCACGGAGTACTCGTCGAACCACCCCGACGTTGCGCGCTCCTTCAGCATGCACGCGCCGGAGCCATCCGTTCCCAGGCAGCTCACCCCGAGCGCGTAGCGGGCGATCCGGCAGGCCTCCGCATCGTACATGCCGCCGTAGTACTCGGCCTTGAGCCAGTGCTTCCCCGGTGTCCGTATCCAGGCGACCGCGTCCGTGGGCGTGATGAGCTCGGCGTCGAAGCCCTCGCGCATGTCGCCGGCGACGTTGGGGATGGTCTCGCCGCCGCTGTTGATCCACACCCTGACCCCGGAGGCCCTGAGCCTCGCCACGACGCGCGCCATGTTCACCGCTCGCGCGCTGTCCATCTGGTCGCCATTGGCGAAGCCTGCGCGCTTGTAATCGATGCGCTCGTTCACCCCTTCGCCGGACCACTTGATCGTGGGCATCCACGAGTCGAGGAAGAGGCCGTTCCAGATCCGGAGGTCCCGCTGTCGCTGGAGCAGGGTCGCCATCGAGTCGGCGAAGGCCTTGTTGCCCCAGTTGACGTTCCAGGTGTCGTGCAGCGTGCCGTCCGGCGCGTACAACCACGCGTTGAAGTGCATCATGCAGTAGTAGAAGTCCTGCCAGAAGCCGGCCGAGGGCGCCTTGCCGGGAGGGAACCAGACGGAGTTGGTCTGGATGTACCCCAGCACTTCGGCCTGCGGGTTGAAGGTGTGGATCAGCGCCGGAACCTGGGGCCACGAGATGCCATGCAGGTTCCCGAACGGCGCGATGTCGAGCACGAGCCGGGGCCAGCGCGCGCGCTCCTTCACCGCGGCCGTGTCGATGCCACTGCCAACGATGAGGGGTCCGCCCGCGCTCGCATTGGCCTGGTACGAGCACGGCATCGGGAACGCGAACACCGCCGCGAGCAGAAACGCCATCATGCGCGGGACACCTCCATGTGACCTGCGAGGGCGCTCGAGCCGTCGTCAGCACGGACGTTCGCGAGCACGGCGACCGGCGCCAGATCCGCCCGGCGCCGCACGCTGATGTTCCAGATCCCGGTCTCCGCCGTCGCGGGCGCCGCTCCCAGCATCCATGCGGCAGCGCCCACGACCCCCCGGCGGCAGCCGTGCATGGGAGGTCCTCTCCAGACGTCGTCGTGGGGATCGCGGAGCCACATGAGTCTAGCTGGCTCCAGCGGTTCAGTCACGCGATATGAAGTTCACCGTAAACTTCTTCCAGCGTGACCCGAAGTCCCTCAGCCTTCACCACCGACTCCTGATACTCAGCCTCCGGGTCGCTGTCCCCGGTGATCCCCCCGCCCGCGCTCCAGTGCACGCCCGAAGCGGTCGCGGTGGCGGTGCGTATGGCGATGTTCCAGTCCGCGTCGCCGTTCCAGCCGATCCAGCCGATGGCGCCGGTGTAGATGTGGCGCCGGACGGGCTCGAGCCCTTCGAGGATCTCCATCGCCCGGAGCTTGGGCGCCCCGGTGATCGAGCCGCCGGGGAAGCAGGCGTGGAGCAGGTCGAACGGCCCCGCGGCACCTTTCAGCCGCCCGGTGACGGTGCTCGTCAGGTGCCAGACCTGGGCGAAGCGCTCGAGCCCGCAGAGCTCCGGCACGGCGATGCTCCCCGTCTCGCACACGCGCCCGAGATCGTTCCGGAGCACGTCCACGATCATCACGTTCTCGGCGCGGTCCTTGGCACTGGCCTGCAGCTCCGCTGCGAGCCTTTCGTCGCTCGCGGGGTCGGCGCCGCGGGGGCGCGTGCCCTTGATCGGGCGCGTCTCCACGAGCGGCCCGCGCCGGCGCAGGAACAACTCCGGGCTCGCGGACAGGATGGCGTGGTCGCCGAGGCAGAGCGTGGCCGCGAACGGCGACGGCGTGTGCCGGCGGAGTGCTTCGTCGAGCGCGAGCGCGTGTGCGTGAGCCTCTGGCACGGACAGCGACCAGCGCTGGGAGAGGTTCGCCTGGAAGATGTCACCGCGCGCGATCGCTTCGCGCACCGCCTCGACCGCGCGCAGGTAGCGCTCGCGCGTGAACGTGCTCGCGGCGTGCCGGCGGGCACGCTGCGGCGGGGGTGGCGTGGGCGCGGCTCGCGGTGCCTCGAGCCGCGCCCGGAACTCGTCCAGCCGCTCACGTGCTCGCCGTGCGCGCGAGTCCGCGGGCGCGGGCAGGCCACTCGAGAACACGACCGTGCGACCCGAGTCCTCGTCGCGCGCGACCACGACGTCGTGGAACGAGAGCACGAAGTCGGGAAGCGCGAGGTCGTCGCGAGCGCGCGCGGGCATGCGCTCGAGACGCCGGCCGTAGTCGTAGGACCAGTAGCCCACGGCGCCGCCGATGAACGGAACGCCCAGCGCGCGCGCGAGGTCGGGCTCCTGCTCGCTGCCGGAGAGCGCTCGCCAGGCGGCCATGGCGGCGGCGGGCTGCTCGGATCCGGGCACCGCGCGCCACGTCGCGAACGGCTCGGCGCCAAAGAAACTCCAGCGCGCGCGCCGGATCGGGGCGTCAGGGTCCGGCAACGACGAGCGGAGCGCGAACGCGCCCGGCAGGCCGGCAAGCGCGCGCAGCGGGTCGGTTGCGGGTGCCACCTCGACGGCGAGGGTGGGGAACGGCTTGAGGCTCGTGGACATGCGGGTAGCCTAGCGGGGCCAAGTCCGGCCGACGAGGCGGGCCGCGGCCGGATGTGGTCGTGGTCGCCGCCACCGCGGTCGCGGCTCGTGGGTCCACCTGCGGCGCCATCCGGGATGTTCGGGATGGACCGGCGCGCGACCTGCGGCCTATCCTTCTCGCCGAATCGAGTTTCCCCACCCGAGCGGACCCCACGCGGAGGCCCTTCCCATGCCGAGACCCCTCCACCGGCTGCTGGCTGCGGTCGTGCTCGCCGCCGGTCTCGGCGCGGCGCACGCGGCGCGGGCGGACCTGCTCGTGAATGGTGATTTCGAGCTGGGTCCGACGATCCCGTCGCTCAACCCGGTGATGAGCGTCGCACCCGGGAGTACCGCGCTCACCGGATGGACCGTGGTGGGAGGCGCGATCACCATCGTCACCGACAGCTACTGGGTGCCGGTCTCGGGCCAGCGCAGCGTGGCGCTCTCGGCCAGCGGCCCTGGCGCGATCGAGCAGTCGATCTCGACCGCGCCCGGCGCGGTCTACCGGCTCACGTACTGGATCTCCGGCGAGCCCTTCTCCTCGCCCACGATCAAGCACCTGCGCGTCACCGCCGGCGCCACCGTGTCGGACCAGACGTTCGACATCACGCCGGCCTGGGAGTGGGACATGGGGTGGAGCCAGCGGACGCTCGACTTCTCCGCCACCGGTTCATCGACCACGCTCCGCTTCGCGAGCATGGACGCCACGCAGTGGGGCCCGGCGATCGACGGCGCGAGCGTGGCGCTGGTCACGGCCGGCGTCCACGCGGGCGAGCCCACGTTGGCGCTCGCGCCGGTGCGGCCCGATCCCGTGCGCGGCACCGGCGAGATCACGTTCACGCTCGCCGCGGCCGGGCACGTGAAGCTCGCGGTCCACGACATCCAGGGCCGTGAAGTGGCGATGCTCGTGGACGCCGACATGGACGCCGGCCCGCACGGCGTCCGACTCTCGCCGCGCGCCTGGAACGCCCGCCCCGGGCTCTACCTCGCCACGCTCCAGGCCGGGGGCCGCACACTCGTGCGCCCCTTTACCGTGCTTCCCTGAAGGTTCCCGCGCCGACAAGAAAGGCGTCCCCACCGATGCGCGTCCTTCGCATGCTGCTCGCGGCCATCCCGGTCGCGGCGCTGATCGTCCCTGCCGCCCGCGCCAACTGCGGCGCCGAGGGCTGCCCGTTCGTGCGCGACGCGTTCGGCGCCACGCGCGGCCGCTATTCGTTCGACCTCCGCTTCCAGGGCGTGACTCAGGACGACCTCTGGAACGGCACCTCGTCGACGACGATCGACGACATCCTCGCCGGGGCCGAGCGGCACGGCGAGGTCGAGCTGTTCACGAAGACGGAGACGTGGACGGCCGAGGGCCACGCGATGCTCATGCCCTCGCTGCGCCTGATCGCATCGCTGCCCTACATCCACCGCGAGCACCAGCACATGCTCGCGCACATCCCGGTCTACGACCCGCGCTTCGTCAACACCTGGAACTTCGAGGGGCTCGGCGACATGGTGCTGCTCGCCCAGTATCGCGCGTACACGCGTGCGGGCGGTCCCTCGCTCGAGCTGCAGGGCGGGGTCAAGCTCCCGACCGGCCGCACGCACGTGCCCGACGAGACCAAGGACAACTTCGGCTTCGAGTCCACGCTCGAGCCGTCGGTCCGTCCCGGCACCGGCTCGACGGACTGGCTCACGGGCCTGTCGTACGTCCAGCCCCTGCCGTGGACCAACGCCACGCCGATCACCGCGAGTGTGCTCGCGAAGTGGACCGGCAAGGGCACCGATGACTTCGAGGTCGGCGACGAGATACAGGCCGGCATCTCGGGCGGCTACACGCCGAAGCCGTGGCTCACGCTGCTCGCGCAGGTGAACTACTCCGGGCACGGCCGGGACGTGTCGGCGGATGAGGCCGAGGCCGCGCACACCGCGATGCAATCGCTGTACGTGACGCCCGGCGCCAGCCTGCGACTGTCGCCGGCGCTGATCCTCTACGGCATCTACCAGCAGCGCGTGTGGGCGCACTCCGAGGAGCCCACGGTGATCGGCGCCAACCATTTCGTGATCGGGACGACGTACTCGATGGGGCACTGAGGCTTCAACGCACACCGGCCGCGCGGGCTTGACGCGCCCGCGCGGCCGGTGACACTTTGCGGCCGGTCGATGGCGAGTGCGCGGGCATGGACGCCCGCGGGACAGGTGAGGTTCGCAAGGAGGCGGACGACTGGGCCCGTTCCTGATCCACGGCGGGACGCTGGTGTGCATGGACGCCGCCCGCCGGGTGCTGAAGGGCGACCTGCTGGTCCTGGACGGCAGGATCGCCGCGATCGGCGACGCCGTGCCGCTGGCGCTGCGGTCGCTGCCGGGCGGACGCGCCCCCGAGAGCTTCGACGCGCACGGCGCGCTGGTGCTGCCCGGGTTCGTGCACGCGCACCTGCACCTCGTGCAGACGCTGTTCCGCGGCCTCGCCGAGCAGAGCGACCTGCTCACCTGGCTGCGCACCTCGATCTGGCCGCTCGAGGCGGCGCACACGGAGGCCTCGATCGCCGCCTCGGTGCGACTCGGTGCATGTGAGCTGATCGCCGGCGGCGTGACGTGCGTGAACGACATGGGCACCGTGCACCACGCCGACGTGCTGCTGGAGACGCTCGCCGCCACCGGGCTCCGCGGCTTCACCGGCCCGGCGCTCATGGACCAGGGCGAGCAGGTGCCGCCCCGGCTGCTCGAGGGCGCCGACACGGCACTCGCGCGAGCGCTGGCGCTCGCGCGCCGTCCACACGCCCGCGTGCGCGTCTCGCTCGCGCCGCGCTTCATCCTCTCCTGCAGTGAGCGGCTGTGGCGCGACGTCACCGATGCCTCGCGCGAGCACGGGTTGCTCGTCCACACCCACCTCGCCGAGTCGCCCACCGAGGGCGGCGAGGTGAAGGACGCGGTGGGGAGCCACGCGGCGCCCTACTTCGCCGCGCGCGGCGTGCTGTCACCGCGCTTCGTGGGGGCGCACGGCGTCTGGCTCGACGAGGACGAGCTGGGGCTCATGAAGTCGGCGGACGCGGCGCTGGTCCACTGCCCGGGCTCGAACCTGAAGCTCGGCTCGGGGGTCGCCGACGTGCGCGCGTGGCGGCGGGCCGGCGTGCGCTGCGGGCTCGGCTCGGACGGCGCGGCGTGCAACAACCGGCTCGACACGATGAGCGAGATGGGCCTCGCTGCGGGGCTGGCGCGCCTCAAGCACCGCGACGACCCGGTGCCCGCGAGCGACGTGGTGGCACTCGCCACCTGTGATGGCGCGACCGCACTCGGGCTCGGGGCCGAGGTGGGCTCGCTCGAGACCGGCAAGCGTGCCGACGTCGCGGTGGTGGACGTGTCGCGGGCGCACCACGCGCCCAACGCCGAGCGCGATCCGTACACGACGCTCGTCCATGGCGCGCGCGCCACCGACGTGACGCTGACCATGGTGGACGGCCGCGTTCTCTATGCCAACGGCCGCCACCGCACGCTCGACCCCGAACGAGCCACCGCCGACGCGAAGCGTGAGTCGCAGGCGTTGCTCGCGAGAACAAGATGATCATCGCGCCCTGCACCGTGGTCACCGGCGGGCCCGAGCCCAAGGTCTACGAGGGAGCGGGCGTGCGCATCGCCGGCTCGCACATCGCGCAGATCGCGGGCGCGGGCGACCTGGCGCGCGCCTATCCGGACGACACCTGGTGGCCGGCGCGCGACCGCGTGGTGATGCCCGGGTTCGTCAACACGCACGCGCACCTCGCGCGCCACCTCGCGCGCGGCCTGGGACTGCGCACGCCGGCCGAGTGGCGCGCGTACGATCGCGCGCTCTCGGTGGATGACGTCACGTGCGCGGTGAGCGCGGCGCTGGTCGAGGGCCTGCGCCACGGCGTCACCACGGTCGTGGACTTCCACCGCTCGGGCGCCTGCCTCGATCTCTCGCTGTCCGAGGTCATGGGCGCCGCCGACAAGGTGGGGGTGCGCGTGGCCACGTGTTACGGCGCCGCCGAGGACGACACGCCGCTCGAGCGCCGCGCCGCGATCGACGAGAGCGTTGGCTTCGCGAAGGAGCTGGCGAGGAGCCGCAAGGGCTGCCTGCGCGGCATGCTGGGCGTGCAGGCGACCACGCTCCACGGCATCGAGACGCTGCTCGCCGAGGCCATGGAAGCGGCGGGCGGCCGCTATGCGCTGCACGTGGACCTGGCGCTCGACCTGACGCCGGCCGCGACGTGGACACGCGCCGACCTGCTGCCCGCGGACGCGATGCCGGCGCTGTGGGCGCACGCCGAGCGCGCGCCGCGCGGACTCCTCGGCGCCGTGCGCGAGCGCGGCGACTCGCTGTCGGCGAGCGGGACGAGTGCGGCGGCGGCGATGGTGCGCGACCTCGCCTGGGGGAGCGACGACGGCGCCAACTCGCCACCGCTGCTGGACGGCGCGCCGGCGCCCAACCTCGCCGAGGCGCACTACCGGCGGCTGTTCGTGCACGGCGCGCGCTGGGCCGCAGACCACTTCGGCGAGGAGCTGGGCGTGCTCGCACCCGGCGCGCCCGCGGACCTGATCATGGTCGACTACCGGCCGGCGACCGAGTTCTCGAACCGCACGTTCCTGCAGCACCTGTCCACCGGGCTGCTACGGTCCAGGGTCTCGGGGGTGATGGTGGCGGGGAGCGTGGTCATGGACAACGGCGTGCTCGTGACCGTGGACGAACGCGAGGTGGCGGCGCGGGGCCGCGAGAGCGCGGCCCGGCTGTGGAAGCGGATCGCCTGAGCGCGGGCGGCCCGCCGCGCGACGGCGGGCGGGTCGGACTGCGCGCGCTGCTCTCGCTCGCGTGGCCGGTGGTGCTGTCGCGCAGCACGCAGTCCGTGGTCAGCCTCTCCGACGCGCTCATGTCGGCGCGGCTCGGCGACCAGGCGCTCGCGGCGGTGGCGACCGGGTCGATCAACCTCACCTCGATCGCCGTGCTGCCGATGGGCACGGTCTTCATCGTTCAGAGCTTCGCCGCGCAGCTCCAGGGTCGCGGCGACCTCGCTGCGGCGCGGCGCTATGCCTGGTACGCGCTCGCGGTCGCGGCGCTCGCCAGCGTGCTCGCGGTCGCGGCGACGCCGTTCCTCGGCGCCTGGCTGCGCCTGTTCGGGTTCCCACCCGGCGTGCACGACGACATGACCGCGTTCCTCAGGTGGCGATTCTGGTCGGTGGGCCCCTACATCGCGGTGGAGGCGATCGGCAACTGGTTCGCCGGGCTCGGAGACACGAAGCAGCAGATGCGGGCGAGCCTCATCACCATGGTGGTGAACGTGGTGCTCGCCTGGGCGCTGATCTTCGGCCACCTCGGGCTGCCCGCGCTGGGCGTGCGCGGCGCCGGGCTCGCGAGCGGGCTCGCCACCTGCGCGGGCCTGGCCTGGATCGGCATGGCGTTCGCGAGGCGGCAGGCCGAGATCGCGGGCGGCGAGCCGCTCGCGCTCCGCGCCGGCGAGCTCCTGCGCCTGCTGCGCTTCGGCGTGCCGAACGGGCTCAACTGGTTCATGGAGATCGCCGCGTTCACGCTGTTCCTGAACGCCGTGGTCTCGCGCCTGGGGACGACGGTGCTCGCGGCGATGAACGCCATCCTCCAGGTCAACTCCATCTCGTTCATGCCCGCGTTCGGCCTCGGCTCCGCCGGCGCGGTGCTCGTGGGCCAGGCGATCGGCCGCGGCGACCGGGACGACGTGCCACGCCTGCTCGCGCTCACCGCGCGCGTGGCGCTCGTGTGGCAATGCGGCGTCGGGCTCGTCTACTTCGTTGCGCCCCGGCTCATCATGGGCGCGTTCGCCTCGAGCGCGGGCTCCGCCGAGCTGGTCACGGTGGGCGCATCGATGCTCGCGCTCTCGGCGGCGTGGCAGGTGTTCGACGCGCTCGGGCTCACGATCGGCGAGGCGCTGCGTGCCGCGGGCGACACGGCGTGGTGCATGTGGGCGCGGCTCCTCTCGGCGTGGACCGTGTTCGTGCCGGTGGCGTGGTGGGCGATCACGCTCCGCCACGGCGGCCCGTTGGCGGCGATCGGCGTCACCATCTTCTACCTCGCCGTGCTCGCGTGCGCGTTCCTGTGGCGCTTCCACTCCGGTGCCTGGCGCCGGATCGAGTTGGTGGAGGCCGAGCCGCAGCCCTGAAGCCGTGCGGGACGCAATGGCGGCGGCTCGTTCCCCGCGGTGGCCGGGCATCGGTCGGGACCGGTGCGTGGCGCGCCTGCGCGCGGTCACGATACGATGGAGGGCCGTCGCCCTCGTCCCTCACCCTCGGGATCACGACCTTGCGCAGAACCGCACGCCGATCCGCCGTGCTCCTGCTCGCCATCCTTGCCTGCCTCGGCGCCCTCGGGGCCGGCACGTCCGGGGCCCCCGCGTCGTCCACCGTGGGCCCGCCGCCAGCCGACAAGCCGGTGCCGCAGCCGCGTCTCCAGGACTTCATCGCCCCGACCGGATCGATGCAGAAGTTCCAGCCGTTCATGCTCCACGCCGACCTGTGGGTGGGGATCGACCAGCGCGCGAAGCTCGACTCCATCGTGTTCGTGCTCGACAACGGCGCGCGCTGCGCGCAGGTGATGAACAGAGACAGCACGTGGGCGGTGGACTACACGTGGGTCTACCCGCACACGCTGTTCCCGCCGCGCTGGTACGACGCCAGGAGCCTGATCAAGACCGGCGACTCGTTGCAGCTCGGGGACGACGCCGACCTGCAGCTCACGTTCGGAACGCTGCGCATGGGCGTGCACGCGGGCTCACTCAAGCAGGCGACGAGCGAGGCCTACCGGCTCTGGCCCACCGAGATGTCGCCGGCGCTCCGCGGGCGGCTCAGGCTCAAGCTCGACCGCGCGAAGCGCTCGCTCGCGGGGAAGAAGGACACCGAGCTCGACTCGTTGTGACGCCGCGCGCTCAGCGTGCCGGCAGCAGGTTCAGCGGCTCCTGGAACGCCAGCGCGTACGACGTGTGCCGGTGGTCGGCGCCGAGCGGGAACGCCACCTCCAGGCGCAGCGCGGTGAGCGGATTCGGGATGCCGAACCGCAGCATCACCCCGGCGCCCACCTCGGAGAAGAACTCGTCGGCATGCGGCAGCGTGCGCGAGGTGGGTGTCGCGTCGCCGGTCACCGGATCGCGACCCCACACCGCACCCGAGCCCGCGAACATCCCGAGCTGGAGCGGCAGGCGCGCGGGGATGGGCAGGTGGAGCGGGCGCCCAAGGTCGTCGACCACGATCAGGTCCAGCCGCCCGTAGGCGCGGCCGGCGCCGGCGAGCTCGTTGCGCCGGAGCGTGCGCACGTTCGCCACACCGCCGAGGAAGAACGCCTCCTGCGGCGGCGTCTCGCCGCGCAGGTACCCGTAGGTGGCCTGCGGCACCAGCGCGAAGTGCCGGCCCAGCGACACGTCGCCGCCCGCGGTGACGCGCGTGCGCCGGTAGAGCATGTCGCTCCCGAGCTGGGGATCGCTCGTCCAGTAGTTGGCGTTCACGCGGAAGCGAGTGCCCGGGATGGTGACGTCGCCACCGAACCCCAGCTCGCTCACCCGGCCGACCGCGGCGGTGTCATTGAACGGCAGCACGGGACCGTGCCCGAACAGGTACCAGTCCGTCGTGTAGGGAAGCGACGACTCGAGCTGGTCGCGAAACGAGAGGGTGGCGAAGCCGGATTCGGCGGAGAGGCGCAGGTTGGAGACGAAGCCGTCGCGGCGCAGGTAGTGGTGGCGGTCCTCGCCGGCGAAGAACGCGTTGAGCGAGGTGAGGATGGGCTCGTAGTAGTCGCGGTCGAAGGCGAGCGTGTAGCGCCCGGCGGCGAGCTTGAGGCCGAGCCGCGAGTGGAGCGCGTCCACTCTCCACGAGCCGGTCCATGCACCTTCGCCGAGGAGTTCGTGCGTGCCGGTCGTGTACTGGAGCTTCCCGGAGAGCCCCGAGAGCCAGGGCGTGCCGAGGGAGACGCCGGCGCCCAGCTGCCCGCCGTCGGCGCGGTTGAAGCCCAGCGCGGGGCCCCAGTCGAAACGCAGCCGCCGGCGCTGGCGGGCGTGGGCGTGCGGCCCCTTGAGCAGGCCCGCGGCGAGCGCCGAGTCGAGCCCCGCCGTGTCCACCGGCGCCGCGGTGCTGCCGAACCACTGGTCGGTGGAGTCCCGCATCTGCCGCACGTAGGCGTCGAGCAGGGTGTCGGCGGGCGCATCCTGCGCGCGCGCCGAGGCGGCCGCGAGCCACAGCAGCGCGGCCGCGGCGAGCCGCAGCGCGTTCGCGCGAGCGCTCACGAGCCCTTCTTGCTCGAGCGCACGCGGCCCTGGCGGTCGGTGCCGGCGAACAGGCTGTCCGGCAGGTCGGTGTTCACCGTGTAGTCGCTCAGCGCCAGCGCGAAATCGAACGCGCGGCCGAACTTCGGGATCGGGATCGTCAGCTCCATGCGCATCAGCACGCGCGACATCACCCAGAAGTCGCCGGCGCGGGCGCGCTCCACCACCAGGTGCTTGATGTCCTTGAGCACGAGCGGCACCGGCGACTGCCGGAACTCGATCTCCTGGCGCACGATCACGAAGTCCTTCGTGTCCACCCACACGCGCCCCGAGGGCTCGAACACCGCGAGCGCCGAGCGCGGCTCGAACGCGAGCGTGTAGAGCAGGTGGTCACCCAGCAGCTTCCGGTCCTCGATCGTGAACTTGAAACTCTTCCGGTTGGCGGGGCGGAAGGCGAAGTTCACGATCTCCTCGCCCATGCTCGGCGAGAAGTCGGCGTTGAGGTCTTCATTGTCGCCGTGATCGCCCTTGTCGGGCTTCTCTTCGTAGTGGCGCAGCTCGACCGTGCGCAGCTTGTCCGGCTTCTTCTTGTAGACCTTGGACACGCTCTCCGCGAACAGCACCGGCGCCTTCTTGCTCTCGGTGTCGCGCATCACGCGCAGCGTCGCGGTGAACGACTGGTCGCGCATGAGCGAATCCCGCCGCGCCTCGCCGCGCGCCACGCGATCGAGGATCTCCTCGAGCGTCACGCGCGGCGCCTTGACGAGCACCGTGGAGACGTCCGTGCGCATGGTGTCTTCCTTGGCGAGCGTGGGGCCCTCGGCGGGCGCGGCCTGGGCCGCTGCCGGCAGGGCGATCACCACCGCCAGCGCCAGGGCTTTGAACACGTGCGCGCGGAGGTACGGCAGGCGGGAGAAGCGCACCCACCGGGACACCCGCTGCGGGTCGCCGGGGGTGTGGAACGTGCAGGGCAGGGGACGCTGCGGTCGCTGGGGCAGCATGGGGCGACTCCGTTGCGGCGCTACGGAAGGCCAAGGGTGCGAGGGCGGCGGACGCTACCCGGAGGTGCGGCGGAGCCGCAACACGTCGGGTCCGAACGGCTACTTGCGCAAGGATTCACTTCGCGGCGCGAGCGGTCTGGACTAGCGTTACGTGCGCTTCCCGCCGCGCGTTGCGCGCGCGCCGCGGTCCCGGCACGGAGCGTGCCATGCGTGGAATAGGAAGGCTGCACCCCCGGACGGGTGCCCCCCACGCGGAGGACCTCGGCGCTCGACACGGAGGGCGGACCGCCGACACGGAGACACCATGCCCAACACCGCACGTTTCACCAGCGCCGCCGTCGCGGCTGCCCTGCTCTCGGCGCTCGCCGGGCCTGCGCTCTCGGCCGGCCCCGTGACCGCCGCGCTCACACCCTCGTTGCTGGCACTCCCACACGTCGCGCTGGGAGCTTCTCTCGCGGGGGAATGTGCCGTCGCCACCCCGGGTGAGGCGTTCCTGTCCGGCCCGACGTTCCTGGGCGAGATCCCGGCCCCGACGAGCATCGAGACATCCCTGGTCTCCTATCGACCGCGTCCGGGTGCCACGACGCACACGCCAGAGCCGGCGCCGAGCACTTCCTCCAAGTCGGACGTGCGCAGCGTGAGCCAGGTGAACATGGGTTACTTCGTCCCCGAGGGCGGCCTCGGCACACGCTTCGACCTCGGCGTTCGCGGCGGGCCGGTGATCGCCGATGCGCTCCAGCTCGGCGTGGCCGCCGACTGGATGTACCGCACCGAGACCATCGAGCGGCCGATCTCCTCGCGCACCGGGCCCGGTGGCACCCCGATCACGCAGACCCAGGCGCTGTCTCGCGCCACCACGAACATGTTCCCGGTCATGGCGTTCGCGCAGCTCCACATCTTCGATCTCCTGGGCTTGAAGCCGTTCATCGGTGGCGCCGCGGGCTACCAGGTGCTGTTGCTCCACGGGGAGGACTTCACCACCGGGAAGTCGTTCGACGGCACGTTCGGTGGCTGGGGCTGGCAGGCGTGGGCGGGCGGCTCGCTGCCGCTGGGGGGCAGCGCACGGCTCACGGGCGAGGCGTTCTTCAACGACGCCAGCCTGAGCCGGGAGACGGCGGACCAGGCGTCGGGCCAGACCATCCACGAGACGGTGGACGGGGGCGGCAAGGGGCTCCGCTTCGGCGTGGCGTGGGGCTTCTGAGGGCCACCCGGGCCGCGCTCGTCCGGTAGTGAACAAGTCCGGAGGAACCTTCTGCCACCTAGCGGCGTCTTCATGCATGGTCTACTGTAGTAACCCCTCCGCCCCGTGACGGCGTACACGGGGCCCGGGCGCACGGTGTGCCCCGACCCAGGGCAGGTTTCGCCCCGCGGCGCGTGACGGATCCGGCCGGGAGCCACGGCGCCACACTGGAGACCCACATGTACCGCTGGACCCGCCGCGCCCTGCTTGGCGCCGTCGCGATCGTTCTTGGAAGCTCCGCAGCCCTCGCGGCCACCTCGCTCCAGCCCTCGTCGCTGGCGCTTTCCCGCGTCGACCTCGGCCGGGCGGCTGTCGCGGCTGACATCCCATTCTCGCCCGTGCTGCTGGCAGCGGCCCCGGCGCCCGAGCCCGTGCAGTTCGGCGCGGTGCGCTACCAGCCGGAGCAGCAGCAGCAGCAATACGACAATCCCGCGAGCGACCGGCCGATCGTGAGCCAGCTCCACGGCGGCTACTTCGACGCCAGCGCCAACAACACCAACCCGTTCATCGTCGGCCTGCGCGCCGGCCCCATGATCGACAAGCGGCTCCAGGTCGGCCTCATGCTCGACTGGGTGCACCAGACGAAGAACCTCGCCAACGTGCTCTCCACGACGGAAGGCCCGGGCAGCATCACGGTCAAGACCCAGCAGGACACGGCGCGGGCGCTCCTGAACCTGGTGCCGATCATGGCCTTCGCGCAGGCCTCGGGTTTCGGGCTGCTCGGCCTCGTGCCCTACATCGGCGCCGCCGGCGGCTACGAGGTGCTGGTGCTCTCGGCGGACAACTTCGTCAACGGCAATTCGTTCGAGGCCAACTTCGGTGGCTGGGGCTACCAGGTCTATGCCGGCTGCGGGCTCCCGCTCGGCGGCCGCACGCGGCTGAACGGCGAGCTGTTCGTGAACCAGGCCACGCTGTCGAAGACGATCACGGACGCGAACGGCGTCACCGCCAAGCAGGTCGTGGACCTGAACGGCATCGGCTTCCGCTTGGGCCTCGCCTGGGGCTACCAGCCGCGCAACTCGAACTGACGCGCGCCGCGCGAGCCCGCGACCCGGGTAGCGCGTGAGGAAGCGCTCGGGCTAGGCTCCGGCGCGATATGCCGAGACGGTCCCCTCGTGCGCGCCGCAAACCGGGCGGCGCGAAGCTCCCGCAAGCCCCCCGGGTGAGATCGGCGCCCGGCCGCGCCCGTCCGGCGGCCGCCCGCTCGAAGCACGCCGCGAAGGGCGCGCGCACGCGCGTCTCCGCTCCGGCCGCGAAGAAGACGAAGCCCGCGCGGCCACGCGCCGGCGGCCGCGCCACGCGCCGCTTCGTCGCACCCGACCCGGTGCGCGTGCGCGCCGTGATCGAGCAGCTCCAGGAGCTCTACCCGGACGCCAGGTGTGCGCTCGACTTCCGCACCCCGCTCGAGCTGCTGGTGGCCACGATCCTGTCCGCACAATGCACCGACGAGCGCGTCAACAAGGTGACGCCGGCGCTGTTCGCGACCTACCCGGACGCGGCTGCGTTCGCCGCCGCCGACCCGGCGGCACTCGAGAAGGCGATCCACTCCACGGGCTTCTTCCGCAACAAGGCGAAATCGATCCGCGAGGCGAGCGCCGACATCGTCGCCAAGCATGGCGGCCAGGTGCCGCGCACGCTCGAGGACCTGACCGCGCTCCGCGGCGTGGGGCGGAAGACCGCGAACGTGGTGCTCGGGAACGCCTACGGCGTCCCCGGCGTCGTCGTCGACACGCACGTGACGCGGCTCTCGCACCGGCTCGGGCTCACGAACGAGACCGACCCGGTGAAGATCGAGTTCGCGCTCATGCCGCTGGTGCCGCGCGAGCTGTGGACGCTGTTCTCGCACTGGCTGATCCTGCACGGCCGCGCCGTGTGCAACGCGCGGAAGCCGCTCTGCAGCCAGTGCCCGCTCGCGCCTCACTGCCCGAGGCTCGGCGTCACCGCGTCCGCATGAGACATCGGCCACTCGCGCTCGCGGTCGTGCTGCTGCTCGCGGCGTCGCGCGCGCACGCCGATCCGACCCAGCCGCTCGTGCTCTACGGCGACGAGAGCGCCGCCTCGACCGACGACGCGCGCGCGCTGTTCGTGAACCCGGCGGCCCTCGGCTGGCGCTATCCCTCGGAGCTGCTGCTGGCGTATGCGGACCGCCAGGATGGGGCGGGGCGCACGACCGGCGCCGCGACGTGGCGGCGGCTGGCGTTCGGCTTCACGCACCAGTCGGGCGTGGACGAGACCTACGGGCTTGGCTTCTCGCTCGGCGACGAGCACTCGAGCCTCGGCTGGGTGACGAACCGACGCGACGACCTCGCCGGCTCGCGCGAGCGCGACTACGACTCCAGCGTCGGCTGGCTGTCGCGGCCCTCGGCGTGGCTCAGCACCGGCGCCACCGTGGCGCACCTCTTCCAGCCCGACATCCGAGGCTTGAGGCTCAGGCGCGACTACACGCTCGCGGCAGGCATCCGCCCGCCGGCGCTCAAGCCGGCGCTGGCGTACGAGAACGGCTTCCGCTGGACGCTCACCGCCGACGCCTCGCTCGAGGAGGGCGCACCGCTCGCGGAGACGCGGCTCAAGTTCGGGACCACGATCGAGCCGTGGAACGGGTTCGTGATCGGGCTCTCGTTCGACAGCCAGCGCGCGTACCAGATGGGGTTCACGTTCCGCGGCGTCAACAGCTCGGCGCACGTCACCGGGCAGGTGGCCGATGTGCACCACACGCCGGACCCCGAGCGGAACTACGGCATCTACGCGGTCTCCGCGCACGAGGGCGAGGACCTGCCCATGGTGGTGCCGGCGAAGGCACGGCGTGTGGCGGTGATGAAGCTGCAATCCGCGCTCTCCGACGAGGCGGTGCCCGGCGGGTTGATGGGCGGGGGTGGCGGGGCGCCGGCCGCGACCTACCACCGCCAGCTCGAGCGCGCGCTCGAGGACCCGCTCACGCGCGGCGTGTTCCTGGAGCTGGGCGGTGCTGCCGGCATGGCGCAGCTGGAGGAGCTGCGGCCGCGCATCAGCAAGCTCGAGCAGGCGGGGAAGCCGGTCGTCGCCTACATGGCCTACGACGGCGGGCGCGGCGACCTCTACCTGGCGAGCGCCGCGGCGCGTGTCTACGCCTCGCCCGCGGCCGAGTTCATGGGGCTCGGCCTGCGTGCCGAGCGTCGCTACTACCGGAAGGCGCTCGAGCGCTTCGGCATCCGCTTCGACCGCTCGAGCGTGGGCGAGTTCAAGAGCGCCTACCGCAACTACAGCGTCGACTCGACGCCGCCCGCCGACACCACCGTGATCAATCACATGCTCACGCAGCGCCAGGAGCTGCTGGTGAGCGCGCTGTCGAGCGGCCGTGCCGTGGCGCCCGAGAGGTTCGAGCACATCCTCGACGGCCGGCCGTACACGTCGCTCGCGCTCATGCGCGCGGGGCTCGTCGACTCGGTGCTGTGGCGCGAGGAAGCGTTCGCGGACCTCGGGCGGCTGACCGGCCTCGGCAAGAAGCCACGCGCCGTGGACCTCACCAAGGTGTCGCGGGCGCGCACCGCGTGGCGCGTGCCCACGCGCGTCGCCGTGGTCTACGCGAGCGGCGCGATCGTGAGCGGCAAGAGCACGCGCGACCTCCTGGACGGCGGCGTGATGGGGGACGCCACGGTCATCTCGCAGCTCGAACAGGCGTGCCGCGCCCCCGGCGTGCGCGCGGTGGTGCTGCGCATCGAGAGCCCGGGGGGCTCGGCGTCGGCCTCCTACACGATGGACCATGCGATCGAGCGCCTGCGCCAGGAGACCGGCAAGCCGATCGTGGTGTCGATGGGCTCGGTGGCGGCGAGCGGCGGCTACTTCATGGCGCTCCACGCCGACAAGATCTACGCCGACAAGCACACCGTGACCGGCTCGATCGGCGTGGTCTTCGTGAAGCCGTCGCTCGAAGGGGCCTACGCCAAGCTCGGCGTGCGCCAGGACGACTTCGACCGCGGTGAGTACATGCGCGGGCTGTCGCTCGCTCGCGACTGGCGCCCGCGCGAGCAGTCGGCGGCCGACAGCGCCATCCGGCGCACGTATCGCACGTTCGTGGACCGCGTGCGCGACGGGCGGAAGCTCGAGCCGTTCGAGGCGAACGCCTACGCGCTGGGGCGGGCATGGATGGGCGAGGACGCGGCGGACCGCAAGCTGATCGACGGCATCGGCGGCCTGGAAGCGGCGATCGGCGAGGCTCGGCGGCTGGGCGGGGTCGCGGCGGACGAGAAGATCTCGCTGCTCGAGTTCCGCAGGCCGCGTGGGTCGTGGATCGAACGGCTGACGAGCGGCATGGTGCGGACGCAACTCGACGATCTGCTGCGCCTGCCGGATCTCGACCAGGCGCAGGCGCGGGCGGACGACTGGGTGGAGGAGTTGGCGGACTAGATCCGCCTCGCAGCTCTCGGTCGCTTACCGGTGTGCGGGCCTCAGTCGGCGGTCGGGCGAAGGTCTGAACGCAGCTGTCGTGCCCACGCGCTCGCGGAGTCCATCGCCAGGTACTGGCGGGCGAGGTCGGTGGCCTCGCTTTCGCGGCCCACTTCGATGAGCAGGTGGGTGCGGTCGTAGAGGGCGTGGGGGTATTCGGGCTCGGCGGGGTCGACGGCTGCGAACTGGGCGATGGCGCGGAGCGTGAGCGCGCGGCGGAGCCAGACGTCACGCGTGCGCGCGGCGTCGAGCGCGAGCGCCATGCCCCAGCCGAGGCGGCCCTCGCCATAGTGCGGCGAGCGCTCGCAGGCCGCGCGGTAGTGCGTGGCGGCCGTGGTGTAGTCGTGGCGCGCGAGCGCCAGCGCGCCCAGCGCCGCGTGCACGCGCGGCTCGCCCGGATGCCGGAGTGCCCAGTGCGCGAGCGCCTTCTCCGCCTCGTGCATGCGCGCCAATGCCGCGGCGTCGTTCGCGTGGTTCGCCACGTCGCCGCCGAACGCCGCGGCGTGGAAACGCAGTTGGGGCGCGAGCACACCCAGCGAAGCGTCCGGCAGTCCCGTCGCCGCCAGGAGCGCCGCGTCCTCCGGCAGCCCCCGCGGATGATCCGGCCTGAGCCACGTCGCCACCGCCGCCACCGCGAGCAGCCCCACCATCAGCCCCAGGAAGATCAGCGCCGGCAACGCCGGCCACCGCAGCCGCCGCTCGATCTCCGCCACCGGAGGGGTCACGACCATGAGCCGGAGAGTAGACGGGGGAGCGCGGGGGCGCACGGCCCAGGGTGGACGGGGGCCAGGGGCCCTGAACCCCGTGGACCACCCTGCTAATCTAAGAACCAGCGCGAGGCATGGTGCCCGCGCCTTCGCCGTCCGTGAAAAGGACGAGCGAGATACCCCCGCCCGGGAGCGATCCCGCCCCGGCGAGAGGAGAGAAGCCCATGTGCCACGGTCATCGTGAGCATGAGGCCTGCGGCTGCGAGCCGCGGGGCCGACACGAACGAGTCCTGCACCACCATTACACGCCCGGCGACGAATTCGCCGGCGGCTTCGGCATCCGCCGACCCCTGCGATTCCTGGCCTGGAAGCTCGAGCTCACGGAACCGCAGCTCGAGCGGTTCGCGGCCGTCATCAACGAGTTGAAGACCGAGCGTGCCCAGGCCGCGGTGGATGATCGCCGCGCGCTGACGCTGCTCGCCGACGCCGCGAGCGGCGAGGCCTTCGATGCCGGGAAGGCGGAAGAGGCCGCGAAGCTCCGGGTCGAGAGCACGCAGCGACTGCAGCAACGGGTGAGCGCTTCGCTCGCCGCGCTGCACGCGGTGCTCGATGCCGAGCAGCGCGGTCGGCTCGCCTACCTGCTGCGCACCGGCACGCTGGTGATGTAGCAGCGTCCAAAAGGTACGGCGCGGCCGGGCGAGCCTCGTCCCGGCCGCGCACCGGCCGTTCCCCACCCGCGCGACGCCATTGCCGGCCGCCCCGTTCGCGGGGTAGCTTTCCCTGTCTCCGCGCGCGCCCTGCGGCGCTCGGAGCGGTGGGCGGACCTGCGCTTCGCGTGGGTGCCCGTGCCCGCGAGCTCGGCGCAGGCCGCCGTTCAGCAACGCCAAGGCCCCGGAACGCCGTTCACCGATAGGGATATCTCTCGCATGGCGCTCGTGCGCTTCCTGCAGCTCTCCGACCTGCACCTGGGATGCCCGTTCGCATGGTTGCCGGCGGAGCGGCGCGAGCTGCGGCGCCGCGACCAGCAGGGCGCGCTCGAGCAGGCGGTGCGGCTCGCGATCGAGCGCGGTGCCCACGGCATCCTGGTCCCCGGCGACCTCTTCGACGGCGTGCCGGTCGACACCGGCGCGCTCGCCTTCGCGACACGTGCGTTCTCGGTCGCGGGCTGCCCGCCGGTGTTCATCGCGCCCGGGAACCACGACCCCGCCTCGAGCGACAACGCCGCGTGGAACGCGAAGCTCCAGCAGGCTCGTGGCGCCGGCTGGCCGTCGCACGTGCACGTGTTCGACACGCCGACGTGGACGCACGTGGCGCTCGCCACGGTGCCCGGCGTGCGCGTGTGGGGGCGCGCGTTCGTGAGCAGCAGCGGCACCATGGATCGCCCGCTCGCCCGCGCCGCGCTCGCGGGCGTCACCGGCGGCGCGCCCGGCTCGCTCGACGTGGCGTTGTTCCACGGCTCGCGCGAGGGCCGCTGCCCGCCGACGCAGAAGATCACCGCGCCGTTCAGCGACGCCGAGGTGCTCGCGTCACCGTTCGCCTACCACGCCGTGGGCCACTACCACACGCGTTCCGAGATCGAGCAGGAGCCGGGAGAGGCCACGGTTTCGATCGGCGTGCGACTCGCGTACGCCGGCTCGCCCGTGGCGCTCAGCTATTCGGAGCCCGGCGAGCACGGCGCGTTGGAGGTCTCGATCCGCTTCGACCACGAGCGGCGCGTCGTCGGCGCCGACGCCGTGCGTCTGGACCGCCGCCGCATGCTCGCCGTGGAGGCGGACGTGACCGGCTGTGCCAGCGCCGAGCAGATCGACCGCCGCATCCTGCACGCGTTCGCCACCGCCGGCGCGAACGAGAAGGACTTCGTGCGGCTCCAGCTCGGGGGGCGGCTCTCGCCCGGCGTGCGCTGGACGTCTCCGGGCGCCGACGTGTTCGCGCGCGCGTTCCACGTCAAGTGGGAGAAAGGCGGCGTGCGCCCCGACTACGACCTGGACGCGCTGCGCGCCGGCGAGGGGCGCACCACCGAGCAGCGCTTCGCGCGCGAGCTGCTGTCGAAGATCGATGCCGAGACCGATGCCGCGAAGCGCGCCGCGCTCGAGCGCGCGCTCTACTACGGGCTCGATGCCTTCCGCGTGCGCGAGGTGATCCCGCAGTGGGAAGAGGTGGCGGAGTGAAGCTCGTGCGCCTGCGCGTGGACGGGTTCGGCCCGCTGCAGGGCGAGTGGGCGTTCGCGCCCGACCGCGTGAACGTGGTCATCGACGACAACGAGCGCGGGAAGTCTTCGCTGTTCGCCGCCGTGGCCGCGGCGCTCTACGGGCTCGACGGCGACCGCCGCACGCACCGGGCG
>Ga0207662_10000182_pt1 | contig 29875 bp, 27 predicted proteins | sample KBSS33LmetaG_FD_184338 | JGI IMG/M metagenome (GOLD analysis project Ga0207662, IMG submission 184338) | Switchgrass rhizosphere microbial communities from Kellogg Biological Station, Michigan, USA - KBS S3-3L metaG (SPAdes) (version 2) | ecosystem: Host-associated > Plants > Roots >... | reverse complement strand
ACGAGGTCGCGCGGCGCATCCCCGATCCCAAGGGGCGCGGCTCCGTCTACGACGTCTGGCGCGCGGGAGACTCCTCCAACATCCGCGGGTATGGCGTGGTGGCGGGGGAGAGCACCGCGGAGCCGCGGGTCGCCATCCTGGGCAGCGGCAGCGACTACACCGTGTTCTTCAACCACGTCGGAGTGCCGTCCGCGGACTTCCTGTTCGACGGGCCGTACGGCGTCTATCACTCGATCTACGACTCGCACGAATGGATGGCGCGCCAGGGTGATCCCGGGTTCCGGTACCACGCGGCCATGGCCGGGCTGTGGGGCGTGGCCGCGCTGCGGCTGGCCAACGCCGACGTGCTGCCCTTCGACTACGCCGCCTATGGCCGTGACCTCGCCGTCTACCTGGAGGACGTCGAGGCCCTGGCCCGGCAGGGCCGGATCGCGATAGACCTGGGCCCCGCCCGCCATCAGGCGCGCCGGCTGGCCCGGCTCGCGGGACCGGCGGTGGACGGCAGCGCGAACGAGCTCCGTCGCCGCAACGAGGCGCTGCTCCAGGCCGAACGTGACCTGACGCGCGCGGAAGGCCTGCCCGGCCGGCCATGGTTCCGCCATCTCGTGTACGCGCCGCTGCCCAGCTACGCGGCGGAGACGCTGCCCGGCGTGCGGGAAGCGATCCTCGAGAAGGACGCGGCCCGTGCCTCCGCCCAGGCCGCCGCCCTCGCCCAGGCCTTGCGCCAGGCCGCCGACCGGCTGGAGGCGGTCGGCGGCCAGTGAAGGCGCGCGCCCCGCGGGGTGTGCTCGCGCGCGCGTGGACCGCGACCTCTGTCCTCCTCTCGCGCGACGTCGTGGTCGTCACCAACGCCATCGCCTTCAACTTCCTGCTCTGCCTGTTCCCGCTCCTGCTCGTCCTGGTGGCGGCCGCCCAGCAGCTCGGCGACAGCCGCCGGATCTCACCCGCGCTGCTGTCCGTGATCAACGAGCTCATCCCGTTCGAGCAGCAGACGCTGGCCACCTCGCTGCGCTCCCTGGGCCGGATGGCCAAGACGTTCGAGGTCTTCTCTCTCGTCGTGGTGGTGTGGGGTTCGTCGGGCATCTTCATGCCCGTGGAGATGGCCCTCAATCGCGTGTGGGGCGGCGAGCCGCGCCACTTCCTCTTCAGCCGCGTCCTCGCCTTCGTGATGACGATCTGCGGGAGCGCGCTCGTGTTCGGCTCCGTCGCGCTCACGTCCCTGGCCCGCAGCTACAACCGTGAGTGGCCGGCCCTGGCGACCTACGGGGCCAAGGCCATTGCGTTCCTGCTCACCTGCTTCGTGTTCTTCCTCATCTATCGCGTCATCCCGGATCCGCCCGTGGGCACGGGGGTGGCCGGCCGGGCCGCCCTCTGGGCGGGCACGTGCTGGGAGGGCGCCAAGTACCTGTTCGTGATCAACCTCACAAGGGCGAACCTGCCCGCGGTCTACGGCCCACTGGCCTTCGCCGTCTCCCTCGTCCTGTGGGCCTACGTCTCCAGCCTCGTCCTCGTGTTCGGCGCCCTCATGAGCCCGCGGGCCGAGCCCTCCCGCCGCTGAAACCGGCATAAGCACGCCATCCGGCCCTGCGCCGCGCCCGCGATGGTAGGTTGCTTGGGAGAGAAGCGAGGGAGCGGGCGCCATGGCCGAGGGAAAGCTCATCGTCGTCTCGAACCGCCTGCCGCTGTCCGTTCGCCGCGGACCGGAGGGCTGGGTCGCCGAACCCAGCTCGGGAGGGCTGGCCAGTGCGGTCAACCCCATCCTCAAGAAGGTCGGCGGCCTGTGGATCGGCTGGCCGGGCCACGCGCCCCGGGAATTGGACGCCGACCGCGAGACCCTCCTGGCGGGCGCGCGCCAGAAGCACGGCTTCGTGACCGTGAACCTGCCCGCGGACCTCGCGCGCCGCTTCTACGAGGGCTACGCGAACCAGACGCTCTGGCCCCTCTTCCACAACTTCGCGACCAATTTCGAGGCGGACCCGGAAGGCTGGTCGGCCTACGTCACCGCGAACCGCCGCTTCCGCGACGCCGTGCTCGAGCACCTCGAGCCCGGCGACACGGTGTGGATCCACGACTACCACCTGATGCTGCTGCCGCGGCTCATCCGGGACGTCGCCCCCGAAGCCCGCGTCGGCTTCTTCCTGCACATACCGTTTCCCGCGTCCGAGACCTTCCGCATCCTGCCCCACCGGGACGAGGTCCTGCGCGGCCTGCTCGGCGCCGACCTCGTCGCCTTCCAGACCCATCTCGACCTCCAGCATTTCCGTTCCTCGCTGCTGCGCGTCCTGGGTGTGCCGAGCGCCCTGGACCGGGTCACCGCGCAGGGCAGCTCGACCCGGCTGGAGGCCCTGCCCATCGGGATCGCCCCCGACGAGTTCGCGGGCTATATCGAGAGCGACCCCAAGACCCAGCGCGCCTTCGAGGCGCTGCGCAAGAGGTACCGCAACCGCCGCATCCTGCTCGGCGTCGATCGCATGGACTACACGAAGGGGATTCCCGAGCGCCTGCGCGCCTACCGCAAGCTGCTCCAGCGCGCGCCGCACCTGCGCGGTCAGATCGTGCTCGTCCAGGTGGCCGTGCCCTCGCGGGAGCGCATCCCGGAGTACGACCGGCTCCGCAATACCGTCAACAGCCTGGTGGGCGAGGTCAACGGCGAGTTCGGCACGCCGGAGTGGACGCCCGTGGTCTACATCCGGCGCGCCATCTCGCGCTCGGAGCTGGTGGCCCTGTACGCGGCGGCGGAGGTCGGCTGGGTCACACCGCTGCGCGACGGGATGAACCTCGTCTCGAAGGAATACGTGGCCTGCCACCGCCGCGGGGAAGGCGTGCTCGTGCTGAGCGAGTTCGCGGGGGCGGCGGCGGAGATGGGCGAGGCCTTCCTCGTGAACCCCTACGACGAGGAGCGGGTGGCCGCGGTCCTGGAGCGGGTGCTGAACCTGCCCGCGGAGGAGCGCAAGGAGCGGATGCTCATGCTCCACCGCCGCGTCCTGCGCAACACCGTCTTCCGCTGGAGCGAGCGCTTCCTCCTGCTCCTCGACGAGGCCGCGCAAGGCCGGCTGGCCGCGCGGCCGGAGCGGCCGGACGCGCTGCCGATCGCTCCCGCCCTGGAGTCGTTCCGCGCCTCGCGCAGCCGGCTCATCCTCCTCGACTACGACGGCACTCTGGTCCCGTTCGCGCCGCGCCCCCGGGACGCGGTGCCCACGCCCCGCGTGGTGGAACTGGTGGCGCGCCTGTCCGGCGCGGCCGGCGTCACCGCTGCCATCGTCTCCGGCCGCTCGCGCGCCGACCTCGAGGCCTTCTTCGGCCACGTGCCCGACCTCTGGCTGATCGCCGAGCACGGTGGCCTCGTGCGCTCGCCCCGGACCCGGGAATGGGAGATGGCGCGCCCGCGGCCCGACAACGAATGGAAGGCGCGCGTCCTGCCCGTCCTCGACCACTACATCGACCGCACTCCGGGCAGCTTCCTGGAGGAGAAGGAGCTGGCCCTCGTCTGGCACCATCGCCTGGCCGACCCCGAGTTCGGGGAGTGGCTGGCCAACGAGCTCGTGGCCACGCTCGACGAGATGCTCGCGGATACGGAGCTGCAGGCCATTCGCGGAAACAAGACGGTGGAGGTGCGCTTCGCCTGGGCCAACAAGGGGGCGGTCGTCGACCGCCTGCAGTCCCTGCGTCCCGACGCCGACTTCCGGCTCGCCATCGGCGACGATCGCACCGACGAGGATCTCTTCCAGCGGCTGCGCGGCGAAGCCTGGACGGTGCGCGTCGGGGAGGGGACGTCGTCCGCGCGCTACTCGCTGGACTCGCCCGCGGAGGTGATCGCATTCCTGGAGACGCTGGTGAGCGCGGCGGAAGCGGCGCAGCGCGTGATCGAGGACGCGCAACGCGTCGTGGCGGGATAACCTTCGGGATGCGGCCAGGGACCGGCGGCGTCTGCGCCCTCGTCCTCCTGGCCGCGTGCGGCGGGAGCGACGGGCCGAGTGGCCCGACGGCTTCCACGGATTTCACGATCCGCCGCGTCGCCGACACGGGCGGGCCCGAGATGTCGGTCCGGCTCGCCCGCGACCCGCTTTCCGGCGCCCTCTTCGTGCTGCGGCGCTCGGGCGACGTCTTCCGTCTGGCCGTCCCTGGGCAAGGCACGGCCACGGTCGAGCGCCTGTACGGCCCGGCCGAAACCGGCGTGTCCGACGCCCAGGGAATGGCGTTCGCTCCGGACGGCTCGTTGTACATCGTCGGCAACCAGATCTCTGGCCTCGACAACTTCGCGACCATCCGACGCGGCGCCCGGGCCGCGGGCGACCAACGCGTCTGGACCACCTTCGCGCAGACGGTGCCGTACCCGCGCAGCAACACCGCCTTCGACCACCAGTGGAACGGCATCGTGGTGAGCCCGGACGGCCGGTTCGTGTACCTGAGCAGCGGCTCGCGCACGGACCACGGGGAGGTGCAGACGAGCGGGGGACGGTTCCCCGGCCTGCGCGAGGTTCCCCTCACCGCGAAGGTGTTCCGCCTGCCCGCGACGGCGAGCGGTGTCGTGCTCCTCGACGACGAGGCGTTCCTGACGGGCTCCGGGTTCGTCTTCGCCCGCGGCGTGCGCAACAGCTTCGATCCCGCCTTCAACGCGGCGGGCGATCTCTTCTCGGGCGACAACTCCGGCGACCGGGACGACAACGACGAGCTCAACTGGCTCCGCGAGGGCGGCCACTACGGCTTCCCCTGGCGCATGGGCACGAACGACACCCCGCAGCAGTTCCCGGGCTACGACCCGGAAGCGGACAAGCTCGTGGACCACCGGTTCTACGCCTACCAGAACGGCTTCTTCCACGACGACCCGACCTATCCGCCGCGGCCGTCCGTCCCCCTCCTCGATCCCATCCCGAACCTGGGCACGGACGCGAACAGCTTCCGCGATCCCGTGACCGGCGCCGTGACGAAGGCGAGCGACGTCGGGCGCTCGCTCGGCACATTCACGACGCACCGCTCACCGCTGGGTCTGTCGTTCGACACCGCCAATGCGCTGGCCGGACGCTATCGGGGCGGCGCCTTCATCCTGGGCTGGACGCGCGGCGATCCCAGCGGCGATTCCGCGCAGGGTCCGTTCCGTGACGCGAGCCAGGACCTCCTGTTCCTCGACATGCAGCGGACGTCCGCGGGGTACGAGGTGCGCGCCCAGAGCGTGGTGTGCGGGTTCCTGAACCCCATCGACACCGAGATCCTCAACGGGCGGCTCTACGTCCTCGAGTTCGGAGGGACGGGGGCCGTCTGGGAGATCACGACGCCGGCGGCGGAGCCGTCGGGCCGTCGCACGTGCACGAACGTGCCGCGCTGACGGACGCCCCGATCACGCACGAACCTCGCTCATCAGCGCGAGCAGGTTCTGGTCCGGGTCGCGGAAGAACGCCATCCACAGCTCGTGATCCGGCATCTTCGCGATCAGATGGGGTTTGCCTTCGAAGGCCACGCCACGTCCTGCGAGCGTCGCGAAGGCGTCCTCGATGTCCTCCACTTTGTAGTACAGGACTGATCCGCGACCGGCTTGGGCCGCCGCTGGCCCGTCCAGCATGAGACGCACGCCGGCGCAGTCGAAGAAGCCCAGTCCGGGTGGCGCCTTGAAGAGAAACCGCATGCCCAGGACGTCGCGGTAGAAGGCGATCGCCTTTTCGACGTCGCGAACGGGCATCGCGATCTGCCCGATCTGGGAGAGGTGGACAGTGGACGGTGAATCGCTCATGACGGCCTCCTGCGAAACCTTCTCATCCGTCCCGGGACGGATGGGTGCTCTCGGCGGTCCACAGCTTCGGCGCCGTCCACCACATGAAGACTCCGACTGGAATCTGCGTGGCGAGACCCCAGAACGTGAATCGGCCGGACGGCACGAATTCGCGGAGGCCGACGGTGAGATTCACCACGACGTCCACGGTGATGATGAGCAAGGCCAGGCACACTCCCGCCCGCCTTCGTTTCAAGAGCAGGACGATGGCGAGGGGATCGAGGAAGGCCAGGGACGTCCAGAAGACATTCAAGCCCAGCGCGTACTTCGTGTACGGGAGCCAACCGCCCCGCGCGATGTCGAACAGGTGGCAGATCGTCGCCACCGCGAAGGCGGTCACGTAGGCCAGGATGACGGCGTGATCCCGCGCACGGGAGTCCGAGAGCGCCACAGCGTCCTCCCAGATGGACATGTACATCGAGCAGATGCTTCGGGACTGCGAGGCCTGCAACCGCCGCTTTGCGGTTCAATACGAGTTCTCCGCGCCCAGGGTCCCGTCCTGGAGCTCCGACCGCGTCAGCGTGCGCGTGGTGCGCTGCCCGTCCTGCCGGCACCTGAACGCGCTCGTCATGCTGATGTACGCCCATCACGTCGCCGTGAAAGCGATCCCCGGTCCGGACCCCCTGGACGTGCGGGTGCGTCCCCACACAATGCGAGGCCTCCGGACGGCCCCGGCGCCCACCCGCCCGCTACGCCTCACGCACCGCGCGCGGATCACACGGCACCTCATGGTGACGGCCATCGACCTCATGCGTCGTTGGCGGCCCTTCCTCCCCTAGGCTCGGGCCAGCGTCTCCAGGCGCTCGAGCTGGTCGCGATGCCCGAGGGTGATGAGGAGGTCGCCCGCCTGCATGGCCTCCTCGGAAGGCGGATTGAACACCATCTTCCCGTCCGGCCGCTTGATGGCGACGATGATGATGCCCAGGTCCTGGCGCAGGCGGCTGTCCTTCAGGCTGCGGCCGGCCAGCGCGGACCCCGTCTCGATCGTGAGCTCCTCGATCTGCAGCTCCTGGTAGTCGCGCCGCGTGGCCAGCTCGATGAAGTCCATGACGTTGGGCCGCAGCACGGCCTGGGCCATGCGCTGGCCCCCGATGACGTACGGAGACACGACGCGGTTCGCGCCCGCGCGCAAGAGCTTGGGCTCCGCTTCCAACTCCTCCGACCGGGCCACGATCGACAGCTTCTCGTTCAGGAGGCGCGCGCTCATCGTGATGTAGAGGTTGGCGGCGTCGGAGGCCGCCACCGTGACCAGGACCTTCGCGCGCTCCACGCCCGCCTTGCGCAGGACGTGGTCGTCGGTCGCGTCCCCGACGAGGGGGATGCCGTGCGGCTCGCGGAAGTCCGCGAGCAAGCCGGCCTGCTGGTCCACGATCACGTACGGCATGCCGAGGCTCGAGAACTCGCTGCAGACGAGGCGGCCCATGCGGCCGTAGCCGCAGATGATCGCGTGTCCGGTCAGCTCCGCCAGCTTGCGCTCCATCCGCTGCCTCCCAAGGGTGCCGCCGATCTCGCCGCTGACGACGGCCCGGATCACGGAGGTCGCCGCGTACAACAGGGTGAACACGCCGCCCAGCGCGAGCAGGCTCGTGAAGAGGCGGCCCGCCGGCGAGAGCGGATGCACCTCCATGAACCCGACGGTGGTGATGGTGATGACGGTCATGTACAGGCCGTCGAGGAGCGGCCAGCCCTCGATCAGGGCGTAGCCGGTGGTGCCCGCGATTGCGAGCAGCACGGGCACGGCGAGGGTCAGCAGGAACTCGCGCAGGCGCACGGTGAGCGTTCATAATACGTGGCTCATTGACCTCCGGTCCCGTCCCTTCTTTCGTGTTCCGCCGCGTCGCCGGCCGCGACCTGCCGAGGGTGGCGCGCGCCTCGGGCGCGGTCGTGTGGGACACGGAAGGCCGCCGGTACCTGGACGGCTCCGGAGGCGCGGTGGTGGTGAACGTCGGCCATGGCCGGGAGGAAATCGCGGCGGCCATGGCGCAGCAGGCCGGCGCGGCCGGCTACGTGCACGGCACGCAGTTCACGAGCGACGTCCTCGAGGAGTACGCGCGGCGCCTGGCCGTCCACGCTCCCGGCGAATGCCGCAAGCTCTACCTCCTCTCCGGCGGCTCCGAAGCGACGGAGACGGCGGTGAAGCTCGCACGCGCGTTTCACCTCGCGCGCGGCGAGCCCGGCCGGCACAAGGTCATCGGCCGCTCCGTCTCCTATCACGGCAACACGCTGGGCGCGCTCTCCCTCTCCGGACGCCCGACCCTGCAGGCGCCCTACGTACCCCTCCTGTCCGCCACCCCGCGCGCGGCCGCGCCCTTCTGCTATCACTGCCCGCTGGAGCGGACCTATCCGTCCTGCGCGCTCGCCTGCGCCGACGATCTCGAGGTGGTGATCGAGCGGGAAGGCGCGAGCACGATCGCCGCCTTCATCGCGGAGCCCATCCTGGGCGCTTCCGCGGGCGCGGCCGTGCCGCCCGACGACTACACCCGGCGCGTCCGTGAGAGCTGCCGGCGTCACGGCATCGTCTACATCGACGACGAGGTCATGACCGGGCTCGGCCGCACCGGACGCTGGTTCGGGATCGACTGGAGCGGCGCCGCTCCGGACCTCGTCACCTGCGGGAAGGGAATGGCGGGCGGCTACATGCCCGTAGGCGCCGTGCTGGCCAGCGAGGCCATCGTGGAGACGGTGGAGCGCGCGGGCGGCTTCGTGAACGGCTTCACGTTCTCTCACCATCCCGTGACCGCCGCCGCCGCCCTGGCCACCCTGGAGATCCTGGAGCGGGAGCGGCTCGTCGAGCGGGCCGAGGTCCTGGGGGAGCATGCCCTGGCCCGCCTGCAGGCGCTGCGCAGGAGTCCGCACGTCGGCGACGTGCGTGGCCGCGGCCTGATGCTCGCGGTCGAGGTCGTGGCGGACGCGCCGGCGCGGCGTCCCTTTCCGCGCGCGGAGAAACGCGCGGAGAAGATCGCGGCCCGCGCCTTCGCCGACGGCCTCATCGTGTACCCCAGCGTGGGCGGGGCCACGGGCACGGACGGCGATGCGATCATGCTCGCCCCGCCGTTCGTGGTCACGGAAGCCGAGATCGACGAGATGGCGGAGATCCTCGATGGCGCCATCCAGGCGGCATTGGCATAGCGGGAGGTGACGATGCGCGACTACCCCAAGCTGGTCTGTCCGCCGCCGGGGCCGAAGGCCCGCGCCGTCATCGAGCGCGACGCGCGCACCATGTCCCAGAACTACCGCAAGGACTATCCGCTCGTGGTGGATCACGCCAAGGGGGCGGTGGTGGTGGACGCGGACGGCAACCGCTATCTCGACTTCGCGGCCGGCATCGCCGTGGCCTCCACCGGCCACTGCCATCCCGACGTCGTGGCCGCCGTCCAGCGCCAGGCGGAGCGGCTGCTGCACCTGTGCGCGACGGACTTCTACAACGAAGACGTGGTGGCCCTCGCGGAAGGCCTGGCCCGGCGCGCGCCCGGCCCCGGGCCCTGGCGCGTCTTCTTCGCCAACTCCGGGGCGGAGGTGGTGGAGGCCGCCATCAAGCTCGCGCGACTGCGCACGGGACGGCCGAAGGTGGTCGCCTTCTACGGCGCCTTCCACGGACGGACGTACGGCGCGCTCAGCCTCACCGCCAGCAAGCCCGTCCAGCGCCGCGGCTACGCGCCCCTGCTGCCGGAGGTGCTGCACACGCACTACGCCTATTGCTACCGCTGCCCGGTCAACCGCCATCCGGACACCTGCAAGGTGGAGTGCCTCGACCTCCTCACGGAGACGATGTTCTCGACCACCACCGATCCGGGCGAGATCGCGGCCGTGATCGTGGAGCCCGTGCAGGGTGAAGGTGGATACGTGGTGCCGCACGCGGGCTTCCTGCCGCGCCTGCGCGAGGTCACGCGCCGCCACGGCATCCTCCTCATCGCGGACGAGGTGCAGTGCGGCATGGGCCGTACCGGCCGCATGTTCGCCAGCGAGCACTTCGGCCTCGAGCCCGACATCGTGACCCTGGCCAAGGGCATTGCCTCCGGCATGCCGCTGGGCGCCCTCCTCGCGCGCGACGACGTCATGAAATGGGAGAGCGGCGGGCACGGCTCCACCTTCGGCGGCAACCCCGTCTCCATCGCGGCCGGCCTCGCCACCTTGCGCCTGCTCGAGGAAGGTCTGATCGCCAACGCGGAGCGCGTGGGCCGCGTCCTCATGACCGCGCTGCGCGACCGCCTGGGCGGACACGCGGTGGTGGGCGACGTGCGCGGCCTGGGTCTCATGGTCGGCGTCGAGATCGTGCGCGATCGCTTCCGCCGCGAGCCCGCGCCCGACCTGCGCGAGCGGATCCTGGAGGAGGCCTTCAAGCGCGGCTTGCTCCTGCTGGGATGCGGGCGGAGCACCATCCGGCTGGCCCCGCCCCTCGTCGTCGACGAGGAGGACGCGGCGACGGCGGCCCGGATCCTGGAAGAGGCGGTGGTCGCCTCGGCCTGAGGTCCCGCGCTACTTCGCGGGGGGCGGGAAGTGCGATTCCACCCAGGCCCGCAGCTCGCTCTCGACCGCGGACTCCGACGGCCCGGTCAGGATCTGCAGCGGCTCGTCCTTGCGGCCGGAGGGGCCGAGCACGAACACGGAGGCGCGGAACACCCCGCCTTCCTGGTACAGGTAGGCCTGCACGTCGCCTCCGGGCCTGTGGAACTTGAGGAGCCGGCCTGTCTTCACTCTCTCGATCCGGCTTCCACTATAGCCGGACGCGCCGCCGTCGCGCGCGTGGCCCGCAGGGAAGTCGGTCGAGCGAAGAGAGTGGGCTCACCGGGCAGCGAGAGGGTCGTGGTGGTGGTCGGGGTGATGATGGCCTGGAAGAAGGCCTCCGCGATGTGGTCGTACCCGCTGTTGTTGGGATGGACGTGATCGGCGTAGAGCCGGTCGAAGTCGGGATCCTTGGTGAACAGCGGCTCCGGATCCGCGACCGGCACCTGCATCTCCCGGCCCAGGGCGCGGATCCTCACGTTCATCGCCGCCACCCACTGATTCCGGTCCGGCTGCAGGGCCCCGTTCGGGTTGGCGGGGATGATCGTGGAGAGGATGGGGAGGCTGCGTGATCCGCGCGCGGAGAGCACGATGTCGCGCAAGCTGTCGATCGTGAAGCAGGGCGGGTTGACCTTGCAGTCCAGGACATTGAAGTCGTTCGTCCCGTAGAGGATCAGCGTGTAGGCGGGACGCGCCCGGTTGAGGCTAGTGTCGATGCGAATGGCGCCGGCGTTGCTGCGCGTGGCGTCCGCGCCTTCCTGCACCACGGTGCCGCGCCCGAAGAACGCGGCCAGCCGCGACTCCAGTCCGGGCCGGTAGCCGCGGTTGTCAGGCGAGCCCTCGCCGATCGTGATGCTGTCGCCGAAGCCCATGTACACGTTGGGCCGGTTGTTGCTGATGGGCAGGGTCACCGGGATGAGCAGTCCCGTGGACTGCGGCAGCGTCACCGTCATCGAAGCCGGCGCGGCGTAGAAGGGCGGCAGGGTGGCGCGGCTGACCGTGACCTGCTGTGTGCCTCCCGGGACACCGGGCACGGTGAACTCACCCAGGACCTTGCTGGTCTTGCCGGTGGCGGTGCCGATCTGCACGGTCACGTCCGGCACGCGCACGTTTTCCCCCGCATCCAGGGCGCCGTTGCCGTTTTCGTCGTAGAAGACGGCGCCCGACACGCTGAAGGTGGGGCCGGTCGAGGGAACGGAGTTCGGGCCGGTGGTGCCGCCGCCGCCTCCGCCGCAGGCGGAAACGGTCAACGCCAGGGTCAGTAGGAGGAGAAAAGATCGTTTGGACACAAGGACAATATCACCGCTCGCAGGTTCGATTGCCGCCTTCATCCTGACGCCCCGCGCTATTTCGCTTCCCCTATAGCCGGACGCGCCGCCGTCGCGCGCGTGGCTCGCAGGGAAGCTGGTCGAGTGAAGAGAGTGGGCTCGGCGGGCAGGCTCGTCGCGGTCGTGGTCGCGGTGATGATGGCGGTGAAGAAGGCGTCGGCGATCAGGTCGTATCCCGAGTTGTTGGGATGGACGGAACCGGTGTAGAGCCGTTCGAAGTTGGGATCCTTGAGGAACAGTGGCTCCGGATCGGCGACGGGTACGCTCATCTCCTTGGCCAGGGCCCGGATCCTCACGTTCATGGCCGCCACCCACTGGTTGCGGTCCGGTTGCAAAGCCGCGGTCGGGTTGGCCGGAATGATCGTGGAGAGGATCGGCAAGCTCCGCGAGCCGCGCGCGGAGAGGACGATGCTGCGCAGGCTGTCGATCGTGAAGCAGGGCGGATCGGTCTTGCAGGCCAGGACGTTGAAATCGTTCGTGCCGTACATGATGAGCGTGTAGGCGGGGTGAGCGCGGCTGAGGCTGGCGTCGATGCGGTCGGCGCCGCGGTTGCTGCGGGTGGCGTCGATACCGTCGACCATCACGCTGCCGCGGCCGAAGAACCCGGCCAGCCTGTCCTCCAGACCGGGCCGATATCCGCGGTTGTCGGGGGAGCCTTCGCCGAGGGTGATGCTGTCGCCGAACCCCATGTACAGGTTGGGCCGGTTCGTGCCGATAGGCAGGGTCAGGGGGATCAGCAGCCCCGACGACTGCGGCACCGTCACCGTAACGGTGGCCGGAGGCGTGTAGTAAGGCGGCAAGGAGGCGCGGTTGATCGTCACCGTCTGCGTGCCCGCGGGCACGCCCGGAACGGTGAACTCGCCCACGACCTTGCTGGTCTTGCCGGTGGCGGTGCCGATCTGGACGGTCACGTCCGGCACGCGCACGTTTTCCCCCGCATCCATGGCGCCGTTGCCGTTTTCATCGTAGAAGACGGCGCCCGACACGCTGAAGGTGGGCCCGGTCGAGCGAACGGAGTCCGGGCCGGTGGTGCCGCCGCCGCCTCCGCCGCAGGCGGAAACGGTCACCCCGAGGGTCAGTAGGGAGAGAAAAGATCGTCTAGACACAAGGGCGGACAATATCACAACTCGCAGGTTCGAAGCCACGGTGTGCGTGCCCTATACTTCGCCTTTCCCCATGGAAGAGTCCCCGGATTCCAAAGACGGCGGAATCGACCGCCGCAGCTCGACGCGTCGCGCCTGCCTCCTCGGCGCGCGCTATCGCGTCGGCGCGGGATGGCATCCCGCCACCCTCGTCGATCTCTCCGCGCGCGGATGCCGCCTGCGCATCGGCGAGGACCTGCCGCGCGGCGCCACCGTGCGCGTCGAGCTCTCGCCGCGGGGCACTTCGGCGCCCGTGGATCTCGCGGGAAGCGTGATGTGGTGCCGCCTCGAGGGCCTCTCCCACCAGGCGGGCGTCCATTTCGACGACCCGCCCGACGACCTCGTCTCGCTGCTCGACGCCGCCGGCTAGCCGCCGTCGCCCCGCGTCTGTTCGCGCGGACTCGCCACGGCCGTCGTCGCGATTAAGATCGAGGCGAGGTGCTTTCGAGGAGGTCCATACCGCTTGCAGTCCTACCGGAGCCGTGCCCGTGCCGGAGCGCGCTTCTCCGCGCTCCCCGTCTTCCTGCTCGTCATACTCGTCGCCGTCATCGGCGCCGTGCTGTACGTGGCCGGCCGCATGCTGATGGCCCCGCGCCCCACGCTCACCCTCGCCGGGCCCTTCGACCTGGTGGGGCGTAACGCCACCCTGTCCCTCGACGCGCGCGACCCCACCGGGCTGCGTGCGCTGAAGGTCACCATCCGCCAGGGAGACAAGGAGCAGACCATCGTCGACGAGACGTACCAGCCGCCGCGGCCCCAGGCCCACGTGGAGTGGCGGCCGGCGAAGCAGGCGCGTTTCCCCTTGCGCGAGGGACGGGGCGTCGTGCGCGTGGAGGCGCGCAATGCCTCCTGGGGGCACTTCTTCCAGGGCAAGACGGCGACGCTGGAGAAGGAGTTCACGGCCCGCCTGACTCCGCCCCGCGTCGAGGTCCTCACCACCCAGCACTACGTCAACCAGGGCGGCTGCGACATGGTCGTGTATCGCGTGACCCCTCCGGGCGCGGAGAGCGGCGTGCAGGCGGGCGATGCATGGTTCAAGGGCTTTCCGATGCCGGGCGCCCGCGACAACGCCGTACGCTTCGCGATCTTCGCGTTTCCCTACGACGCCCCGGCGGCGACGCCCGTGCACGTCAAGGCCCGCGACGAGGCCGGCAACGAGGTGGTGGCGAACTTCAACCTCAAGGTCTTCCCGCGCCAGTTCCGCACGCGCACGCTGCCCATCGACGAGGCGTTCCTGGGCAAGGTCGTGCCCGAGATCCTCAGCCACACCCCGTCCCTCACGGACCAGGGCGACCTGCTCAAGAACTACCTCGCCATCAACCGCGACCTGCGCGCCGCCAACAACAAGGCACTGGCCGAGATGGCGTCGCGCTCGCAGCCGCGCGTGCTCTGGCGCGGTCCTTTCCGCCAGCTCGGCAACTCACAGGTCGAGGCGAACTTCGCCGACCACCGCGTCTACGTCTACCAGGGGCGCGAGGTGGACCGGCAGGACCATCTCGGGTACGACCTCGCCACCACGGCCCACGCGCCCGTGTCCGCGTCGAACGAGGGCGTGGTCCTGCTCGCCGACTACTTCGGGATCTACGGGAACACGATCGTGATCGACCACGGGTACGGCCTCCTCACCGTGTACGGCCACCTGGCCAGCTTCGCGGTCAAGGCCGGGGACAGCGTGAAGAGCGGCCAGGTCATCGCGCAGAGCGACTCGACCGGCCTGGCCGCGGGCGACCATCTGCACTTCTCGGTGATCCTGCAGGGCGAGCAGGTGGATGCCCGCGAGTGGTGGGACGGGCACTGGATCGAGGACCGCATCCTGGCCAAGCTGCGCGAGTTCGGGGCCGAGCCCGCGGCGGGCGGTGCCGCGGCTTCAGCTTCGCCTTCGCCCTGATCGCGGGCGGGCGCGGGGACGGGGACGGCCGGTGGGCGGGGCGGCGCGCGCGGGATCGGCGCGGCGGAGGGCGACGAGCGCCTCCTTGAAGTCCGCGGGCCAGGGGCTTTCCGCTTCCACGCGGCTCCCGGTGATGGGATGCGCGAACGCGAGGTGCCGCGCATGCAGCATCTGGCGCGGCGCGGTCACGAGACGGCGCGCCGAGCTCCCGTACACCATGTCTCCCACGATGGGCAGCCCCAGATGCGCGAGGTGGAGGCGGATCTGGTGCTGCCGTCCCGTCTCCAGCTCGACCTCGAGCAGGGCCCCGGCGCGGAACCGCTCCACGACGCGCCAGCGCGTACGCGCATCGTGCGCGGGCTCGCCCGGACGAGCCAGCCGCCGCCGTCCCGCCTCGTAGACGTCGTAGATGGGCGCGTCGACCTGGCCCTCGTCCGCGGGCGGCACTCCTTCCACGAGCGCGCCGTAGCGGCGCTCCATGCGATGGGCGCGGAAGAGGTCGCGCAGGGCGGCCCGCGCGGGCGGGGAGAGAGCGAAGGCGAGCGCGCCCGAGGTGTCGCGGTCGAGACGATGCACGACGCCGACGTAGGGCCGCCGCGGCCGCAGGCGGGCGATGTACTCCTGCACGCGGAGGAGCGCGGAGTCCTCGTCGGGCGCGTCGGGCGCGGTCGGGACGGCCAGGAGTCCCGGCGGCTTGTCCACCACCAGCACGTCCTCGTCCTCGTGCAGGAGGCGGAGGGACGAACGTACCCGTGAGCGCGCCTTGAGGTTCGGATCCCAGGCGATGGGAGCCGCGGGCTCCACCAGCTGGCCCGCCTCCAGCACGGTCCGGCCGTCGACCGTGACCTGGCCCTTCTCGATCACGTCGCGCGCGCGCCGGCGCGAGAGCTCGGGATGGCGCTGGATGAGGGCGAGGTCGAGACGGATGGGCACGCGCGCTCAGTCTAGCCCGCGCGCCTCGTCCCAGGTTGCCGGATCCTGGCCGAAGTAGTCGCGCAGGATGGCGTACACCTCGCGGTGGCGCCGCCGCAGGTCCAGGGGCTGCTCGAAGAAGGTCTCCACGGCCACGGCCAGGAACTCGGCCGGGCTCTCCTCGGCATAGGGATCGAGGATGGACTTGCCGCGCCGCAGGCGGTCCATCTCCTTGCCCACGACGTCGAGCCACTCGCGAGCGCGCGCCGCGTCCAGCCCGCGCGGCACTCCGTCGAAGTGCGTCTGCTCCACGTCGAGCAGGTGCGCGAACTCGTGGAGGCCGACGTGGAACCCGTCGTCGGGATCGTCGAAGCTCTCCTCGAGGGTCGGCACGGAGAGGATGATCGTGCCCCAGGGATGGGCCTGGCCGGAGAGGTCGTTCGCGTCGAAGGAGTAGTCGCGCCCGAAGTCCTTCTTGTAGAGGAGAACCTCCGCCACGTGGTCCCAGTGGTCGCCGTCCCAGCCCGCGGTCAGGGTGGCGGCGGAAGCGGCCACGAGCAGGCGCCGCTCCAGCGTGGCCTCCACCTCGACCCCGGTGATGCGTTTCTCGGCGAGGAAGAGCGCGACGTGCTCCTCGAAGCGGCGGCGCAGGTCGGGGGGCAGGCGATGGTAGTGGTCGTAGCGGTCTTCGAGGATCCGCCGCCATTCGCCGGGAAAAGGCGCCTGGCGGACGCGGTCGCGCTCGGTGCCGCGGGCGGTCAGCAGGCGCCAGAGGATCGCGCCCGCGCCGAGGCCGGCCGCGCCGCCGAGGGCGCCGCCTTCGAGGCCGCCGCCCAGGGCGGCGCCGAGCACGGCGCCCGCCAGCACGGCGACGGCCGCCATCGCTCCCGCGAACCAGGCATCGCCGCGCACGCGCGTCAGCGCCGGGTGAGCAGCCGCCCGAGCACGCCCGCGTCGATGTTCGCGCCCGTGATCACGACCGCGGCCGGCCGCCCGTCTTCGAGGCGCACGCGTCCCGAGCGCAGGGCGGCCACGCCCACCGCGCCCGAGCCTTCCGCCACCACCTGGTCGTGGGTGATCAGGGCGACGATCGCGTCTTCGATCTGGGGCTCCGTCACGTTCACGATCTCGTCCACGAGATGCCGGTGCGTGTAGACCATGACCCCGATCCCGCCGGCCAGGCCGTCCGCGAGCGTCGGCCCCGCGGGATAGTCGAGGAGGGGCTGGCCCTGCGCGACGGAATCGCGGAGGGCGGGCGACGCCTCGGGCTGCACGGCCACGATGCGCACGTCCGGGCGCTGCGTCTTGATCGCGGTCGCGATCCCCGCGATGAGGCCGCCGCCGCCCACGGGCACGATGATGGTGCCGACCTCGGGGTTCTGCTCGAGGATCTCCAGGCCGATCGTGCCCTGGCCGGCCGCGGTGCGCGGGTCGTCGTAGGCGTGGACGGTGAAGGCTCCCGTCGTCCGCGCGTGCTCGGCCGCCCGGGCCGCCGCTTCGTCGTAGGTCGCGCCACCCTCCACCACGGTGACGGGGAACGTGCGCAGCTTGTCCACCTTGGCCCGCGGCGCGGTGGCGGGTACGAAGACGGTGGCGGGAACCTCACCGCCGAGAGCCTGGATGGCGAAGGCGACGCCGAGGGCATGGTTGCCGGCGGACGCCGCGACCACGCCGCGGCGGCGCTCCGCGGACCCGAGCGCCGAGATCACGTTGAGCGCCCCGCGCACCTTGAAGGACCCCGTGGGCTGCCAGCATTCCAGCTTGAGCCAGGCCTGGCCCCCGGGCACGGAGAACGCGCGACGCAGCGGCGTCGGGGCGAGGAAGGGGGCGAGGGCCTGCCGCGCCTCCTCGACGTCCGCCTGGCGGAGAAGCTGCGTCATTCCCTCACCGGACCGCCCGCGACGAGGTCGAGGCGCGGCTCCGGGCAGTGGGCGGCGATGTCCGCGGCCACGCGATCGCGGAGCGCCACCACCGCGCGCCAGCCCTCGCCGTCCGGCGCCACCGCGTCCCCGATCCAGAGATGGATCCGCCCCGGACGCGGCACCATCTGTCCCGCGCGCAGGATCGCGCGCGTCCCGCGCAAGGCGAGAGGCACGATGGGGACCCCTGTCTCCACCGCGGCCTTGAAGGTGCCCAGCCGGAACGGCCGGAGTCCCGCGGCCGCGGTGAACGTGCCTTCGGGGAAGAGGAGAACGGACTGCCCCTCCTCGAGCGCGGGCGCGAGCTTGCCCGCATCGGCCACGCTCTGGCTCACGTCGAAGCGCTCGACGGTGAGGTGGCCGGCGCGCCGCACGAGCGTGCCCAGGAACGGCCAGGAGCCCACTTCGGCTTTGGCCGCGAACACGAAATCGCGGGGGACGAGCGCGAGCAGCGCGAGCACGTCCACGTAGGAGGCGTGGTTGGAGGCGAGGAGGACGGGCGGCCCGCTCGCCAGCGACGCTCCGCCTTCGCGGGTGAGCCGGCAGCCGGCGAGGGAGAGTAGAACCCGCGCGCCCGCGCGGGAGAGCCGGCGGGCCAGGCCGCGGCTGGGGACGAGCGCGGCCGGGATCCAGACCATCGGCGCGATGATCGCGATGAGGACGCCGAGGTACGCGCCGTAGAGGGCGCGACCCACCTGCGCCGCGCGTGCGCCCAGGGCGTCCGCGGCCGTGCGCGCTCCGATGTGGAGCTTCATCGCGAGCGGTGTGCGCGCGACGCGCCCGAGGGTTCCGGCCAGATACAGGTCGCGCGTGGCCGCGCGGCGGATCTTGCCGCTCGAGGTCTTCGGCACCGCGCCCGGCGGCACCAGGGCCACCACGTCCGGGGGCAGGCCGAGGGCGGCCGCGACCTGCTCCGTGACCGCGCCCTCCAGGCGCGCGCGTTCCTCCGCACCCCGGGCACGCGTCTCCGCGACCACGACCAGGCTCTCCGTGCCGAGCTCCGGACGGCTCACGCCGAACGCCACCACGCAGCCCCGGCGGATGCCGCGCACCGACGCCGTCACCTCTTCGATCTCCTGGGGGACGAGGTTGCGGCCGGCCTTGATGATGAGGTCCTTCCGCCGCCCGGCGATGAAGATCTCGCCCTCCGCGCGGTAGGCGAGGTCGCCGCTGTCGAGCCAGCCGCCGGGCCGCGTGATCGCGGCCGTGGCCTCGGGCTTGCGGTAGTAGCCGGCGGTGGAGGACGGACCGCGGAAGATCAAGTTCCCCACGGTCCGCTCCGCGACGTCCACGCCCTCGTCGTCGACGAGGCGGACCTCGTGTCCGGGCAGGGCCGCGCCCACGGACACGAACGGCAGCACTCCCGCTCCGTCACCGCCCGCAGGCTCCGCGCGGCGTTCCTCCTCGAAGGCCGCCCGCGCGATGCGGTCAACCCTCGGGGCACGTCCCACGGGCGGGAAGCACAGGCCGACCGCGCTCTCGGCCAGGCCGTAGACCGGCATCATGGCCTCCCGCCGGAAGCCGTAGGGAGCGAAGCGTGCGACGAAGCGGTCGATCGTGTCCGGGCTGACCGGCTCCGCACCGTTGAGGGCGACGCGCCACGAGGACAGGTCGAGGCCTTCCAGCGCCTGGTCGGGAATCCTGCGCACGCACAGCTCGAAGGCGAAGTTGGGGGCGGGGGAGAGGGTGGCTCGGCGACGGTGGATCGACCACAGCCATCTCTCCGGCCGTGCGAGGAAGGCGAGCGGGCTCTGCAGGGCGAGGGGGATGCCGTGGTGCAGGCAGAACAGCCACGTCCCGATGAGCCCCATGTCGTGGTACAGCGGAAGCCAGCTCGCGCCCACGTCGGTGGGCCGCACGTCGAGCCCTTCGCCCACGGCCCGGATGTTGGCGAGCAGGTTGTCGTGGGTGAGGAGCACTCCCTTGGGCGCGCCCGTGCTGCCGGACGTGTACTGGATGAACGCGGGATCCGCGCCCGTCCCTTCCGGGGCCGCCCAGGAGGCGCCGCGCCCCGCCAGCTCGCCCACCGTGACCACGTCGCGTAGCGACGGCACGGAGGCGCCCAGCACGGCGGCTACTCCCCGCGCGCGCGCGATGGTGACGAGCGCGCGCACCTCCGCGTCGGCGAGGATGGCCGATTGCCGTTGCGCGTACTCCTCGAGCCGGTCCAGGCGCGCGGGCGGATAGATCGGCACGGGCACGCCGCCCGCCATGAGGATGCCCTGGAAGGCGGCGAGGAACTCGCGCCCGGTCGGGAGCATCAGGGCGACGGTGTCCGCGCGGCGCAGGCCGCCCTCGCGCAGTCCTCCCGCCACCGCGGCCGCCTCGGAGAGGAGGTCGCCGTAGGTGATCGTCTCCTCCCCGCCGTCGTCGCGCCGCAGGTAGACGTGCGGGCGGGCGGGCTGCGATTGCCCGCGCCGCCAGAGCGACTCGTGGACGGTGGCCGCGGCCTGGGGCGCGGTGGCGGCGTCGATCCGCTCGCCCCGCTCCGCGTGCGCGGCCGGATCGGCGGGGCCGCCCTCCGCGATCAGGCGGGAGAGCGCGGCCGGCGTCTCCGCCTGCAGGACGCGGTCGTCGAGGGCGCGGCCGAACGCGTTCTCCAGCCGCAGGAGCAGCTCGACGCGCTCCAGGCTGCCCAGGCCGACCTCGCGCTCGAGCGAGGCCGAAGGCGCCACCGCGCGCGCGGCCCGCGCTCCCCCCAGCTCTTCCGCGAGCGCGCGCACGACCTCGAGCACGCGGCCCTCGACCTCCGCGATCGTGGCAGCCGCGGGCGGCGCAGCGGCCTGGCTCATGGTGAAGTCACTGTACACTCGAACGGCCAAGGAGGAGAGCGCGTGCTGGAGGCCGTGACCCTGCGTGAGATCCATCGCATCTTCGAGATCACGGACCGGCTCGGCATCCATCGCGAGCAGCTCGTGATCCCGCTCGGGCCGCGCCATCCCGGGCGCGTGCGCCGGATGCCGAACGGCAAGCTGGAGATCGTGGTGGAGAAGGACGGGGACTTCGAGGAATGGCTGGCCGCCCTCGAGGGAGAGATCCGGAAGGTGACCGGCTAGTCCGTCCTCGCGCCGATCGCGCCCAGCGCACGTTCGTACGCGGCGACGTCCCGATCCGAGAAGAGCACGCAGCGCACGAGGCGCACGTGGCGCGCGCCCGGCAGGGCCTCCGCGATGGCGCGCAGGGCGACGGGCGCCGCCTCCGCGATCGGATAGCCGAAGGCGCCGGTGGAGATGCTCGGGAAGGCGACGGACTCGAGCCCCTCGTCATCGGCGAGGGCGAGGCTGCTCCGGTAGCAGGCGGCCAGCGTCTCCGCCTCGCCCGCGTGGCCGCCCTGCCAGACCGGTCCCACCGTGTGGATGACGTGGCGGGCGGGGAGCGCGCCGCCCGTCGTGATCACCGCTTCTCCCGGCGGCAGGGGGCCGCGCCGCGCGCGGATGGCGCGGCACTCCGCCAGGATCTCGGGCCCGCCCGCGCGATGGATGGCGCCGTCCACGCCGCCGCCTCCGAGCAGCGACGAGTTGGCGGCGTTGACGATGGCGGCGACGGTCTCACGCGTGAGGTCGCCCCGCGCGATCTCCAGCCGCCCTCGGCCGATCGTCCGCACCAGGCCACGATCGCCGCTCACGTCGCTGGGCTCGGCCAGAGGGAAAAGGGGGCGCGAGGAGCGGGCGGGGCTCCCCGCGCCGGGAGTCCTACTTCGTGGCTCCGAGAGCGGCGTCCTTGGCCGCCTTCGCCACCACGAACTTCAGCCGCCGGCGGGCGGGAATCTTCATTTCCTGGCCGGTCTGGGGATTGCGCCCCATCCGCGCCTTGTAGTTGCGCACCACGAGCTTCCCGACTCCGGGAATCGTGAAGCCGTTCTTGGCCTCCTTGTGCGCGAGGCTGGCCAGCGCCTCGAGATACGCGGCCGAGGTCTTCTTCGGGATGTCGACCGTCTCCGCCAGGGCGGCCACGATCTTCGACTTGGTCATCGGCTTTGCCATCGACTCAATCCTCCAGTGGGCGGTGCGAGGCGCCGCGGCACGGACGCCATCAAAAAAGGAGCGTCATTCTACATGGGGAGTCGAGCGCGATGTCAACAGGATTCGCGCACACGTCATGCGCAAAACCCGCATCTGGCGCGGGCGGAATGAGATCAGGGGGCGGAGGCGGAGGGGTCGCGGACGAGGAAGAGGGTCTCGCCCGGGCGCACGAAGCCGAGCTCCTCGCGGGCCAGCCTTTCGATCGCGCGCGGATCGGAGCGGAGGGCCGTGATCTCCGTCGCCAGCTGCGCGTTCTCCGCGGCCAGCTCCTCGACCTCGCGCGCGAGCGCCTCCGCGCGATGGCGCTGGTCGATGAGATGGAGGAGGCCGCGGTCGCCGAAGAGCGCGCCCACGATGAGGGCGACGAGGGCGATGATCGAGGCGAGCGTCGCCGCCTTCCGGCGCAGGCCGACGTCGCCCGAGCGGTCTTCGCGTACCCCTCTCACGTCAGGCGTCACCAAACCGATCGGAGTCTAACACGCGGGCAAATGGCCCCTAGGTGCGCGCAGCCACTCCGCCGCCCAGCTTCACGCCGGTGCGCCGGAGCTGCGCCTTCTGGTAGCGGCGGAGCAGCCCCACCAGCTCCACGTTGACCTTCTGCAGCCGCTGCAGGCCGCGCCGGAACTCCCGGTAGCGCAGGACCAGGGTCCGCGCGCGCGCCGCCTCCGCCGCGTCGAGGTACGCAAACGACCCGCGCCCGCCGCTGCGATTGGAGAGCACGAAGTAGGGGCCGTGTTTCCTCCCCGTGTGGCAGGCGCAGGCGGGCTTCCCGCATTCCATGTGGCGGACGAGCAGCGATCCCTGGAGCTGGGCGCGCTGGCGGAGGAGGGTGGAGACGAGGCTCCGCTGCTCGGCCAGCCGGGACCTGACGCGTGTCCGGATCGCTTCCGCGCTGAGCAATGCCGTCCTACAGTGTTTTTGGAAAGAAAGCACTGTAGGAATACACCCAGGGGGCGCGGCAAGTCAAGGGGAAAAGCGCCGCGCCCCCGCCCCCCGCGGCCCGGTTATGATCGGCAGGGAGGCCGCGCATGTGGCTACTGAAGACGGAGCCGTCCACCTACGCCTACGACGACCTCGAGAAGGACAAGCGCGCGACCTGGGACGGGGTGAAGAACCCGGTGGCCCTGAAGAACCTGCGGGCCATGAAGGAGGGCGACGCCGCCCTCATCTACCACACGGGAGACGAGAAGGCGGTGGTGGGGACCGCGCTCGTCGCGCGCGCAGCGTATCCGGATCCGAAGGCAAAGGACCCGCGGCTCTACGTGGTGGACCTGACCCCCGCCGGCCGGCTGCCGCGGCCGGTCACCCTGGCCGAGATCAAGCAGCTACCCGCCTTCGCGGACAGCCCCCTCCTGCGTCAGGGACGGCTGTCGGTGGTGCCGCTCACGAAGGAGCAGTGGAACGCCTTGACGAAGAAAACAACGACAAAAGAATAGAGGTTGGGGCCAGGTCGGCCTGTCATCTTTTGCCGTCTACGGCAAAGGACGGACTTGTTCCTCGATCCATGCGAGGTACGGCGCGTGCCCGCCCCCGATCGGAATCACTACCACCTCGGGGAGCTCATACGGATGCAGCTGCACTAGGCGCGCCTTGAGCGCCTCGACTCGTTCCGCGAGCGTCTTGATCACGAGCATCAGTTCTGGTTCCTGCTCGACGTTACCCTTCCATCGGTAGATCGAGACGACGTCGGGCACGATGTTCACGCACGCCGCCAGGCGTTCGTCGACCAGGGCGCGCGCGATCCGCTCGGCGTCGCGCGGCGCCCCCAAGGCCGACAGCACCACGACCGGGCCCGTCACATCAAACCGCGGCCAGTCCTCGCTCGAGGTCCGCGACGAGATCCGCCGCGTCCTCGATGCCCACGCTGATGCGCACGAGGCCGTTGCCGATGCCGAGGGCGTCGCGCTCGGCCTGGGTGTACCCGGCGTGGGTCATGGTCGCGGGATGCGAGATGAGGGTCTCGACGCCGCCGAGGCTCTCGCCCAGCGTGCACAGCTTCACGGCCTGGAGCAGGCGGTCCGCCGCCTCGCGCGTGCCGAGGTCGAAGGAGATCATGGCCCCGAAGCCGCTGGACTGCCGCTGGTGCACGTCATGCCCCGGATGGTCGGTGAACCCCGGCCAGTAGACCTTGCGGACCTTCTTCTGCTCGCGCAGGAACGTCGCCACCCGCCGCCCGTTCTCCTCGTGGCGCGGCATGCGCACGGCCAGGGTCTTGGTGCCGCGCAGGACGAGCCACGAATCGAAGGGGGAGAGGATCGCGCCCGCCGCGTTCTGGTAGTACTGCAGCCACTGCGCGTGGCTCTTGTCCTTCACCACCGCCACCCCGCCCACGCTGTCGGAGTGGCCGTTCAGGAACTTCGTCGTGGAGTGCACCACGATGTCAGCTCCCAGCTCGAGAGGCCGCTGGAAGAACGGGCTCATGAAGGTGTTGTCCACCACCAGGAGGGCGCGGCGCCGTCGCGCGGCCTCGGCCAGGGCCGCGATGTCGCAGACCTTCATGAGGGGATTGGTCGGCGTCTCGATCCAGAGCAGGGCGAACTCGCCCGCCGCCTTGTCGAAGGCGCCGGCGTCGCTCGCGTCCAGGAACGCGAACTCCACGCCGTATTGGGCCAGGACCTTCGTGAACAGGCGATGGGTGCCCCCGTACACGTTGTCGGAGACGACCACGCGCTGGCCCGGCTTCATGAGCGACAGCACCGCGTTCGTCGCGGCCATGCCGGACGCGAAGCAATAGGCGTCGGTGCCGCGCTCGAGGGCGGCCAGGTTCTTCTCCAGGGCCCGCCGCGTGGGGTTCTGCGTGCGGGCGTATTCGTAGCCCTTGTGCTGCCCGATCCCTTGCTGGACGTAGGTCGACGTCTGGAAGATCGGGGTGACGATGGCTCCTGTAGACGGATCCGGTTCCTGTCCGGCGTGAATGCAGTCCGTGGCGAAGCCCATTTGCCGTTACCTCTGTTCTTGAGCGATCAAAAGCTGATCCTAGCCTCTATTATTGCGGCCCCGCGGGCACGTCAGGCCGACCGCTCGACCTAGCCGAGCCGTCGGGCCCGGGCCAGGAACTCCCCGCAGTCCGCCGCGGCCAGGGGCCGGCTGAACAGGAAGCCCTGCATGCGGTCGCACTGGCGCGTGGAGAGGAACTCGAGCTGCTGCTGCGTCTCCACGCCCTCCGCCACCACGCGCAGCTTCAGGGTGTGGGCGAGGGCGATGATGGCGGTGGCGATGGCGGCGTCGTCGGGGTCGCTCGTGATGTCGCGCACGAACGACTGGTCGATCTTCAGGGTGTCGATGGGCAGGCGCTTCAGGTAGCTGAGCGACGAGTACCCGATCCCGAAGTCGTCGATGGAGATCCGCACCCCCAGCGCCTTCAGCTCGCGCAGGGTGTGGATGGTCGCCTCCGCGTTCGCCATCGCGTGGCTCTCCGTGATCTCCAGGTCGAGCGACCGCGCGCTGAGGCCGGTCTCGCGCAGCGCGCGCTTCACGTGCTCGACCACCTCCACCTGCTGGAACTGGCGCGCGGAGAGGTTGACGGCGACGGACAGGTGCGGATGCCCCTCCTCCTGCCACTTCTTCACCTGGGCGCAGGCCGTGCGCAGCGTCCACACCCCGATGGGCAGGATGAGGCTCGTGATCTCGGCCAGGTGCATGAAGTCGCCGGGATAGACGAGGCCCGTCTCCGGGTGCTCCCAGCGCAGCAGCGCCTCCACGCCGTGCACGCGGCCGGTCGAGAGGTCGAGCAGCGGCTGGTAGTGCAGCAGGAGCTCCCCGTGGGCGAGGGCCTTGCGCAGGCTGCTCTCGAGCTGGAGGCGCTCCACCGCCCGCTCGTTCATGGTCTGGGTGTAGAGCTGGAAGTTGTCGCGCCCCTGCTCCTTCGCCCGGTACATCGCGATGTCGGCGTTCTTGACCAGGGTCTCGCCGTCGAGCCCGTCCTCCGGGTACAACGACAGCCCGATGGACGCCGTCACGAAGAGGTCGCGTCCCTCCAGCCGGAAGGGCAGGCGCAGCGAGTCGAGGATCTTCTCCGCCACCTTCGCGATGTCGTCCGCGCGCGCGATGCCGGGCAGGAGCAGGATGAACTCGTCGCCGCCCAGGCGGGCTACGGTGTCTCCCTCGCGCACGCCCGCTTCCAGCCGCTCCGCCACCGCCTGCAGCAGGCGGTCCCCGAGGCTGTGTCCGAGCGAGTCGTTGATGACCTTGAAGCGGTCGAGGTCGAGGAAGAGCACGCCCAGGCGCTGCTGCAGGCGATGGGCCTGGGCCACGGCCACGTTGAGGCGGTCGTTGAAGAGCAGCCGGTTGGGCAGGCCGGTGAGGACGTCGTGGTAGGCGAGGCTCTTGATCTGCTCCTCGGCCCGCTTCCTCTCCGTGACGTCGAAGGCGATGCCGAGCACGGCCGGACGCCCCCCGAACTCGACGGAGCTGGCGGAGGAATCGAGCCAGCGCTCCTCGCCGTCGCGGCGCTCGACCTTGAACTCGTAGCGCGCGGGCACGGACTCGCCGCGCTGCCGGGCCAGGCTGCGCTCGCGCACGGCCTCGCGGAAGTCCGGGTGCACGAGCCGCCAGAAGCTCAGGTCCCGGAGCTCCTCGCGGTTGTAGCCGGTGATGGAGGCGGCGGCGGGGTTGGCGTAGCGGAAGCCGTCGTCCTGATAGATGAAGATGGCGCAGGGCGCCGTCTCGGCCAGGGTACGGAAGCGCGCCTCGCTCTCACGCAGGGCGTCCGCGGCGCGGCGCCGGTCCAGGGCCGCGGCCACGTGCTGGGACACGAAGGTGAGGATGTCGCGGTCTTCTTCGCTGTAGCGGGCCTTCTCGGAGTAGCTCTGGATCACGAGCACGCCGAAGGCCCGGTCCCCGCGCATGAGGGGCACGCCCAGCCAGTCGACGGAGGGGGCGCCCACCACCTCGACCTCGCCCGTGGCCACCAGCTGCGCGAACACGGCCGGGGAGGCGAGAAGGGGCGCGGCCGTGCGCAGCACGTATTCGGTGAGGGTCTTGCCGTGCTTCACGGGCGGCGGCTCCGGGTCCACCTCGTCCACGAAGTACTGGAAGGTCAGGCCGCCCCCCGCCTCGTCCTCGAGGGCCAGGTAGAAGTTCCGCGCGTTCATCAGCTCGCTCACGATCTGGTGGACGCTCGCGTAGAAGCCGGGCATGTCCTGGACGGAGGCGCTGATCTCGGCGATGCGGTACAGCGCGCGCTGCAGCTTCTCCGCCCGCTTGCGCGCGGAGATGTCGCGCATGACGACCTGCACCGCCGGCTGGTCCTCGTACGTGAAGGGCATGGCCTGCCCTTCCACGTCGACGGGGGTGCCGTCGAGGCGCAGCATCTTCTCTTCGATGAAGGGCACGGTCTCCCCGCGCTTGAGCACCTCCAGGCGCTTGCGCACGATGCCGTGGAACTCGGGATGCACGAGCTCGAGCACCGGACGCCCGATGAGGTCCTCCGGCGTGGAGGCGCCCATGGTCCGGCAGGCGGACGGGTTGACGAAGACGACCTTGCCCTCCTGGTGGATCGCGATACCGTCCGGGGACATCTCGACCAGGCGGCGGTAGCGCTCCTCGCTCTCCCGCAGCGCCTCTTCGGACAGGCGCCGCTCGCTCACGTCGATGACCACGCCCCGGAAGCCCTGGGGATCGCCCTTGGCGTCGCGCATGAGGGCCATCGAGGCCTGCACGTCGCGCCGGCTGCCGTCCTTCGTGGTGACCTGGAACTCGGCGTTCTTGAGCGGGCGGCCGGTCTCGCGCACGAGGCGGAACGCTTCGCGGACCTTGCGCGTGTTCTCGGCGTCGGTGAGGGTGATGGCGTCGAGGCCCTGGAGCTCCTCGCGCGAATAGCCGAGCGAGCGGCAGAGGGCGTCGTTGAAGAAGCTGAGGTTGCCCCCGAGGTCGACCTCGTAGTAGCCCTCGTCCATCCCTTCCAGGATGGCGCGGTGCTTCTCTTCGCTCAGGCGCAGGGCCTCCACCGCGCGCTTGCGCTCGGTGATGTCCTGGGCCTGCACGAGGGCGGCCCGCCGCCCCGCGAACTCGAGGACGTGCGAGACCACGTGGACGTCGATCACGCTGCCGTCCTTGCGGCGGTGCTTCGACTCCCGCGAATGCTCCGGCTCCGCCACGGGCGGGGGACGGAGCGGCCGCAGCGTCGCCTCCGGAGCGAGGTCGGTGATGCGCATGGCCAGGAGCTCGTCGCGTGAGTAGCCGTAGTGCTCCACCGCCGACTGGTTCACCTCCAGGAAGCGGAGGTCGTGCAGGTCGTAGACCCACATCGGCATGGGGTGGTTGGCGAACAGGAGCCGGAAGCTGGCCTCGGACTCGCGCAGGGCGGCTTCCGCGCGCCGCCGCCCGGTCACGTCGCGGAAGCTCCACACGCGGCCCACGGGCTCCCCGTCGAGCATCTGCGGTATGGAATAGCGCTCGAAGACGCGGCCGTCCTTGAACTCGAGGACGTCGAAGCTCTCCACGTCCGGCTGGGCGTAGACCTGCTGGATCTTCCGGCGGAACTGCTCGGGGGCCCGGAGCTGCTCGCCGGCGAAGGCGGCCGCCTTCTCGTCGTCGCCCGATTCCAGCACCTCCGGCGGGATCCGCCACATCCGGGCGAAGCGCTGGTTGTAGGAGACGATCCGTCCCTTGCGGTCGATGGCGAGGATGCCGTCCGTCGTGGAATCCAGCGTGGATTGCAGGAGCGAGATCGTCCGCTGCAGCTCGGCCTGCGCGCGCTCGGAATCCGTGACGTCGTGCACGATCGAGTAGAGGAGGCGGCGCCCGTCCACTTCGACGGGGCCGGAGTGCACCGCCACGTCGCGGAGCTCGCCCGTGGCCAGGCGGTGGCGGAAGCGGAAGGTGTTCTGGCGCTCACCGGCGGCCTGACCCATGGCCGCTTGCACCTCCGACACGGGCAGGCTGTTGATGTCGGTGATCTTGCGCTTGATCAGCTCGTCGCGCGTGTATCCATAGAAAGCGCAGGCGGCCGGGTTGGCCTCCACGATCCGCCCCGTGTCCGGGTCGATGAGGAGCTGGACGGCGAGGTTCCGCTCGAAGATCTGGCGATGGATGTCCTGGCCGCGAGCCGCGCCGTTTACGGTTTCGTACACGTTCGGGTCCCTACCAGAACCTCGGAAAGGTGGCCCAGTGTACTTCGATTTGCGGTCCGGGGCATTGGGCGCGGGGCGTGTGCGCCGGCCCACGAAGCGTGTCAGACGAGCCGCGTCCGGGGCGGGCGGCATGGCCCGGATCGCTGTCTTTCGGCGAGGCACCCTTCTTGCTGAAGTGCGCAGTCGGCGCGATAGACTTCCGTCCCTTGCCCGAGGTGATCCCGCTCATGAAGCGTCCCGCATCGTCTTTCCTGGTGGTGGTGTGCGCGCTCCTGCCGGTGACGGGGTGGGCCCAGAACGCGCCGCGGCTCGAAGTGGTGCGGGCCGGTCCCGGCGGCGAGGTGGACACGCTGGCGGAGGCGACGGAGGTCCAGGTCGTCTTCTCCGAGCCCATGGTGGTGCTCGGACGCGTGCCCGCCACCGTGAGCGCACCCTTCTTCCACATCACTCCCGCCCGCCCGGGCTCCTTCCGGTGGTCGGGGACGCGGACGCTGATCTTCACCGCCACCGACCCCGCGCGCCTTCCGTACTCGACGCGTTACGACGTCACCATCGACGCCACGGCCACGGCCGTCAGCGGGGCGGCCCTGGGCCAGCCCTACACCTTCTCCTTCACCACCCCCACGCTGCGCCTCCTGCAGACGACGTGGTCCCGGCGCGAAGCCCGCCATGACCGGCCCGTCGTCCTCCTTCTCCGCTTCAACCAGCCCGTCTCCCACGCGACCGTCGACCCGCACCTGACCGTGGCGTACCAGTCCCATGCCTTCAAGCCCCCGGCGCCTCCCGGCGACGAGAGCGCTCCCCCCGACCCCGCCGCCCTCCCGGCCTTCGAGGCCAGGGTCGCGCAGGCCCGTGAGAGCGCGGGCCGGAGCGCGCTCGTCGCCGTCCGGCCCACGGAGGATTGGGACAAGAAGTCGTATCCGCCCTCCAGCGACCTCCTCGCCTTCGAGACGGTCGAGGCGCCGCCCCCGGAATCGTGGCTGCGCGTCTCCCTCGGCGCCACCGCGCGCGGCGTGCAGGGCAACGCCACCCCGGGCAAGGAGCAGGAATACACCGTCCAGCTCGGACCCGCTCTGCTCGTCGAAGGGCCGCGCTGCCGGCGGGAGTGCGATCCGGACGACTACAACCCCATCGTGTGGCGCGGCCGCGTGGCGGTGAGCGCGCTGCGCCGGATGGTGAAGGTCACCGATGTCACCGATGCCGCCCATCCCGTTGCGCTCACGCCCAGCGCGCGGCGTCCGGCCGCGGAAGAGGACGAGCCGCAGGGAGAGGATCCATACGATCGCGCCTCCAGCATCACCCTCGAAGACGTCGGCTTCACCCT
>Ga0207662_10000180_pt1 | contig 30030 bp, 31 predicted proteins | sample KBSS33LmetaG_FD_184338 | JGI IMG/M metagenome (GOLD analysis project Ga0207662, IMG submission 184338) | Switchgrass rhizosphere microbial communities from Kellogg Biological Station, Michigan, USA - KBS S3-3L metaG (SPAdes) (version 2) | ecosystem: Host-associated > Plants > Roots >... | reverse complement strand
TTTTCGTATCCGCGTACCGACGGCTCGCAATGGACACTGGCGCTCAAGGACGTGATGGACCGCGCCACGGCGCTCGAAATGGCATACAACGTCAACGACTGCGTCGAGCTGCGGTGGGGCGCGCCGGAGGGCAGCCAGGAGGCGGCAACCTGCAAGCGGCACGCACCCTCGGCGCAGCGCGCGAAGATGACGCAATACCGCGCCTGGTTTCACGAACGCCGCCGCCCGCCGCGGGCTTAAAAATCCACAGATCGGCTGGCTTAACGAGCCTCGTTTGGGCCGATAGGATGCCTTCGCTGGCTCGGGGGGCGGCGGCGATGAGGCGGCGCGAATTCATCAAAATCATTGCCGGCTCGGCGATAGCGCCCTGGGGATTTGCCGTACGTGCGCAGCAGCCGGCGATGCCGATTGTCGGTTTCCTCAACGCCTCCTCGCCTGACGGCTATGCACGATTTGTCAGCGAATTCCGGCGTGGCCTGAATTCGATGGGCTTTGTCGAGGGCCAGAACGTCATGGTCGAGTACCGGTGGGCGGAGGGTCACTACGACCGACTCCCCGAACTGGCGGCCGAACTCATCCGCCGTCAGGTTGCGGTCATTGCAGCGACCAGCACGCCGGCGGCGCTCGCGGCAAGAAAAGCGACGGCGACGATTCCCATCGTCTTCACCTCGGGCAGTGATCCGGTCGAGCTCGGCCTTGTGACCAATATCGCGCGGCCCGGCGGTAATGTGACCGGTGCAACCCAGATTACAATGGAGGTGGGTCCAAAACGAGTGGAGCTCCTGCATCAGTTGATACCCCAGGCGACGGCCGTCGCCATTGCGGTCAATCCCGACAACCCCACCGTTGCGGCGGTGCAGATCCAGCACGCACAAGATGCGACGCGCGCTCTCGGGCTGAAACTCGAGGTGGTGCGAGCCCGCACCGAGGAAGAATTCGACAAGGCGATCGCCGGCCTGCCGCAAAAAGCTGGCGGGCTCGTAATCGGCGCCGGGGATACTTTTTTTCTGAGCGAGAGCGCGAAACTTGCTGCGATCGCCGTCCGCCACAAGGTACCGGCGATTTTTCACGGCCGCGAGTTTGCGGCGGCGGGTGGTCTTATGAGTTACGGCGCCAGTGTCGCTGAATCGTACCTTCTCGCCGGCGTCTATACCGGCCGAATTCTGCGTGGCGAGAAGGCGGGCGACCTGCCGGTGCAGCGGTCGTCCAAACTCGAAATCTTTATCAACATGAAGACCGCCAAGTCACTCGGTATCGCTATCCCGCAAGGCCTCTTGATCACGGCGGACGAGGTGTTCGAGTGAACGCCGCCGCCTATGGGCAGACGCCCACATCAGGCCTGTTGTCGCAGCCTCTTTCAGAGCGTCGGCGTGAATTGCTAGTCTTCAGAAGAAGACCGACCGCACGATGAGGTGTTCGAACAGAAGCGACTTCAAATAAGAGGGGGCCGACAATGAAAAGACTGACGCGAATTTTTTCACTGCTATGCGTCGCTGCTGCGAGCGCGATACCGGCGCAGGCGCAGGAGCTGAAAATCGGATTCCTGGCGCCGCGCACAGGCATCATCACGCAGCTCGGCACCGACATGGTCAACGGCTTCCAGATGTATCTGGACGAGCACAACGGCATGCTCGGCGGTGCCAAAGTCACCTTCATCGTCGAGGACGACAAGGGCACCGTCGACGGCGACGTGTCCATGTCCAAGAAGCTCATTCTGCAGGACAAGGTGGACATGCTTGTCGGCGCGGTGCTTGGCTCAGCATCGTATGCACTGGCGCCAATTTCGAACGAGGGGAAGACGCTCTTCATCGGTACCATCACCACCGGGGACGATCTTGCCCAGCGTCAATCCGACAAGTTTCCTTACACCGTGTTCTCCACGTGGGTCTCGTCGCAGCCGACCCATGCGCTCGGACAATGGGCTTGCGAGCAAGGCTATAAGCGCGTCTCCGCGATCGGCACCGATTACGCCTTCGGGTACGAGCAGGTCGGCGGATTCCAGAAGGCCTTCGAGGATTGCGGCGGCAAGGTCGTGCAGAAAATGTGGGTGCCTTTCGGTGCCAAGGACTTCGGGCCGTACATTCCGGGCATCAAATCCGACGTCGACGCGATCTTCGCGTTGATGGTCGGACCGATGGCCCTGCAATTCCCCAAGCAGCTGCGCGCGTCCGGCAACAAGACGATTATCCTTGGCGGCAGCACCAATTATGACGAGTTCGCTCTGCCCTTCATGGGCGACGAGGTCATCGCCGATGTTTCGGCGCACGTCTATAGCGCGGCACTCCAGACGCCGGCGAACGAGGCATTCGTCAAGAAGTACCGCGCCAAATACGGCAAGGTCCCGTCGTATTATTCGGAAGCCAATTACGCCACCGCCATGTGGATCGACCAGACCTTGGCCAAGTTCAAAGGCAAGTATCCTGGCCCGGTCGAGTTCATCAAGACGATGGCGAGCATTGAGATCAATCCGCCGCGCGGCCCGGTGCGGCTCGATCTTGCCACCAAGAGCCCGATCCAGAACATCTACGTCAAGAAGGTCGAGAAGAAGAAGATGTTCGACTACGACAAGGACGAACTCTGGAACACGGTGGTCAAGACTTACAACAACGTCAGCACATATTGGCAATACGACCCGGCGGTGTTCAGGGCGCAGCCGGCCTACAGCCGCGATTTTCCGCCCTGCAAATTCTGCGAATAGGCGTAAACGATTGGGTGACCGCGGTCCGGGTATAAGACGGATTATGAGTACGACATTGGGCGCAAGACTTGCTTCCGTTCCTGTTGTCGATGTGCGGGACGGTGGCCCCCTTCGTCACGCCGCTGAAAGCCGCGAGCGCGCGCGGGCCCTGCGCGACGAGTGCATTCGCTGGCTGCCGCGCGTCGCGGCCGGGATGCTGCCGGCAATCGACTTGGTGACCCGGCGCTGGCTCCTGCAATCGCGCTCTTCCTACGCAGGCGAGGTCAAGGCGGTCGCAAGCGAGCTCGATTTCTCGGGCGTGTGGTTTCTGAACGGCTGCTACCAGTGGGGCTGTACCGCGGTCTCGCGTGAGCAGGACGGGGCGGCCTGGGTTGCCCGTACGCTTGACTGGCCGTTTCCGGGGCTCGGACGTCACGTGGAAATCGCGCGGATGCAGGGCCCCGCGGGCGAGTTCTACAACGTGACGTGGCCCGGCTATGTAGGCGTTCTGACAGCATCTGCGCCCGGACGGTTCGCCGCCTGCATCAACCAGGCGCCAATGTGGCGGCGGACCTCGCTTCCCTGGCTGCGTCCCTATGACATTGCATTGAACCTGCGGCACACATGGCAGATCAGTCACATTCCACCCGATCACCTGCTGCGCGACGTGTTCGAGACATGCACGACTTTCGCAGAGGCAAAGCATCGGCTGGAAACGACGCCGATAGCGCGACCCGTCATCTATATATTGGCCGGCTGTCATCCCGACGAGCGATGTGTGATCGAACGAACGCTCGATGGTTTCTCCAGCCGAACTGATGATACTTGCGCTGCAAACGACTGGTACCTCAGCCAGCCGCGCTGGGAACCACGGGTGGCTGCCGAAGCTTTTTTCACGCGCACAGGCGAGGAGGCGGCCGAGAACAGTCGGACGCGACGTGACCAGCTTGCGGTATGGGCCGGAGCCTTCGGGACGGAATTTGATTGGGTAACTCCACCGGTGCTCAATTCGCAGACCCGCGTAGCGGTGGAAATGTGCCCGGCGAGCGGCGCGGTTCGCGTCACAGGTTTTGAACAACCTGAAGCCTCAGAACTGCCGGAGCCGGTGACGTTCAGCGAAGTGTCCGCCCAAGCGCTTCCGCTTTAGCGCGAAATACATTCATGGATGAAGCGCCGGCGCTTCGTGACGGGCACTTTCTGAGCTTTGGCCTCCTTGCTGCATTCGGCGCGTTTTTTCTTCAAAGCCGCCTCCTTCTCGCGCATTGCCTTCAGCTGCGCTTTATCGGCAACGGTGCGGTCCGGCTTCATGCCGGTCATCGGCTTTTCGGTTGTTGCAGGCGGCGTCTGCGCACCGACAAGAGTCGGCATGGCCGATGCGGAAATTATGATCGTGGCGATCAGGATTGCGGAACGAAACATGTGCAGCTCCCGGCTATAACAAAATCATTTTAGCACGCCACTGCGTGACTTTTTGAGACCCGTTATTTCTTTGCGCCGGTGTCTGCTTTCGCTCTCGACTGGGCCAGTTCACTGTCGAGCTTTGTAACAGTCAATTTGAGTGCTGCAATTTCCGTTCGGCTGGCTGCGAGGTCGCGGGTAAGGGCGTTGATCTTCTCCCTGGTGTCGCGCTCAAGCTTTGTCAGCGCCTGGTGAAGAAACTCGACATTGGCCTGCAGGCACCCGGTGCGGCGCTCCATCTGCGCTTCCGCCGTGCATTTTTCGACGCCGCGGATGTCCTGGGCGGCCGCAGGCGACAGGAGTGCGCCGACGATCAGTGCGGCAGTAACGCAAATCCGCGAGGCGTGTTTTCTTCGGTATGTCATGCATTTTTCTCTTGCGTTTGTCTGCAATCATACAAAAGATCATACAAGATTTCTTGTATTGAGTGGCGTCAAATGGCGAACGGCCAGAGGCATCCGCGGCAGGCAGTCGAGCCCAGCGCGTTCGGAATTTCGCTGTCGAAAGGCAATGGCCGCCCGCTTTTCATACAACTGCACGAACAGATCATCGCCCGCATATCCGCGGGCGAATTGACGGCCGGTGCACGGTTGCCGCCGGTGCGGCGGCTTGCCGAGCAGCTCGGCATCAACCACATGACGGTCGCCAAGGCCTACAAGGATCTCGCCAAGGCAGGCTTTGTCGAAGGCCGCGCCGGCGGCGGCACGCATGTGCGTGCGCGGTACGGAACGAGGCGCGCGCGCGGCGCGGAGCCCGCCGTCGGGGGGCCGCTGCTGGCCGAGCGTCTTTATGAGCTCGCGCATGCGCCCGGCGTCATCGCGTTCGTGACCAATTATCCCGAGCCGGATCCCGAATGCATGAAGGAATTTGAGATCTGCCTGCAATCGGTCATCGCGGACGGTCTGTCGCCATATTTCATCTACGACTCGTCGAACGGGCGCATCGGTCTTCGCCGCGCAATCGTCGAATACCTTTCCCAGCAGGGGCTGGCGACGACGCCGGACGATGTGATCGTGACCTCCGGAGCGCAGCAGGCGATCGAGCTTGTCATCCGGCTGCTTGTTCCGTACGGATCGCCGGTGATCGTCGAGCGTCCCACATACTACGGCGTGATCAACGCATTGCGAAGCGTCGGGGCGCGTATCCTCGAAGTGCCACTCGAATCCGACGGCATGGATATCGATAAGCTTGAGGAGCATCTGTCGCGGCACAGGCCGCGCCTGATCTGCACCAACCCAACCTTCCAGAATCCGACCGGCGTGACGACCAGCATCGCAAAGCGACACAGCATCCTTGCGCTGGCGCGAACACATGGTGTGCCAATTCTCGAAGACGACCACAATTCGGAGCTGCGCTTTGCCGGCTCGCCTGTCCCGTCGATCCGTGCGTTGTCGGAGCCGGATGACGACGTGTTTTATGTGCGCGGGTTTGGAAAGGTGTTCTTGCCCGGCACGCGGCTCGGTTATGTCGTGACTCCGGTGCGCGCGCGGCCCGCGCTGCTCGGTCTCAAGGCGCAAAGCGACATGCATACAAACGGCATCATGCAGGAAGCGATGGCCCGCTTCCTCGCCCGCAAAAACTATCCGAAGATTCTCGAGCGAATGAAGAAGGTCTATTCCGGCAAACAGCGCAGGCTCATCGCCAGCCTGTCGGCCGGCATGCCCCCCGGCACCTTGATAGGACGGCCCGAGGGTGGCCTCAGCCTGTGGGTGACCCTGCCGGAAGGCGCCGAAGTTTCCGACCTCTATTATCGCGCCGTTCGCCGCGGCGTCGCTTTCGTCGCAGGTGAGGCGTATTACGCGTCCCACGTCAATCCGCGCACCTTGCGGGTGAGCTTCGGGTTGCTGCGCGACGATGCGCTCGAGGAGGGTGTAAGCAGGCTCTGCTCGGTGGTGAATGATCTGATGCGGCCGCGTAGTGCACTGAACCCGATATTTACCTAGGCGGTTCGCAGACACCCGCACGCGGAACATGCTCGATTTGAATCGGGAGAAAGTGCTTGCCTGCCCTGTTAAACACGCCCTTGGGACCCCATATACGCATAACGAATTGTTTCAAAATCCTGTATTGGCAGAATATTCTGGAGGTTGGCGTGGACAGATTCGATTACAATGCACCGGCCGAATTGTTTCCTGGGCGTAATCGCAAGAGCGCCAAGAAAGTCAGTTATCGCCGTTTCGAAACAGCAGCCGATGCAATCCGGTTTGCGGTCGAGGAACTCCCGGAGCCGTTGTTACTCGGCGCTTGCATCGAGATTAACGAACAGCGTCTCAACTATAAGGATATCCAGGCGCTCTATGCGAGCGAGCAGTATCCGCTCGAAAAAAGGAGCTTTGCGTGAACATAAAAAAGAAGCCGGCTCTTGGAATGAAAGAGCCGACAGCTGAACAGCCTACGAGCAACGATACGATCAGGCCAAAAAATCCGTCAGCCAGCACCATTCCGTCCGAGGGCTATGTTCTCGAGATCGACGGAAAGTTCAAATCGGAATTCGAGACCTCGGAAGCGGCGATGAAATCGGGCCTGGAGCTCAAGAAAAAATACCCGCAAATCCAGGTCAATGTGTACGACGCAAAAGAGCGTGCGCGAACGCTGGTCGAGCTAACCGAGAAATCGGCTGCTCCTGTTGATCTTGCCTGATGTGTGCTCCCGCCTTGAAGGCGGCGCCCGGCTGCGTCGCGCGGTCCGCTTTGCTCCGCAGCCTTAACTCCGCGAGCCGCTGGCCCAGCAGGCGCGAGAGCTGCACTGCGCCCCGCGCGTTCACGTGATGGATGTCGAAGAACAGCGTCTGGTCGCCGTGGACTGCCTGGAGCCGCCAGATCGATGACCGGAATGCCGCGCGGTTGCGCGATCGATTGCAGGACCTTGGACACGTCTTCGTGCTGCGCGGGTGATTCCCGGTAGGTCCGGACGAATTCCGGAAGCCGCATGAACACAACCTTGATTCCCGCCGCGGCGGCGTGGTCGGCAATGTCCGCCAGGACGGCGCGCGCGTCCTCCGAAAAGGGCGTAGGACGCATATAGCCGGGCCACTCCGGATCGATGTCGCCGTCGGCTTCCCCGAATACCGTCGCGATTCGCTGCATAGTGCTCCTCGCCCCCTCGAAAGCGGACGTCGGCGACCGAATCGGAAAGTCCGCCAAATGCCAATAGGGGCTCAGGACCGTGACAAAGCCAGCCTGAACCGCATAGCGGGAGGCTGTTTTCGACTAGCCGAGGCCATTGGCGACACTATCGTTTCAACGTTTTCCCCTGAATTCATACTCATACCGGGTTCGCGGAGTCCCTTCGCCGCAAGCAACGGCCTAACTTAGGCAGTGCATCATGCGAAATCTGGAGAGGGATATATGGCCAAGTTGATGTCGAAGTCGGAACTGATTCAAAAGATCGTTGCGCGGCATTCGAACAAGATGGCGCGTAAAGACGTCAAAGCGGTGATCGAGTCGCTCGCCACGATCGGCTACAAGGAACTCAATAGTGCAGGAGCGTTTGTTTTGCCCGGATTTGCCAAATTCGTTGTTGTCAAGAAGCCGGCAACTAAGGAACGAAGTGGTATCAATCCGTTTACGAAAGAACCGATGATTTTCAAGGCGAAGCCGGCGCGGAAAGTCATCAAGGCGCGGCCAGTAAAGGCCATCAAAGCCGTCGTTATGTAGCGTCGAACGTCGTTTCCCTGACAGTCAAAACTAAACTGCCACCTATTCCTAATGATATGGAGAGTGCAATGGCCAGGAAAGCAAAACGCCGACGCGTCAAACGAAAAACTTGGACAAGGAGTGAAGTAGCGGAACTGAGACGTTATGCGAAGGACAGGATGCGCGTGAAGAAAATTTCTAGACTGATGAGACGTTCCGTTGGCTCGCTGCGCCAAAAGGCAAGGGCGCTACGTATAAGGCTCGGCCATCGTCGTTGAAGACAACGCGACCTGATGACCACTTAGGTCAGAAGCGACGTGGTCAATTCCGCCAATCGAATTCTACACCCTTCGTCTCAGTGTAAAACGGACATTCGCGGTAGCTCATTGGTGTCCGCTTTGTACCAATAGCGGACATTTGGGGCGTGATCCGTCAGTCGGGTCAATTCGTACCGCTGTATGTGCAATACCAGGTGGCTCCCCACGTTGTTACGACAGTGATATCCGCAATAGGACCTGCGGCGTGGGGTGCTTGGCAGCCGCCTTGCACTCATCCAAGTTTTTAAATTTTCCAACAATTTGAGAAGTTACACCGACAGGCAGAACTGATGCTCCCTGCGAGAGCACCCCTATTACTACGATGAGCATGTACATCGCTGAGCCTCCTAGTGTTGTGCAGCCAGCAAACAACGACTTGGTGAGAATAAATTTGATCTAGATCAAATTCGTGCGCCTGTAGGCCTGTCGTTGAGATCGGCGCAAGCGTTGGGAATTGATGTCCGCTTTTAGGGTAAAGCAGACATCGCACGGACACGGCGCAATGTCCGCCAATGACCCAAAGCGGACATAGCCATCGATGCCGAAACAATGTAGCGTCCACACATGGTCAAGCGCCTTGCTTGCTTAAGAGCTGCCCAAAAAACGGTGACGCACCGAATTCGCCGCTTCTAACAATTGGCAGCCTGGTGCCGTCGGTAGGCCCCAAAATCGATCTGAAAAACAAGATTTCTTGGATTCAGGAAATGGGAGGCCTCCATGAGGCGCCGCCAGTTCATCACGCTTCTCGGCGGCGCGGCGGCAACGTGGCCACTTGCTGCGCGTGCCCAGCAGCCGGCAAAAATTCCGCGTATCGGCTTCCTGGGCAATTCCACCGCGACGATGGAGGCCAATCTCATAGGGCCCTTGCGGGACGGCCTGCGCGAGCTCGGCTACGAGGAAGGCCGTAACGTCATCATTGAATTCCGCTGGGCGGACGGAAAGTACGACCAGTTTCCGGCGCTCGTTGCTGAACTACTCGCTGCCAAGGTGGACGTGATCATCACTGCCGGGACGCCGGCAACGCTGGCAATTAAGAAGGCAACATCGACGGTACCCCTGGTATTTATCGCGGTCGGCGATCCGGTCGGCACCGGGGTTGTGCCGAACTTGGGGCGACCAGGTGGCAACATCACCGGGCTTAGTTCGATCGCGCCGGACCTGGAAGGCAAGCGGTTGGAGCTGCTACGGGAAGTCGTTCCCAAACTCTCGCACGTTGCCTTTTTCCTCAATCCGGCGAATGCATTTCATACGGCATCCATGCGGCAGGCGCGTGTCGCAGCCCAATCACTGGGCATAAAACTGCAGCCTATGGAGGTGAACAAGTCGGAGCAGCTCGACGGCGCATTCGCCTCCATTGTCAAGGAAAAGCCGGATGCGCTTCTCATCCTGGCGGACCGTATATTCCTGCACAATCGAAAGCGCATGATGGAGTTCGCCATCCAACAGCGATTGCCGAGCGTAAATGCGTACCGGGAACTGGTCGAGGCCGGCGGCTTGATCTCTTATGGGCCAAGCTACGAGGACATGCATCGACGCGCCGCGGTTTACGTGGACAAGATCCTCAAGGGCACTAAGCCCGCCGATCTCCCCATTGAGCAGCCAACCAAGTTCACGCTGTTAATCAATCTAAAGACCGCGAAGACGCTTGGGCTCACCGTGCCACCCACATTGGTTGCGCGAGCCGACGAGTTGATCGAGTAAATCGCGGAAACTCTGTGCGCGTCCCGGTCAGACCTTGAATGCCTTGAACGTGATGATGGTGTGCGTGTCCTTGATGCCGGAGATGCACTGCACCTTCTCGTTGACGAAATGGCCGATGTCGGTGCCGGCGTCGACGTAGAATTTCACCAGCAGGTCATAGTCGCCGGCGGTCGAGTAGATCTCGGAAGCGATCTCGGCTTCGGCAAGCGCGTTGGCTACCTGATAGGATTTGCCGAGCTCGCATTTGATCTGCACGAAGAAGGGGGTCATTGAGCGCCTCCGGATGATCGCAATCCAGCAAAATCAGGGGTGGCTGGCAAGGCAGGCTTGCCTTGGACAAGCCTGCAGACTACCTATTGAGCAGCAATCTCGTGGGGTGTCCGGCTTTTGCCGGGCTGAGAGGCCTAGAGCCAACCCAACGAACCTGATCCGGGTCATACCGGCGGAGGGACCAGAGATGCATCATCCGCAAGCAGCATCGCGCAACGGCGCAGCGCAGGCCGCGCCCGATATTCTCGCGCGGCTGCGGGCGCGCTCTCCCCGGATTCACTGCATTACCAATGCGGTCGCGCAGAATTTCACGGCCAATGTGCTGCTCGCGGCCGGTTGCATCCCGTCCATGACGCTGTCTCCGGAGGAGATTGGGGCTTTTGTTGCCGGCGCGCAGGGTCTTCTGGTCAATCTCGGCACCTTCGATGCCGAGCGGCGCGAGGCGACAAAAATCGCCGTGGACGCGGCCGTGCGCGCGAAGTTGCCCTGGGTGCTCGACCCCGTGTTCGTCGATCGCGCGCCGCCGCGCGCCGCCTTTGCGCGGGAGCTCATCGGCCGTGGCCCGGCGGCTGTGCGTCTCAACCATGCGGAATTTTCCGCTCTCGGTGGCGGCTCGATGACGCGCGAAAACGCAATAGGTTATGCGCGGGCCAAACGCACGGTCGTGGCGCTATCGGGTGAAACCGATCTCATCACCGACGGCGCCCGCGTTGCCGCGGTCGCAAATGGTCATGCTCTGATGGCCAAGGTCACCGCCATGGGCTGCGCCGGGTCGGCGTTGGTCACGGCCTGTCTCGCGGTCGAGCCCGATGCGTTCCGGGCGGCTGCCGCCGCATTGGTCATCATAGGCGTGGCTGGCGAGCTGGCAGCTGAAAAATCCGCAGGACCGGGCAGCTTCGCGGTCGCGATCATCGATGCGCTCCACGATCTCGATGGGCCGACGCTGGTCGCCCGCGCAAAGGTGGATTGATGGCTGTCGATCTCAGGCTTTATGCGCTCGTCGACCCCGCGGTTGCCGGCGGCCGCACGCTGGTCGATCTGGCGCGGCGTCTTACGGCGAGCGCGACTTTGGTGCAGCTGCGCGACAAGCATGGCTCGACCCGGGCCATGATCGAAGAAGCCCGCGACTTGCGCGCGGTGCTGGAGCCGGAAGGCATCCCGCTGCTGGTCAATGATCGCGTCGACGTTGCGCTCGCCGCCGAGGCCGACGGCGTGCACATTGGCCAGGATGACATGCCGGTGCCCGATGCGCGACTGCTGCTCGGCCGCAGCGCGATCGTTGGCTTGAGCGTCAAGACGGTGGAACAGGCCAAGGCGGCGCCGCTCGAGCTGCTCGACTATGTCGCGATTGGCGGCGTGTACGGAACGACTTCGAAGGATAATACACGGCCGCCGATCGGTACCGACGGCCTGAGAACGATCGTAGACACGGTCCGCGCGCGAAAGGCGAACTTTCCAATCTGCGCCATTGCGGGGATCAACGCGGCAAACGCGGCCGATGTAATCGTCGCGGGCGCCGATGGTGTTGCGGTCATTTCGACCCTGTCGCTTGCGCCCGATCCGGCAAAAGCCGCGCAGGATCTCCGGGCAGTGGTCGATGGCGCGTTGGCACGGCGGGGACGGCTATGACCGCGATCGCCGTCACCATCGCCGGCTCGGATTCGGGCGGCGGCGCCGGCATCCAGGCCGATCTAAAGACCTTTGCCGCGTTAGGCGTTTATGGGGCGTCGGTCATTGTTGCTCTCACCGCGCAGAACACGCAGGGCGTGACTGGCATCCATGACGTGCCGGCCGATTTCATCAAAGCGCAGATGGATGCGGTCTTCTCCGACCTCGCCGTTGATGCGGTGAAGATCGGCATGCTGTCGCAGACGGCCAGCATCGCTGCCGTGGCGAAAGGTCTCGCCCGCCACCGCGCCAGGAACATCGTGCTCGACCCGGTGATGGTCGCGACCTCCGGTGACCGCCTGCTGGCCGCGGATGCGGTCGATGCATTACGCAAGCTCCTCATTCCGCACGCCCTCGTCATTACACCAAATTTGCCGGAAGCGGCCGCTCTCGTTGGGGCGTCGTCCGCACGCAATGAAAAGGAAATGGAAATTCAGGCGCGCGAGCTGCTGGCGCTCGGGGCGCGCAATGTCCTGATCAAGGGCGGCCACGGCACGAGCGACGACAGTGTCGATCTCCTGATCGGGCAGGGCGATGTCGTGCGCCTTTCGGCCAAGCGCATCGCCACCAAGAATCTGCATGGTACCGGCTGCACATTGTCGTCGGCGATCGCGGCGGGATTGGCCAAGGAGCTCGACCTCAAGGAGGCGAGTCGCCAGGCCAAAACCTATGTCACCGGCGCTATCGCGGCGGCCGCTACGCTCGAAGTCGGCCACGGTCACGGACCGCTGCACCATTTCTATCAGTCAGGGAGAGACCTATGACGACCCGACGCAATTTTACGATCGGTGCCGGCCTTGCCGCCGGTGTGCTTGCCGCACCGGCTGTTGCGCGCGCGCAGACGCAGAAATGGCGCATGGTCACGTCCTGGCCGAAACGACTGCCCGGCCCGGGGATGTCGGCCGAACGCATTGCCGAGCGCATTCGCGCGCTCTCCGGTGGCAGGCTCGACATTACCGTTCACGCGGCAGGTGAAATCGTGCCCGCCTTCGAGGTGCTGGGTGCCGTCGGCAATGGCGTTGCCGACATCGGCCACACGGCATCTTTCTATTGGCAGGGCAAAATGCCAGCCGCCGCCTTCTTCACCACGGTGCCGTTCGGCCTTACGCCGAACGAGCACGTCGCCTGGGTCGATGCCGGCGGCGGGCAGGCGCTGTGGGACGAGCTTTATGCGCCCTTCGGCGTGAAGCCCTTTATGGGCGGCAACACCGGCGTCTGCATGGGCGGCTGGTTTCGCCGCGAGGTGAAAAGCCTCGCCGACGTGCGCGGCCTGAAGCTGCGCACGCTCGGGCTCGGCGGTGAGGTCTACCGCCGCCTTGGCGTTACGCCGCAGACGACGCCGCCGGCGGAAATTCTGGTGAGCCTGCAATCGGGCGTGATCGACGGCGCCGAATTCGTCGGTCCCGGCACCGACATCGCCCTCGGCCTTTATCGCGTCGCGTCCTCTTATTACTACCCCGGCTTCAACAAGCCGAACGGCACCGGCGAGTGCATCGTGGCCTTGAAATCCTGGAACGCACTCTCCGACGAGCTCAAGGCCATCGTTGCGCATGCGTGCGCGACCGAAGCCAATTACGCCCTTGCCGAAATGGAACGGCTCAACGCGCAGGCGCTCGGCGTGCTGGTGAACGAGCACAAGGTGAAGCTCGCGGCGTTCCCCGAGGACCTCATTGATGCCGCGCGCAAGCAGGCGAACGACGTGCTCGGCGAGCTCGCGGGCAAGAGCGCCATCACCGGCAAGGTGCATGCGTCCTACGCTGCGTTCCGCGAGCGGACGGCGCCCTGGTCACGCGTGTCGATCGAGTCGGTATTGCGCGCGCGGGGGGCGTGAGGCTTTGATAGCCTGGCAAATCCGTAGCCGGAGTTCGTTCGCATGGATGCCAAGCTGGAAGAGCTGTCCTTCACGTATTTTCCCGAGAACTACCGCTGGTCGCACGGCCTGCTGATCGGCCTCAACATGGCGCCGTGGGGCGGCGCCGAGATCGGGGAGGTCAACCGCGTCGGCCTACGCTTAAAGAACCGCATCGGCGACGACGATGCATGGTTCCGGGAATGGGCGCGCGAGGCGCGCAAGGTGGAAGACGTTGGCCGGCAACGCATCGCCGAAGGCTTCACCACGAGCGGCGCGCAATACCTGCATCGTGCCAGCGCCTACTACCACGTCGGCGAACGCTTCCTGCAGCCCAAGAGCAAGGAAGGGCTCGACGCCTATATGCGCGGCGTTGCGTGCTTCCGCGACGCGGCCAAATACATTAAGCGGCCGCGCATGGAGCATGTCGAAATTCCCTACGAGGGCACGAGCCTGCCGGCGGTTTACGTCCATGCGGAGCCGGCGAACGCGAGCGGCAAGGTGCCGGCCGTGGTGTTTTTCGACGGGCTCGATGTCACCAAGGAAATCCAGTATTTCAAAGGCGTGGCCGATCTGGTGGCGCGCGGCATCGCGTGCCTCATCGTGGACGGCCCCGGAAACGGCGAAAGCATCCGTTTCCGCAATCTCTATTTGCGTCCGGATACCGAGCACTATGCGACGCCGGCCTTCGAGTATCTTGCCGCGCGGCCGGAGGTCGATTCAAAGCGCATCGGCGTGATGGCGATCAGCCTCGGCGGCTACTATGCGCCGCGTGCGGCGGCATTCGAGAAACGCTATGCCTGCTGCCTCGCTTGGGGCGCGCAGTGGGACTACCAGAAGATCTGGCGCGATCGCTTCGAGCGACTGGCGCGCGCCGACACGCCGTCGCTCTCGGTCGCGCACCAGCACATCGCCTGGGTGCTCAATGTGAAGACGCAGGACGAAGTTCTCAAGCACCTCGAGCCGTTCAAGCTCGACGGCGTCGTGCAGAAGATCGGCTGCCCGTTCCTGATGCTGCACGGCGATGGCGACGAGCAGATTCCTTTAGGCGAAGCACAGAAATGCTTTGACGCCGTCGGCTCGAAGCAGAAGGTCATGAAGATTTTCACGCGCGAGGAAGGCGGCTATCACCACTGCCAGATCGACAACCAGAGCATCTGCGCGGCCTATATGTGGGACTGGCTCGAGCAGGTGCTGCAGCCGGGGAAGTAGCCAAGCTTATTTGCGCCTGAGACCGAGCCGGTCGATCACCTTTGTGTAGAACTCAAGATCGTCCTTCATGAACCGCACATAATCCGCCGTGCCGTTCTCCTGTATACCCATGCCGAGCGTTTTCATACGTTCGGCCATGGCCGGCTCGCGCATGATTTTTGCAATCGACGACTGCAGTCGCGCGACCACCGCAGGCGACATCCCGGCAGGGCCTTGCAGCCCCAGCATATCGGCGATGTCGAAGCCCTTGATCCCGGCCTCGTCGCAGGTCGGCACGTCGGGCAAAGACGGCTCACGCTTGAGCACGCTGACACACAGTGCGCGCAACTTGCCGGCACCAATATGCGGAACCACGTTGGGAAGGCCGGACCATCCGGCCTGGATTTCGCCGGTGAGCAGACCGTTCACCAGAGCGGTGCCACCACGATAAGGAACGTGAAGAAGCTTGATGCCGGTGTGCTCGGCGAAAACCTCCATTGTCAGGTGGTGAATAGAGCCCGCTCCCGCGGAACCGAAAGACATGTCGCCGGGCTTCGATTTCGCGAGCGTGACGAATTCGCTGAGCGTAGTGGCCGGAACCGACGGGATGATGACGAAGGCGGTGGGAACGGTTGCGAGCGCGGTAATGGGTGTGAAGTCCGCCAGCGTGTAGGTGGCGTCGGGGCTCATGACGATCTGGATCGCGAGTGCGGCGGAATCGTTGATCATGACCGTGTAACCATCGGGCGCCGACCCGGCGACGCGTTTGGCTGCGAGAATGCCGCCGGCGCCGGGCACGTTCTCCACGACGAAAGGCTGCCCCAGCACTTCCGCCAGCCGCTGCGACAGCAGGCGCGCCAGCACGTCCGGATTGCCTCCCGGCGCTGCGGCCGCAAGAACGTGAACCGGACGGGTTGGATAATTGGCTTGCTGTCCCTGCGCGGCTGTCGCGGAGACGGTCAGAGCACAGCCGAGTGCCATTGCCAAAATACGCCCCATGAAATTCCTCCCTATCAAAACTCAGGCTTCACCCCAGATGTCCCGCGCCAGTTCGACAACAAGACGAAGCTTGGCTTCCTGCACCTCGGGCGTCACCGGATTGCCGGTATCGACGCTCGCGAAGCCGCACTGCGGGCTCACCGCCAATCGTTCAAGTGACACGTAGCGGGTCGCGTCTTCCACGCGCGCGCGCAATGCCGCCTTGTCTTCCAGCACTGGCGTTTTAGAGGAAATCAATCCGAGCACGACGGACTTGTGCCGGGGAACGAAGCGCAATGGCGTGAAATTGCCCGCGCGCGAAGTATCGTATTCGAGAAAATAGAAGGGAATTTCAAGCGCATTAAAAAGCCGCTCCGCGACATCCTCGTAGCTGCCCTCCGCGTGCCATTGACCGCCCCTGTTCCCCCGGCACAAATGCATGCCGATGTGAAGAGATTTCGGCGCGGCACGTAGCACACGATTGGTGATCGTAATGTATGTGTCGATGAGCTGGCTCCAATTGTCACCGCGCGTTCTCAACATTGCCTGCACGTCCGGATCGCCGAATTTCGCAAACGCGGTCTCATCGATCTGTACGTAACGGCATCCCGCCTGGGCCAGCGCGCTTAACTCTTTGGTGAAGGCCTCGATCGTGTCATCCCAGAACTCGCCGACGTCGCGATATGCGTGCGCGAGCACCGTTGCATCGCCGCCGCGGAAATGCAGCGCGCAGGGTCCGGGAATTGTTATCTTGGGCAGCAACGCAGTCCGGTTTTTGATGAAATTGAAATCATCAACGTTTATCGGTTGCGTCCATCGCAACTTGCTGTTGATGAGCGCCACCGGTTGCGCACCGCGCCCGCCGTCGCTCTGCGCACCCTTCGCATCGGCGCCGGCGATGGTGTCGATGCTCACATCTCCCAGCTGTTGATAAAAGAAGCTGTGATAGGACCTTCGGCGGTATTCACCATCCGTGGCGAAACGCAGCCCGAGTCGCTCCTGCAAGGCGATTGCTTGGGAAATTGCAGCGTCCTCAGCCTCGGACAGATCATTTTGCGAAATCTCCCCGTGCGCGTAACGCTCACGTTGCTGTAACAGCGCGGCCGGTCGCAAAAGGCTGCCAATATGCTCGGCGCGGAATGGGGGTTGCTCGCGCGTCAAAGCGCCAACATGAACATTCATGATCCGAGCCCTGGGCTAAAGCAAAGCGGACTTGCCGATTGCATCACTCGGTCTTTCGCAACGGAAAACTACATCGGCCCCTGGATATTGTTGTCACGGACGACCTGGCCCCAGCGCGCGATTTCGCTTTTGAGCAACGCGCGCGCGGCCGCGACCGTGCGCTGGTCCTTCGGATAAGGCGACACGCCAGTATCCGCCCACGACTTCACGATCGCCGGATCGGCGATGATTTCCTGCAGCGTGGCGTTGAGCTTGTTAACGACGTCGTCCGGCGTTCCGCCTGGTGCGAAAAATGCATGCCAATAGAGGATTTCGAGCTTCGGTCCGAAGGCTTTCACAAAGCTTTCGGCGGTCGGCATATCGGCCGATTTTTCTTTTGCGGTGATGCCGTAGGCTTTCATCTGCCCAGCCTTGACCTGCTGTACCACTGACTGCGGCGTCGCAAAGAACAGGTCGACGTGGCCGCCGGTGATGTCCTGCAAGGCCGGCGCCGCGCCGCGGTAAGGGATCAGGTCGACCTTGATCTTGGCCTCCTGAGCGAGCAGCGAGGTGGCGAGATGCCCGGTCGCGCCGACGCCCGGCGTTGCCGCTTTCAGCGCCTGCGTTTTCATCAGCGCCAGCAGCTCGGTGAGATTGTTGGGCTCGAGCGTCTTGCGCCCGACCAGCACAAGCGGGTTGTTGTTGATGAATATGACCGGGACGAGGTCTTTCTCGGTGTCGTAGTTCACGTTCTTGTAAAGCGCGACGTTCGCTGAAATCTGCAGGTTATGGATGAGCAGCGTGTAACCGTCGGGCGCGGCATGCGCGACCCGGCCGGTCGCGATCGTGGTGCCGCCGCCGCTGACATTCTCGACAATGAAGTTCTGCTTGAGCTTGTCCTGCAGCGCTTGGGCGAGAACACGCGCCACCTGGTCGGTCGGTCCGCCCGCCGGGTAGGGCACAATGATAGTGACAGTCTTGCTCGGATAGGTCTGCGCCCATCCCGGTACGGCGAGAATGAAAAGGCCGACAACGGCCAGCACGAGTGCGGCGGCGCGCTTCATAGTTTCCTCCCGGCTTGTTTTCAGGAAGCTTACGCCGCGGGAATGATCGGCAACAAGAGGTAGGGCTGGCGTCCGGCGGCGAAATGCAGCGTATTCCGGCAGTCGAAGATTGCCGGCGGCCGGTCGTCCTTGTCGATGTGCAGGAACGGCCCGACACCCTTCATGGGATAGGGCGCGTTCGGCAGCGCGATATCGCGGCCGTCGACCTCGTAGTCTTTGCCGCGCACCGTGAGGGCGAGCCGGTAGCCCAGCGGCACCACGATCGAGGTCGGCCAGATCTCCACGTCGAGCTCGACCGGCTCGCCCGGCTTAAGCGGCCGCTCCTCGTCGTGCGTGTGCCACGGCCGGTAGGGCTTCGACAGCTTCTGATCGAGCTTGCGATGTGACGCCCGCAACCAGCCGAGCCCCACCGGCGTGCGCGGGTCGTTGGAGCCGATGAAGGTGACTTCCTTGCCGGCGGGATCGAACACGCGCAGCGCCAAAAACAGGTCGGCGTCGGTGGTTTCCGACGAGACCCACAGTTTCGCCGCGACCGGGCCGGTGATCTCGAGATCCTTCGTCATCGGCGGCGTTGAGAAAGTGAGCCCATCACCCTTTGTTTCATAGCTGAGCGTCGCTGCCTGTGACGGCGTGTCCGGGCTCAACGTCTTCGCATCCGGCTGCAGGAAATATTTTGTCCATTGTGTGCGCGCGAGCGGCCATTCGTTCTCAGCGCGCAGCACGAACTTCTCGCCGGGATGGCGGATGTTCAGCGACACGCGCGGCTGCTTGTCCCAGCCGGTGCTCTCGCCCTTGAGGAAGTGCCCGAAGAACTTTTTCTGCAGCGCCTCGCCATAGTTGCTGTAGAAATGCGTGAAGTGCGTGTCGCCGTGCACTTCGAGCCATTTCTGTTTCGAGCCGGCGCGCAACCAACCTTCGAAATTGCCGCGCGTGTGCAGGCCCATGCCGCCCCAGTTCCCGGCGGAGAGCAGGGGGGCCTCGATATCCTCGAATTTCGCGATGCGCCTGCTGTAGTAGTCGTCAAAGTGGCGACGGCGTTTCGGTTCGCCTGGCGTGTCGGCAACGTTTTTGGCGAGTTCTTCCTTCGGCAGCGTTTCGGGCCCCGCCACGTATTCTCCCGTCACCACGCTCGTTTTTCCGCGCGTGCCGACTCCGTACTGCACGCTAGCGACCTGGCGCGGATGCCAGCTGTTGAGGAAGTCGCTGAGGATGCCGCCGTGGCGGCAAAGCTCGCGATAATAGTCGGACGAACCCTCCCAGATGCACAACGCGGTGAGGTGAGGGGGCCGCAAGGCGCCGACGGTCCACTGGTTCATCGCGTAATAGGAAATGCCGTTGATGCCGACCTTGCCGCTGCTCCAGGGCTGCGTGCCGGCCCATTCGACGCATTGGTAGAGGTCCTGCGTCTCGCGCTCGCACCAGACGTCGAGATAGCCCGGTGAGTGTCCGGCGCCGCGCGAGTCGATGCGCAGGCAGGCATAGCCGTCCGGCACCCATTTCTCCGGGTCGACCAGCTCCCAGTTCTGGTACTTGTTGCTGGAGCCTTCCAATACTTCGGGCGCAGCCTTTACCAGCCGGTCCCACAGGCCCTTGTAGCCTTCCTGGAATGCTAGACCCTTGGCATAGGGGCCATAGCTCAGGATCACCGGATAGCGACCCTCCGCCGTCGGCCGGAAAATATCGGCGCGAAGAACGACGCCGTCGTCCATGGGGATCGCAACATCCCAATCGATGCGCATTCCGTCCCGGATCTCTTTCTTTGCTTCCATTGGCGTTCCCGTTCGTCGTCAGGCCGATGGCGGGCGATGCCGCTTGACCGCCTCGGGATTGGTGGAATCGGCGCCCATGTAGATGCCGCGCTCCCAGCTTCTTTTCAGCGGATCCGACACCTTGAGCGTCATCTTGCCGATATTCTGGATCTCGATCTCGACGGTCTCGCCGTCCTGCAGCGCGCCAAGCCCTTCATGGTTGGTGCCGCAGGCGATGAGGTCGCCCGAGTTCATGGTCATCACGGTCGTGGCGAATTCAACGAGTGCCGGAACGCGATGCTCCATGTCGTCGGTGCTGTAATTGTGGCGCAGTTGTCCGTCGTTCCAGAACCGCACGATCAGATCGTTCGGATCCTTGATCTCGTCGGCGGTGGCGATGCAGGGGCCGATCGGCGCAAAGGTATCAAAGGATTTTCCGAGCCAGCTGGTGAGGGGCGTCGCCGGCCAGGTGCGGCGGCCCTGTTCGCGTGCCGAGACGTCGATCATCGTGGTGTAGCCGAAGACGGCGCTCTTCCAGTCCTTTGCCTTCACCATCTTCGCGGGGCCCTTGATCACGAGCGCAAGCTCCGCCTCGTGCATGAAAATCCACGGCACCGTGAAATCGGGGAGCACGATGGTGTCACCCGGTCCGATGACGGCATCGGGGTTCTTCATGAACATGTTGAGCGGGCGCGGCTCGCGCTGCGCGTGCTCCCAATAATTGGCGATACAGGCGAGAATTTTTCCGGGACGCGGCAGCGGCGGCCGCAGGCGGATTTTTTCAACCGGAATAGCGGCTCCGTCTTTGGCAAGCTCAACAAGCGCGGGCCGCAGTTTCTCGAAGTCGTCGATGACGCCCTGCATCGTGAGCTGCGGCGTGTAGCTTTTGCGGGCCGCCGGGGAGATATCGATTACGCCGCGTTCGGTGAGCAGGCCGGGCAGGGTCTCGCCGCCGGCCGATGTCTGGAAGAGCACGAGTTTCACGGACTATCCCCGCACGCAGTACGAAGCGAAGTCTAGCGGCCTTGGTACATTTGCCAACCTCGGTCAGCGCATGTCCGCCCTGACGCGAAAATGACAGGAAAATAATCCTTGACAGCGTGACGCTCCTTGGGTACCGCTCGGCAGGTTCGCAGGACTGCGCCACGTGCGCCCTGCGCACTTATCCCAGCATCAAACCAATTGGCGCTTCGCAGGGCGAAACGAACGCGCGCGTCCGCGCGCCCAAAGCAGCGACTGGCCTATCGCAAACCCGCGCGAATGTGCGGTCCGGTAGGCGTACCCATCACCTACACGCCCGCGTTATTGGCCAATGGCCGCTATCGTTACGAGCAGACTGACGAGTCGCTTATCTCGATCGCGTCCGATTTTGGTGTGAACAGAAATACGTTCCGTGCTCTGGCGGTGCGGCAGGGATGGGTTCGCTACAACCACCACCGCGTGACTTGTTACCCGCCGCCAAGTTGTTGGCGCAGGCAGACGATCTGAAGGACCTCGGGACTCAGGACGACGCGCCAAGCGCGCCCGCCGTCACGCTAAGCGAGGAAAAACCAGAGCTTCAGCACCCCGGCCTCAACCACGTCGCTGAAAACCGGCCGGCTTTGCCGCCACCTGGCGACACGATCATACGGCTACATCGCGCGGTACTTGAGGAACTCAGTGCCGTTGAAGCCATGCGTGCACGGCTGAAACGCGAACCCCAAAACCCCGTTGATGCCGAGCGAACGGCACGCACGCTCTCTAGCCTCACCGAAACCCTGCAGAAGTTGCAGCGCCTGCAATGCACGCTCCCGGAGACCGAGCTCAAAGATGATGATGACATGCCTGCCGACATCGATGAATTCCGTAACGAACTTGCGCGCCGCATTAATGCGTTCGTCGATAGCCGGACTGGAGGGGCCGATGCTGTCGGAGCTGCCGCTCCGCCCCTGGGTCCGGTTTGATCGTGACTTTATTGCGCTGGCGCATCGACATCAGGAGCCGCCGGCACATGCGAACAACGGTGGTCCGTGGACAACCTGGCTGATGCTAGGCGGGCGTGGTGCGGGCAAGACGCGACTGGGCGCCGAGTGGGTGAGGGCGCAGGCGTGCGGAACGCGCCCTTATGCCGATCAGCGTTCAATGCACATCGCGCTCGTCGGAGAGACCGAGCACGACGTGCGGGAGGTGATGATCGAGGGCCCTTCCGGCTTGCTGCGCGCCGCTCCGTACGGCGAGCGGCCGCTGTGGATTCCGTCGCGTCGGCGCCTCGAATGGAACAATGGCGCGGCGGCGCTGGCGTTTTCCGCGGAAGACCCCGAGCAATTGCGCGGGCCGCAATTCGATGCCGCGTGGTGCGACGAGCTTGCCAAGTGGCGTCACGTCGATGCGACCTTCGACATGCTGCAGTTCGGCCTGCGGCTTGGCGCACGGCCGAGGCAACTCATCACCACCACGCCACGGCCGATCGCGCTGATCAAGCGGCTGCTCGCCGATCCGCGCACGGCCGTCACGCGCGCGTCGACGCACGCCAATGCCGCGCATTTGTCGCCTGCATTTCTCGATGAGGTGCTAGCCCGTTACACGGGCACGCGGCTCGGACGGCAGGAAATCGATGGTGAAATCATCGAGGATCGTGCCGACGCCCTATGGACCCGTGCGATGATCGAGGCCGCACGTGTGCCGAAGGCGCCGCCACTGCTGCGCCTGGTGGTCGGGGTCGATCCACCGGGTTCGACGCGGCCGGGTTCGGACGCCTGCGGCATCGTGGCGGCCGGGATCGCGGAGAGCGGCACCATCTACGTGCTGGCAGATGCCACCGTTCATCAACTCGCGCCGCATGGCTGGGCGAGTGCTGTGGTGGCGTTGTTCAGCCGGCTGAAAGCCGACCTGGTGGTTGCCGAAGGCAACCAGGGCGGCGACATGGTGCGCGCCGTGTTGCAGCAGATCGACCCGGCGATACCGGTGCGTACGGTCCACGCCACTCGTGGCAAATGGCTGCGCGCCGAGCCGGTGGCAATGCGTTACCAGCAGGGCGAGGTCAAACACGTCGGTCCGCCGCTACAGGCGCTCGAGGATCAGATGTGCGATTTCGGCATCAGCGGGCTTTCATCGGGCGCTTCGCCCGATCGGCTTGACGCGCTGGTGTGGGCCGTCACCGACCTCATGAAACGCGGCACCGGGCCGAGGATCACGGTCTTGTAATGCCAAAAAGGCAGGCAGGCCAAAGTCAGCACTCAAAGGGAAAGGATCAGGCGCAAGGCATCGAGGACGATATGGCGGAAAATCACACTGTTGTGAGTGCCACATTTTGTCGGTGACCGGCCCGCGATTTAACGCTCTGATTGGTGGTCAGATTTCGGCGGTCACGAATTGCAGGATCTGACGCGTGGCCGCCTTGAAACGGGAGGACGCCATGGAAGGTCAGGCAATCGGTTGGATCGTAGCCATCGTCGTCGGCGGGGTCGCTGGCTGGCTCGCCGAACAGTTCATGAAGAGCCAAATGGGGCTTTTGATGAACATCGTCCTTGGCATTGTAGGAGCCGCGGTTGCCAGCTGGCTGCTCAGCCTGCTCGGTGTCTCGCTCGGTGGTTGGCTCGGCTATTTGATCGCCGGCTTCATCGGAGCATGCATCCTCATCTTTGCAGCGCGGGCAATCCGACGCACGGCATAGCACTGTTCGCGAGTGCATTTGAACAGCGGCCGGCGGTGGTCAGGGCTCCTGGCCGTCGGCGATGATCTGCAAGCGCGACCGGTCTCGAATGGCGATCCGCTGACGGCCGCCTTCGATCACGCCGGCGGCTTCCCATGCGCTCACGATCCTGCTGACCGTGTGCAACGTGGTCGCCGTCATTTCCGCAATATCCTGGCGGCTCAACGGGAAGTCGATTGTCGTCCCGCCTGGTGATGTGGCCTCGTCGGCAAGCTTGAGAACGGCATGGGCGACGCGCCGTTCGACATCTTCCGTTGAAATTTCCCGCAGGCGCTGATGGGCATCCTGCAGACGTCCACCGATCACGCGCATCGCGTTGCTGGCAAGTGCGGGGTGCCGGCCAATCATTTCGGGCCAGGCGGCCGATGGCCATAGCAGCGCAAGGCTGTCGACGATCGCGGTGGCCGTTCCCGGATAGTCTTTGCGCCCAAGCGCCATCGCCACGCCGAACAAATCGCCTGGACTGACAAAGCGGACGACGATTTGCTCACCGTGTGGGGTCACCTGGGTGACACGCAAGCGTCCATGCAACAACAAGAAAAACGAATGCGCCGCTTCGTTTTGGGAGAAAACGGCCGTGCCTTTGGTGTAGTGCCGCGCATGCGCGCGCTTCAAAATGTCATCGAGTGCCTCGGCCGAAAGTCCTTCGAACACCGGCAGATCGGAAATCAGGGACTGGTCGATTTTTAGCGCCACACAAAATATCACCGTCTTGGTGAGGGCAGGCGCGTGCATCATAGCGGACCTCACTCCGGCAAGAAACGGCGCCGGCCTCCTGTGAGGAGGCCGGCGCTGTCGAATTTGCAAACAACACCTAGTGCGACATGGATTTCGCTGATTTGGCGGGATCGTAGTCCTTGTAGACGTCAGGATTATCGGGGCCGGTGACCTCGAGCACGCCGGCAAGGCCGCGCTCGACCCGGCTCAGCGCGTGATCGACCAGCATGAACTTGCCGGGGACTTCCAGTTTGACGTCGATCACCGTTGCGCCGCCCGGCGGCACCGTTGTGGTCTGCACGTCCCGCATCGGCGCTGTTGTGAGAGATCCGAGATTGTATACGCGCTCGAACACCTCACCGATGAGATGGAAGGAAGATGTATAATTCGGGCCACCCACGCCGAAGAAGATTCGCACCGTTTCCCCGGTCTTGGCCTTGAGCGGCTTTTCCTTGGCCAGTGCCAGGGAGGCGCCGTTGAAAACAAAGTACTCGGGTCGCTCTGCCAGCAGCTTGTCGTAGCTTTCGGTGAGCTCGCCTTTGCTGCCGAGCTTCTGCTCGGTATAGATCTCGCCTTGCATGACGTAGAATTCGCGGTCGACTTTGGGCAAGCCGCCTTCGGGCTCGACCAGGATCATGCCGTACATGCCGTTGGCGATGTGCTGCGCCGCCATCGGCACGGCGCAGTGGTAGACGTAAAGCCCGGGGTTGATGGCGGTGAATTCGAAGCCGCGCGATTCGCCGGGCGCCGCATCGGTCGCCTTGGCACCGCCGCCGGGACCGGTCACGGCGTGAAAGTCAACGTTGTGCATCATGACGCTGTCGTCATGGTTTTTCAGACGTACTTCCACCGTATCGCCGACGCGCACGCGAATGAACGGCCCGGGGACCTTCTGATTGAACGTCCAATAGCGATAGGTCGCGCCGTCGGCCAGATTGCCCGTCACTTCAATGGTCTCAAGATCGACCCTGACGCGCTTCGGCCCGCGGCTGCCAATCGGTGCCGGGAGTTCGGTCGGATCGCGCACGATCGAAATGGGACCGTCGGACTTGACGATCTTGCTGACCTTGTGTGCCGGCAACACTGGTCCATTGGCGGGTTGCGCATGGTACATGCGCGGTTTGCTTGGCTCTTCCGCCGCCGAAGCGCTGTTGCCGAACCACTTGGATGTCGAGCACAGCTCTGTGAATTGCGGATCGAAGAATGCCGTTGTGAAGGCAACCGCGAAGAGAAGTCCCGCTACCACGGTTCCCATGCCGACCATCACGCGGTCATTTCTGTTGTTGGGGAGTTTCATGGCTGTTGCCCTTTCCACCTCGTGCTTTTTCAACTGCAACGTAGGAAGAGGGCCCGGCACGCTCTTTGCGCTGGCTCAAACCGGCCGCAAATCGACAAATTGCCGCAGGCCGGCGAGCTCTTTACGGGGGCAAAGGCATTCGATCATCGCCGGGCTGCGTGCCAGGACTTGTTAATTCTTGATGTCCGGTGTTCGCGCTGCAGGCGCAAGCCTCAGCGTGCGGTTGTTCGGTGCATCAATGCTGGCGTCGCTGCTCTTTCTGCCTAAGCAAGGCGTCGAGCGTGTATGCATTTGGGCAGAATTCATGAAAATTACGAGCGGCAGTGAAACTGGCGAGCTCGTGTCTGCAGCGGCCTTTTCGGACACACAGCATGCAGGTTCGTCGCAGGTCCCGCAGCGTGGCTGGCTCGCCCTTGGCGAGTGTCGATTCATCTACGGACAGCGCGTACAGCATCTTCGACACGTCGTTCGCCGCATCAGGTGCTTTCGCGGCGAGGCCGCGAAGATCGTCGAGCGGCACGCCCAGGTCCTTCGCAATGTTCATTGCCTCGTGCTGGCTGCATTGCCTCAATTCATCGCGTACGCCATGCAAAGAACTGTGTCTTTTGATCCATCCCGCAATGGCTCCCAGCACGAATTCAACCGTCGGGTACCGCGCGTCTGCCGCTTTAAGTTCAAACATGATGTCCTCCATCGAGAACATGGAAGCCTCTTCGGGGCCCATCGTAGCCGGGCCAAACCGGCCGTCTTTGCGCTGGAGCAAACTGGCAGGGATCGGAATGCAAAAAGGCCGCCCTCGCGGGCGGCTTTTTTGTAATTTGCGCCCCAGGATCCTGTCAGAAACTATAGGCTAGACCGACACTGACGCCGTGAGCCCAGAAGTCGGAAGTATCCGCCTTGGGCGCTGGCCGCGCCGTGCCGACCAAAGTTCCGGGCGGAATCTGCGTCGGGTTCACGGTGGTGTCGATGACGCCGCCGGGGCGGACCACACCGGTCCAATACATGAAATTGTAACCGACGACCGCGCGAAGCTGGGGCGAGAACTGATAACTGATGCGCGCGTCGAGTTCAGGTACGACGGACAATCGTTCATTATTGAAGTTGCCCATGTTGGTCGGCAGGGCCAACAAACCTCCGGGCGCAGTGGTTGTGATTCCGCCGGCGCTAATCGTCGTTGATCCATTGACCGCAATGTTCGTGAAGGTGGCGCCCAGCGCCACCTTCGCAAGCCACTCGAACCGCCATGGGCCGCTGGCGATCAGGCCGGTGACACCGAGATCGAGCCCGTGAAAGTCGTTGCGCGTCTCAAATTGGTCGCTCGCTGCGAAGGCTGTAGCGAGCTGGGCGGCATTTATAGACGACGAAATTCCAAGTTCGTCGCGCAAATGCACGTACCGGTAACCGACAATGCCGGCGATGGGACCGAGGGCGCAGGCCTCGCAAAGCTGTTTGCGGAAAGCGATGCCCGCGCCAAGCAGACGCGAGGTTTCGTTTGCAGACACCTGCCCGGCCGCAATACCAGGGGCGGCAATCAACATCGCGTCTTGAGCGTTGATCGTCGTGTTGAAAAACGGCCGCGCCAAAAGCGGCGTTCCGCTGGATGACGCAAAGAAATTCGTCGAGGCATTCTCCAGACCGAAGAAATGCGCCTCAATACCCATGCTTCTTGCCGGGTCGAGCCAGTACCCAGCACGCACGCGCACTCCTGAACGCCAGTCTTCGTTGACGGTCGATTGACCGAACAACACCGAGGTTCCGGGTGCGCCCAGCACGCCGGTGACGCCGGTCGTGACCAAAGCAGGCAGTCTGTCGCCTTTGGTTTGCCAGTACAGGTATTCCGCTTCTGCCCAGAAACTACCGCCTAATTGTGGTGCCGGCGCTGGTGCCTTCACCGGCATGTCGGCCGCGGACGCAATCTGTGTAAACGCAACAATGGAAAAGGCTGAAATTAGTGCGAACGACAACCGACCCATGATCGCTTCCTCATCCCACTTTACATGGGGCACAGAGTATCGGGGTAGAGACCGGGAGCAATAGGATTACAGCGGGATGCAGCGCCAAGTTTCGGTCATGTGGCAAGCGGGTCACAAGGAAACAACTGGCCTTGGAGTGCGATCGGGCTCTCGATGCAAAAGAAAACGGGCCGCCGGTGGGGCGGCCCGTTCTCTCTCATGCGGTCGATTTCAGGCCGCGCTGACTTTCTTGAGGGCGCCATCCTTGAAAGCGCCCTGGCTGAAGAACTGGCGGATCTCGTTGGCCGGGCGCGCTTTGCTGAAGAGATAGCCCTGCATTTCTGTGCAGCCGATCGCCTGCAGCGTCTCCATCTGCTCGCGCGTCTCCACGCCTTCGGCGGTCGACGTCATGTTCAGGCATTTCGCAAGGCCCGCCACCGCGTTTACGATCGCGAGCGGCTCGGCGCCGTTTGACAGGTCCTGAATGAACGAGCGGTCGATCTTGATCTTGTCGAAGGGGAAGCTGCGCAGGTAGCTGAGCGAGGAATAGCCCGTTCCGAAATCGTCGAGCGCGATCTGCACGCCCATCTTGCGCAGCTCATGCAGGGTCGCAAGGGTCGTAAATGTGTTCTGCAGCAGCACGCTTTCGGTGATTTCAAGCTGCAATTTGTGCGGCGACATTCCGGATTGCTCGAGCGCCGCCTTGACCATGTTGACCAGATTGCGGTTGTTGAGCTGGGCCGGCGAAAGGTTGACTGCGACCTTGATATGCTCGGGCCACTCGACGGCTTCGGCGCAGGCCTCCTTGAGCACCCACTCGCCCAGCGGGATGATCAGGCCGGTCTCCTCCGCGATCGGGATGAAGTCGGCCGGAGAAATCAGGCCACGGGTCGGGTGATTCCAGCGCAGCAGCGCCTCGAAGGCGTTAACGTCGTTGGTCTGCAGGACGACGAGTGGCTGGTAGTAGAGCTGGAATTGCTCGGTCGCGAGCGCCTTGCGCAGGTCCATTTCCAGTTCGCGCCGGACCTTCATGCGGGTATTCATCTCGGGCTCGAAGAAGCGGAAGGTTCCGCGTCCGTCGGCCTTGGCGTCGTACATCGCCATGTCGGCATTGCGAAGGATCTCGGCCGACTCGACCGCGTCCATCGGCGCAACCGAGATTCCGATACTGATATCGGTGACGATCTGATGGCCTTCGATCTGGTAGGGCTTGATCACCGATTCGCGGATGCGCTTCGAAAGCGCCGCGGCGTCGGTCGCCTGTTCCATCTGTGTCATGATGATGGCGAACTCGTCGCCGCCCATGCGAGCGACGACGTCAAGTTCGCGCGTGCAGCCGCGCAGGCGCTCGCCGACCAGCTTGAGCAGTTCGTCGCCGATGTGGTGGCCGAGCGCATCGTTGACGCTCTTGAAGTGGTCGAGGTCGAGACAGAGCACCGCGAGACACTCGCCGCGCTTGACGCGTTTGATCTCGTGATTGAGCTGCTCGAGCAGCAGCGTGCGGTTGGGCAGGTCGGTCAGCGCGTCGTGCCGCGCCATATGCGCGATACGTTCCTCCGAGCGCTGGCGCTCCGTGACGTCTTCATGGGTTGCCAGCCAGCCGCCGCCAGCGATCGGTTTGTTGACGACAGAAAAGGCGCGCCCGTCCGGCAAGTTTACGACCTGATTAAAGGTCTTGCCTTCGGAGATTCCCTCTTTCAAGCGTGCAATATACTCGTCGATGTCGCCCGAGAAATTTCCCAGCTCGAGCCGGTGGCTGAGAAGATCGCGGAGATGGCACCCCGGCTTAACGACTTCCGCGGAAAGTCCATACAATTCGATATAACGTTGGTTGCAAAAAATTAGCCGCGTTTCCTGATCGAACATCAGCACGCCCTGGGACATGTTGTTCAGGACGGTCTGCAACAATTGTTCGTCTTTCCGCGACATGTGCGGAAAAGCCAGAATATCAGCGCGCACGGAGTGATATTTCGACGGATCCATTGTGAGCCCCTCGACGAAAAGGTATCCGGGTCGGCGCTCATCATTACTGTCGGCGTGTGTGGAAGCTGTTAGAGATTCAAAGTTGGTTTAATTAAAACCAGAATGATCAGAATCGGCCCATTTCGCGGGCAGAATTGTGGGCTTCCGGCACGGGACCCTAGCGCTGGGGCCGGAATCTTAAATCAGTTTTTTTGTGATCCTGGACACAGAAGGTGCAGGCGCGTGAATCTAATTTAAGAATCACGAAACCAAAAGAATTCAGGGAGACATCAAATGCGAATCGTCCTCATCGTCGCCTGCGCAGCCGCATTGGGTTTCTCGGCCTGGATGAATCTTCCTGCCGATGCAGGCCACACCGCCGGCACGTCCACAGTCATCACCACGACAGAGTAGTTTGACACCGTCCGAGACGGTTCGAACCCGAATTGGCAAATGGCCGGGCCCACGCCCGGCCTTTTCCATTCGGACGATGATCGTCCCGGCGCGAGCCGGATTTATGAGGGCCCGGCCATGAAACGTTAACTGCCTTCATAGCGAAGTAGAGGCGTACTCCAGCCGACGAACTTTTTCGCCGCATGAACTGTTCATCATTGCGGCGCGAAGGGGTCGATGAAATGGAAAATCTTTTTTTGACGACGCTGCTGATCAGCGTCGTGATCGGCGTTCTCATCAT
>Ga0207662_10000178_pt1 | contig 30123 bp, 24 predicted proteins | sample KBSS33LmetaG_FD_184338 | JGI IMG/M metagenome (GOLD analysis project Ga0207662, IMG submission 184338) | Switchgrass rhizosphere microbial communities from Kellogg Biological Station, Michigan, USA - KBS S3-3L metaG (SPAdes) (version 2) | ecosystem: Host-associated > Plants > Roots >... | reverse complement strand
CGGTTCCGCACCGACAACTCGGTGCCGGGGCTCCTGGACGAGGCGCTCTACTCCTCGGCGTTCGAGGCGTCGCCGTACCACTGGCCGGTCGTGGGCTGGATGAAGGACCTGGAGCGCATCACGCGCGACGAGATGGTGAATTACTTCCGCACCTACTACGCGCCCAACAACTGCATCCTGCTCCTGGTCGGCGACTTCGAGCCCAAGGACGCCAAGTTGAAGATCGCGCAGCACTTCGGAAGCATCCCCAAGCAGACGCCGCCGGCGGCGCCGGTGAACAGCGAGCCGGACCAGAACGGCGAGAAGCTGGCGTACGTGCGCTACCCGTCGGAGACGGTGTCGATCGACGTCGGCTACAAGGCGCCATCGGTGAAGAGCGACGACATCTGGACGCTCGACATCCTCAGCGACATCCTCTCCGGCGGCGAGTCGTCGCGGCTCCACCAGGCGCTCGTCTACGACCAGCAGATCGCGCTGTCCGCGGGCGCGTCGTACCGCGCCGGGCTCGAGCCGGGGCTGTTCGAGTTCTACGTGGAGATGAAGCCGGGGCACACCGCCGAAGAGGCGCAGAAGGCGCTCTACGCCGAGATCCAGCGGCTCGCCACCGACGGGCCCACCGAGCGCGAGCTGCAGAAGGCGCGCAACCAGGCGGAGGCAAGCTTCGTCGAGGCGCTGAAGACCAACAACGGCGCCGGGCAGGCGCTCGGCTACTTCGAGCACGTGCACGGCGACTACAAGCAGTTCTTCACCGCCATCGACCACTACCGCACCGTGACCGCCGCCGACTGCAAGCGCGTCGCGCAGCAGGTGTTCGATGCCAACCGCCGCACCGCGGCGATCCTGGTGCCGCTCCCGGTGGGCAAGGAGGAGGCTCAGCCATGAGGCTCGTCTCGAACGGCCGTTTCGGACGCGCGATCACGGGCGTGGCGCTCCTCGCCGCGCTCGCGGCACCCGCGGCGCGCGCGGCGCAGGCCACGACCACGCGCACGAAGCTCGCGAACGGCCTGTCCGTGATCGTGGTGCCCACGTCGCGGCTGCCGCTCGTGGACTTCCGGCTCGTGGCGCGCGCGGGCTCGGTGAATGATCCCGCCGGCAAGGAGGGCGTGGCGCACCTGACCGCGGACCTGCTCACGCAGGGCGCTGGCAAGCGCAGCGCCAAGCAGCTCGCCGACGACATCGAGTTCGTGGGCGGCTCGCTGGACGCGAACTGTGGCGCCGAGCAGATGGTGGTGAGCTGCGAGGTGTTGAAGAAGGATCTGGCGCTGGGGCTGGAGCTGTTCCGCGACGTCATCGTGTCGCCGGCGTTCAGCAAGGAGGACTTCGAGCGCAAGAAGGAGGAAGCCCTCGGCCAGATCGCATCGGACAAGAGCGAGCCGGAGGTGATCGCCGAGAACGCGATGACGCGCTGGTTCTGGGGCGACAGCCCGCTCGGCCACCCGGCGATCGGCTGGGAGCCGAGCTTGAAGGCCTTGTCGCGCGACGACGTGGTGAGGTTCCACCATGGCCTGCTCACGCCCGAGCGCTCGGTCCTGGTGATCGTGGGCGACGTCGACGCCGCTGCGCTCGTCGGCTCGCTCAAGACCGCGTTCGCGTCGTGGAAGTCCGCAGGGCCCGCGCCCACCACCGATCCCTATGGCCCGGCAGCCGCGATCCAGGGGCGCTCGGTGCGCGTCATCAACAAACCCGAGGCGACGCAGACCCAGATCCGCATGATGTGCCCGTCGGTGCCGCGCAACCACCCCGACTGGTATGCGCTCCAGGTCGCGAACACGATCTGCGGCGCCGGTTTCACCTCGCGGCTCGTCAACTCGATCCGCGTCGAGCAGGGGCTCACCTACAGCATCTCGAGCCAGTTCCAGCAGCGGCGCGCCGCGGGCGCGTTCCGCATCAGCACGTTCACGCGCAACGACCAGCTGCGGAAGTGCGTCGACGCCACGCTCACCGAGGTCAAGAAGCTCGTCGACGAAGGCCCCACCGACGCCGAGCTGGACAAGGCGCGAAACTACCTGAAGGGCCAGTACCCACTCGGGCTCCAGGCGCCCGACGAGCTGGCGGGCGAGATCGCGAACGTCGAGTTCTTCGGCCTGCCGCAGGACTTCATCGCCACCTACCCGGGGAAGATCGGCGAGGTGACCATGGCCGACGTCAAGCGCGTGCTGAAGAGCTACTTCTGCACCGAGGACCTGAAGATCCTCGTGGTCTCTAACGGCGACCTGGCGAAACAGGCGCTCGCCGGCCTGGGGACGCTGGAGATGAAGGAGATCGAGTGAGCTCGAAGCCGGACCAGCGCATCTGGTACGGGTTCAACTCCAACGTCATCGCGCTCGGCCTCACCTCCTTCTTCACCGACATCTCCACCGAGATGCTGATCCCGGTGCTGCCGCTGTTCATCACCGCCACGCTCGGCGCCTCGGTCGCGAGCCTGGGGGTGATCGAGGGCATCGCCGAGTGCACCGCCTCGTCGCTGCGGCTCGTGGCCGGCCGGCTCTCCGACCGGATCGGGCACCGGAAGCCGTTCCTGGTCGCGGGCTACGGGCTCTCGGGCGTGTGCAAGACGCTCATGGCGTTCGCCGCCTCGTGGCCGATGATGCTGGGCTTTCGCTTCGGCGACCGCGTCGGGAAGGCGCTCCGAAACCCGCCGCGCGACGCCATCATCGCCGACTCGACGCCGGACGCCGACTTGGGGCGCGCGTTCGGGCTCCACCGCGCCATGGACACCACCGGCGCGGCGCTCGGCCCGCTCGTGGCGTGGTGGCTGCTCGGGCGCTGGTCATCCCTCGGCGCCGACGGCTACCGGCGCATCTTCCTCTGCTCTTCGATCCCCGCGGCGCTGGCGCTCCTCGTGCTCGTCACGCTGGTGCACGCCCCGCGCCTGGCGCTCGTCCGCAAGGCAGCGGGTGCCGGCGGGCACGCGCCTCTCGGCTCTCGCTTCGCACGCTTCGTCAGCGCCGACGTGCTGTTCCAGCTCGGCAACTCGAGCATGGCGTTCCTGCTCCTGCGCGCGCAGCACTCGGGGTTCACCGCCGGCGGCGTGTCGCTCCTCTATCTGGGCTACAACCTGTGCTCGGCGGCGCTGTCGCTGCCGTTCGGCGGGCTCTCCGACCGGTTCGGCCGCCGGCCACTGCTCCTCGCCGGCTACCTGCTCTACGCGCTCGCCTACGGCGTCGCGGCGTTCTCGCCCACGCGCGCGGGCGCCACGGTGGCGTTCCTGGCACTCGCCGTGCACAGCGCCATCATCGAGGGCCAGTCGCGAAGCCTCATCGCCGACGTGGTGCCGCGCGAGCGGCGCGCGACCGCGTTCGGCGTCTACCACGGCGCCGTGGGCGCGGCACTGCTGCCCGCGAGCCTCGTCGCCGGCGTGCTCTGGGAGCGCGTGGGGCCGCAGGCGCCGTTCGCGCTCGGGAGCGTGCTGGCACTCGCCGCGGCGATCGCGCTCGTGACGCTGCTGCCCGCGAACGAGCGCACCGCGGTGCGCCATGCCTGAGCCGGGCTCGGAGTCCGAGCGCATCGCCTCGCTGCTCTCCGGGCTCCCGAAGGGCGAGGGCGTGATCGTGGGCCCCGGGGACGACGCGGCGGTGCTGCGCGTTCGCGAAGGGCGCGACCTGGTCGCGACCACGGACACGTTCGTCGAGGGCCGCCATTTCCGCCGCGACGTTTCGACGTGTGCCGAGGTGGGGACGCGGCTCGCCGCCGCAAACCTCAGCGACGTCGCGGCCATGGCCGCCGAGCCGCGCTGGGCGTTGCTGTCGCTGGTGGTGCCGCCGTCGTGGACGCACGCGGAATGCCAGCTGCTCGAGCGCGCGTGCGCGCGTGCGCTGGCGCCGGAGGGCGCCGCGATCGTGGGCGGCAACCTCACCTCGAGCCGCGGGCCGTTCGCGGCCACGCTCGCGCTCCTGGGCGAAGTCGAGCGGGGCGCGGCGTGGACGCGCGCGGGGGCCAGGCCCGGGGACGTGCTCGCGGTGACGGGCGTGCCGGGAAGTGCCGCGGCGTTCCTGGCGATCGCGCTCGCCGAGGATCCGCCGTCTCGCTCGCGCGCGGCGCACGAGCTGGTGGAGCGCGTGGTCGCGCCGCCGTCGCGCGTGCGCTTTGCGCGCGCGCTCGCGAACTCGAGCGCCGTGCACGCGGCGATCGACATCTCCGACGGCCTCGCCGCGGACCTCGCGCACGTCTGCGAAGCGAGCGGCGTCGGCGTGCGCGTGCTCGAGACGTCGCTGCCCGCGGACGCCGCGCTCGAGGCCGCCGCGCGCGCGCTGTCCGCGTTGGCGGGGGATGCGGCGGGGGAGGGAGCGCTGCTCACGCGGCTCCGGCTCGGCGCCAGCGACGACTACGAACTTCTACTGATGCTCGATCCCGGGAAGTGGTCGGAATGCGAGCGCCTCGCGCACGAGCTGGGGGTGCCACTCGCGCGCATCGGCGAGATCACCGCGGGGAGCGCCCGCGTGCTCGCGACCGCGGCTGGCGCGGACGCCGCGCTCGACATGCCGGGCTGGGACCCCTTCTCGAGCCGCGGCTGAAGCGCGGTCCGCGCACACATCATTACATTGAAGCCGCACACATGCGCTTGATAGCCTTCATATTCGCATGAAAGCGCCGCTCCGCATCGGCCCCTTTGCGCTCGTGGCCGTGGTCGGGATGTCAGGGTGCTCGGACTTGGGCGAGCCCATCCACTTGAGCCCGCACGCCGAGCTCTCGGCCACCTCGCTCGACTTCGGCACCGTCGCCGTGAGCAGCACGGTCACGCGCTCCGTCTTCGTCGGCAACTCGGGCGGCAGCGACCTCCACGGCACCGCGAGCGTGGCATGTGACGACTACGCGATCCAGAGTGGCGGCGGTGCGTTCACCGTGCCGCCGAGCGGCCAGCACGCGGTCGTCGTGGCTTACTCGCCGAGCGGCATCGGCACCACGAACTGCGAGCTCGGCCTCGGGCCCGACATCCCGGCGGTGGGCCTGAACGGAGCCGGTGCGCTGCAGGCGCCCGGCGCGCAGTGCGTGCTGAGCGACACCACGCTCGACTTCGGCACGCTCGCGGTCGGCGGCTCGTCGCCGTTGGGGTTCCGCATCTCCAACCCGGGCTCCCAGCCGCTGATCGTCGACGTGGTCCCGAACTGCGGCGACTTCACCGTGGTCGCGGGCGGCGGTCCGTCGACGCTCGCGCCCGGCGGCACGCTCATGGTGGGCGTGCAGTTCGCGCCGTCGGCGGGCGGGCCGATCTCGTGTGCGATCGCGGTCGGACCCGGCTGCCCCGAGGTGCGCGTGCACGGCTTCGCCACCAGCGTGTCGTTCGCGAACGACATCCGGCCCACGCTCACCACCACGTGCGCGCTCGGTTGCCATTTCTTCGGGAGCACGACCGACATCGTGAACGTGCACGGGTCCATCTATCCGGAGCAGATCCTGGTGGTACCGGGCGATCCGGCGCATTCGCTCATCTTCATCAAGATCACCGGGCCACCGCCCGGGCTCGGGGCGCGCATGCCGGAGATCGGCCCGGTGCTCAGCGCGGCGAGGATCGAGAAGTTCCGGCGCTGGATCCTCGAAGGCGCGCGGGACAACTGATGACCTGCCACCCACGCATGGCGCGCCCGGCTCGCCTCGGCGCCGCGATCACGCTCGCCGTGGCTCTGGCGTCCCTGGTGCCGGCGCTCTCGGCGCGCGCGGTGCCGCGCTACTCGGCGCGCTACGAGCAGAACTGCGCGCTCTGCCACGTGAACCCCACCGGCGGTGGCATGCGCTCGGCGTACGCGGTGCAGAAGCTGATCCCCAAGGAGCTGGCGTTCTCGCCGATGAAGCCGGAGCTGATGAAGGAGATCGATCCCAGGATCGGCAAGGTCCTGAGCATCGGCACCGACTTCCGCCAGTTCCTGCTGCTCGAGAGCGAGAACTCGGTGCTCGCCCCGCCGCAGGGCTTCTTCCCCATGCAGGGCGACGTCTACCTCTCGTTCCAGCTCGATCCCAGGCTCCTCCTCTACTACGACCGCGGCTTCAGCAACACCTATGAAGCGTTCGGGCTCGCGAACGTGCTGCCCTGGGACGGCTACGTGAAGGTCGGCCGCTTCGTGCCGCCGTACGGCTGGAGGTTCGACGACCACACCCTGTTCGTGCGCGACGACGAGGGCTTTGCACCGCCCGCGTACACGGACGCCGGCGCGGAGGTGGGCATCGCGCGCGACCCGATCGACGTGCAGGTGGCGCTCGTGAACGGCTCGCGCGGCTCCACGCAGGACAACGACCGCCGGCTCGCGGTCTCCGGAAACGCCAGCTCGCGCTTCCATGCGGGCCCGGTGGCGGGATCGCTCGGGGTCGCGGGCTACACGCAGCCGGGGCTCAGGGTCGACGTCAACAGCGCGGGGGTGTTCGGCTACCTCTCGGCATGGAACGTCACCTGGGTGGCACAGAACGACTGGACGCGCCACCAGCCCGCGGGCGGCGCCGCCGTGAGCGGTCTCGTGTCGTCGCAGGAGTTGACCGTGCTGCTGCACCGCGGGGTCGAGATCAAGTCGACGTACGACTTCTACGACCCCGACCGGGACCTCCGCTCGGGCTCCAGGGATCGCTGGGGGGTGGGCTTCGACTTCATGCCGAGCTCGTTCCTCGTGCTCGAAGCGCTGTACCGGAAGACCCGCGTCGAGGCCGGCCCCGACCTGCCGGCCAACGGCTACGACGAGGGCCTGTTCCAGTTCCACCTCTTGTATTAGCCGTACCCGCCCGGCCGCCTCTCTCGCTCAGGAGGTCTTTCATGCGGTTCCACATCCTCGCACTCGCGGCGCTCGCGCTCCTGCCGGCCGAAGGAGCACGCGCGGTCGTATTCGCTGTCCACCCCGGGAAGGACAGCAAGGTGGTGTTCACGTCGAAGGCGCCCACGGAGACGTTCCAGGGCAAGACGGACCAGCTGGAGGGCACGCTGACGCTCGATCCTTCCGCCCTGGGCGACAGCATCTCGGTGCACCTCGAGGTGAACATGGCGAGCCTCAATACCGGAAAGAAGCTGCGCGACGCGCACATGCGCGAGGACCACCTGGAGGTGGTGAAGTACCCGAAGGCGGTGTTCGAGGGCGCCGCGCTGATCGGGCCAGCGGGCACGAAGCTCGAGCCGGGCCGGCTGACGCCGTTCCAGGTCGAGGGCACCTTCGAGCTGCACGGCGTGTCGCGTCGCATGCGCTTCCCTGCCGAGGCGACGTTCACGCCCGTGGGGCAGGGTGGCAAGCTGGCGTTCAAGGCCACGTTCAGCGTGGCGCTGCCCGACTACCAGATCAAGCGACCCGAGTTCCTGTTCCTGAAGCTCGCCGAGGTGCAGGAGGTCGAGGTCAGCGCGATCGCTTCTTCGGCGCCTTGAGCGACGCGGACACGGTGCTGGCGGAGGAGCGCGTCGGGACCACGGCGCGCTTCTTCGCCGCCGGCTTGACCACCGCGCGCGCCGGCTTCACGCGGCGCGTCAGCTCACCGATCACGCGGTTGTCGTCGAGCCCGCCCAGCTTGTGGAAGCGCGCCTCGAGGTCGAGCAGGTATTTCTTCCGCGGCAGCCCACCCACGTAGTTGGAGGGCTTGCCGTCGGCGCCCAGCACGCGGTGGCACGGGATCACGATCGGCAGCGGATTCGTGAGCACCGCCTGCGCCACCGCGCGCAGGTTGCGCGGCTGGCCGACCATACGCGCCAGGTCGGCCACCGTGCAGGTCTCGCCAAACGGCACCGCGCGCAGCTTGCGCCACACCGCGAGCGACAGCTCGTCACCGTGCGGGTCGAGCGTCCACTCGATGGTCTTGCGCGCGCCGGTGAGGAACTCATCGATCTGGTCGGCGAGCGGCCGCAGCTCGAGCAGCGACGGCTCCCACCGTGCCCCCGGCTCCGCCGCCTCGCGAGCGGCGATCGAGCGCTTCAGGCTCCGCTTGTCCATGAAGTCCACGTGGCGCAGGCCGCGCTCGCTCGCGGCGAGCAGCAGGAGCCCGAGCGGCTGCGGTGCGGACATGACGTGGTAGACGAGACGCATCCCGGGAGTCTCGGGGATGTGCGGGGAGCCGGTCAAGACCCACCACCGCCGCCGAGCCGCGGCAGCAGCGCCCCCGTGCGCGCGGCGTAGGCGCGCCACGCGTCGCCGAAGCGGCCCTCGAGCAGCCTCTCCTCGCGCCGCAGCCGATCCCACTGGAACGCGGTCATGAGGGCTGCGAGCGGCAACGCCATGGCGCTCCCGAACACGATCGCCGCGCCCCAGCTCGCGAGCAGCGAGCCGAGGTAGCCGGGGTGGCGCACGCGCGCGTACCAGCCCGTGGTCTCGAGCGCGTGCTCGCGCTGCAGGGCCAGCAGCGGCGAGAAGCGCACGCCGAGCTGGCGCATGGCGGCGACACGGAGCGCGAGCCCGAGCGCGGAGAGCGCGACGCCCAGCCAGCCCAGGAGCTCGGGCGCGGGCAGCGGCCAGACGCCGAGCCTTCCGCCCCACGCGGCGACGCCGGGGATCGCGAGCGGGATCACCGCCAGCGCCACCATCGCCATCGGGTCCTTCTCCGCGCGCGCCACGTCCTGTCCGCGCGCAGGTCGCATGAGGACGAGCGTCACGCCCACCACGCCCCAGATCGCGATGAGCGCCCACGCGCGCGGCGAGGACACGAGCGCGTGGAAGCCACCCAGCCCCCACGCCAGCAGCGCCGACTCGATGGCGAGCACGATGAGCGCGCGGGAGATGAGCACGAGCGCCGGCGGCCGGGGGGACATGGTGCCAATGTAGCAGCGGAACGAAGCTGACGGGCCCGCGCGCGTTCGCCTATGCTCGGCCGCGAGTATCCCGTCCATCGACCGGAGGCCGCCATGAACCTGTCGTTCCTGGGCCCGTTCCATCCGCAGATCGTCCACACGCCGATCGTGCTGCTCATCTTCAGCGCCTTCTTGGCCCTCGTCGGTCGCCTCATGGACCGGGACTGGATCCAGAAGACCTCGGTGGTGATGCTGGTGTTCGGGTTCCTGGGCGCGTTCGCCGCCGTGCGCTCCGGCATACCCGCCCACCGCGTGCCCGAGCACCAGCAGGGCGTGCCCGAGAAGGACATCGACACGCACGAGATGATGGGCGAGCGCACGATGTACCTCGCCGGCCTGGCGCTCGTGGCGCTGTTCGCGGCCTCGCGGTTGAAGGGCGGCGCGGCGGCCGCCGTGGGCGGGCTCGGCTTGGTCCTCCAACTCCTGGCCGCCGGCGCCGTCGGCTACGCGGCCCACTTGGGCGGCCAGCTCGTCTACCAGCACGGCGCGAACGTGAAGGTCGACGGCCAGCTGGTGAAGAGCGTGCACGCCGCTGAGCGCGCGCACGAGCCGAGGCCCGGCGAGGCCGAGGAGGAGAAGGGCGAGCCCGCGAAGTAGCGCGAGCGCGACGGGAAGCTAGTCCTCCGCCTCGAACACGAGGTCGCGGCGCGTCCAGTCGATGGTGACGCGGCGTTTGAGAAGGATGCCGGGGCCCAGGAGCCCGTCGCGGCGCACGCCGTGGCGCCACATCTCCACCGGCTCCATCGCCCCGGCCCAGCCCAACACCTTGTCGTAGGCGAGGTTGGCGATGGCGAGCGAGGGCACGTTGACCTGCGCCCACGGCCGGCCCTGGAGCCAGCTCCCGGCGCCCTTCACCATCTTCGACACGCCGCCCGACTTGAGCCCGTGCTCCTCGAACACCACGTCGGGCGCGCCGAAGCCGGCGCCCGGCATGCCGGTGGCGAGCGTCATCGCCAGGCGCCGGCCGCCGTTGATCGAGCCCCACACGGTCAGCTCGTCCTCGCCCCAGAGCTCGAACGGCACGCGCGTCGCCTTGAGCTTGGCCGCGGTGCCCGGCGGGTTCAGCTCGAGCACGCGCTTCCGGTAGTCGAACGTCACGTCGTAGCGCCGCAGCACCTCCATGCCGATCACGCCCGCGATCGGCGAGGACTGCAGGTTCACCTCGAGCGAGAGCTTCGCGAGCGACAGCACCGAGGCGGGCACGTTCGTGAACACGACACCCGCGATCTCCAGCTTCTGCACCAGCGCGTTACGAACCGCGACCCGCGTCCCGGTCCAGTTGGTGAGCCGCTGGCCCTCGAGCAGCTTCACCTTGTTCTGGGTCGAGGCCATCTTGTCGATCAGGAGCCCCGGCGTGCTCGTGTCCACCATCATCAGCACCGTGGCGCCGTTCAGCTTCACCTTGACGAGCGGCGCGGGCCAGATCTTGTCGAACGGAATGCGCGCCTGCTCACCCTTCGACTCCATCGGCGGGTTGTTGGCGAGGTACTCGAGCAGGGGCTTGCGGCCGTCGTCCTGCATGTCCTCGCACATCGCCGCCGCGTCGGTCCACTTCCCGAGCCGGAGCCGCGCCGCGTAGAGCTCGGCGCGCGCCTGCTCCACGTCACCGGCGGCGACGAGCAGGCTCTCGGCCTTCGCGTTCTGGTCGGCCCAGAGCGCCAGCTTGCCGAGCCCCGCCGACGACGCGGGGTCACCCGGCTTGTCGGCGATCACGCGCTCGAACAGCTTCCGCGCCTCGACCACACGGCCGACGTGCAGCAGGGCGACCGCCAACGAGTCGAGGAGCGCCGTGTCGCCGCCATGCCCCACGGTGTCCCGGATCGCGTAGCGCAGCGTCATCTGCGCCTCGCGCAACGACGCGTCCGGCGCCAGCCAGTCCGCGGCCGCGCGCCCCGCGGCCAGCGCCGCGAGCAACGCCACACCCCCGATCAGCCACCCCAGCGTTCGCGATCCCTCGCGCGCCGCGCTCACGAGGCGAGATACCGTCGGGTGGTCTCCAGCAGCACCTCGGCGCCGATCCTCAGGCTCTGCTCGTCGACGTCGAAGCGCGGGTGGTGGTGGTCGAACGTGAGCCCGCGCGACTCGTTCCGAGAGCCGATGGCGATGAACACGCCCGGCAGCCGCTCCAGGAACGCGGAGAAATCCTCGCCGCCCATGGTGCGCACGTCGCTGCGCACGTTCGCCTCGCCCACCACGCTCGCTGCCGCGGCGCGTGCGATCGGGCACATCGCCGGATCGTTCACGGTGGGATGGTTGCCGCGCTCGTAGAGGATGTCGGCCTCGCAGTCGAGCGCCGCGGCCACGCCGCGCACCACGCGCTCGAACTGCTGCGGCACCGCCGCCCACAGCGCGCGATCGAACACGCGCACGGTGCCGTTCATCCACGCGGTGGCGGGGATGATGTTGAACGCCGAGCCCGCCTTGACCTGCGTCACGCTCACCACCAGCTCCTTCAGCGGATCGGCGTTGCGGCTCGCGAGCGTCTGCAGCGCGGTGATGGCGTGCGCCAGCGCCACGACCGGGTCGCGGCTCGCCTGCGGCTGCGCCGCGTGGGCGCCCTTGCCGCGGAACGTCACCGTGAACTCGTCCACCGCCGCCATCCACGGACCGGACGTGACGCCGACCAGGCCGAGCGGCAGGTCCTGCCAGACGTGCAGGCCGAACGCGGCGTCGGCCTTCGCCCACTCGAGCGCGCCGTCCTTGATCATCGCCTCGGCGCCGCCCTTGGCGCCGCCCAGCTCCTCGGCGGGCTGGAAGCAGAGCACGACGCTGCCCTTCAGGTCCTTCGCCTCGGAGACCAGGCGCTTCGCCACCCCGAGCAGGATGCTGGTGTGGCAGTCGTGACCGCAGGCGTGCATGCGCCCCGCGTTCTGCGAGCGATAGGGGACGTCGTTCTCCTCGAGGATCGGGAGCGCGTCCATGTCGGCCCTGAGCAGCACGGTCTTCCCCGGCTTGCCGCCGGTGATGCGCGCCAGCACGCCGGTCTTGCCGACGCCGGTCCTGACCTCGATCCCCAGCTGCTTCAGCCGCTCGGCCACGATCCCCGAGGTGCGCACCTCCTCGAAGCCCAGCTCCGGGTGCGCGTGCAGGTCGCGCCGGGTGGCGACCAGTTCGTCGAGATCGGTGCCGGCGAAGTGCGGGGTGGCGATGGTCATGGCGTGCCTCGCGGGGAGCGTGAGGGTGGGTGCATTGGGCGCGAACCAACATCTTGCCACCCGCGCCCGCCCCTGAAAAGCCGCGAGCCCCGGGGCGTTCGCCCCGGGGCCCTGCGGTTCCAGCGGGTGCGGCCCGCTACTTCTTCAGCATCTTCCGGCGCTCGATCTCCTTCTTGAGCGCTTCGCGGTTCATGACCTTGAACTCCACGCGGCGGTTCTTCGACATGTTGAGCGCCGACGTGTTCGGCACCAGCGGCCGGTTGGAGCCGTAGCCCTTGGTCGAGAGCTGCGCCGTGGCCAGGCCCGGGAACTTGTCGACGAGGTAGTCCTTCACCGACTTCGCACGGCTCTCGGAGAGCATCTGGTTCTTCTCCACACGGCCGCGCGAGTCCGTGTGCCCGCCGATCTCGATCGAGAGCTGCGGCCACTTGAGGAGGATGCCGCCGACTTCGTCGAGCGCCGCGTAGCTGTCGGGCAGCAGCGTCGCCTTGCCGGTCTCGAAGTTCACGTTCTGGAGCCGGATCATGCCCGTGTCGAGCATCTCCGTCTCCTTCTCGGTCACCTCGATCGGGCAGCCCAGCGCGTCCACCTTCAATCCGGCGGGCGTGTTCGGGCACTGATCGATACCGTCCGGTACGCCGTCGCCATCGGAGTCGCTCGGGCAACCCTTCGCGTCCACCGTGGCGCCCTTCGGCGTGTTCGGGCACTGGTCGAGGCCCTCGAGCACGCCGTCACCATCGGTGTCGCTCGGGCAGCCCTTGGCATCCACCGTCGCGCCCTTCGGCGAGTCGGCGCACTGGTCGAGGCCGTCGAACACGCCGTCGCCGTCCGTATCCGTCGGGCAGCCGTGCGCGTCCACGGTCGCGCCCTTGGGCGTGCCGGGGCACTGGTCGAGGCCGTCGAACACGCCGTCACCGTCGGTGTCGATCGGGCAGCCGGTCGCGTCCACCATGGCGCCCTTGGGCGTGTTCGCGCACTTGTCCTTCTTGTCCGGAACGCCGTCGAGGTCGGTGTCCTTGGGCTTGCCGCCCCAGCCGTACGTGAGGCCGCCCCAGTACTGCTGATCGGACTTGTTCGCCGTGGACCAGTTGTCGTGCGGGATGCTCAGCACGTTGCGCGCCTCGAGCCGCACCGACAGCTCGGGCGTCACCGGGACGTGCCAGCCGACCGCGGCCTCGAACGTGCCGAAGTGGAGCTCGGGCGTGGGCTTGGAGGTGTAGCGCGTGTAGCCGCCACCCGCGGCCGCGTAGAAGCGACCGACCTTGCCCCACGGCGGCAGCTGCGCGATGAGCGACCCCGAGAGATTCATGAGCGAGACGAAGTCGCCGTCGGTCCCGTCGCGACGCAGCTCTTTCGACTGGCCGAACGCGCCGCCCAACTCGAGGATCCAGTACTCGCCGATGCCGCGCGCGATGCGGCCACCATAGATGTCGGTGTCGGCGAGCGAGTCGGCCGGGAACTTGAGCTTGTCCGAGAACTGCCCGTAGCCGGCGAGGCCCGAGACCGCCCAGGCATGTGCCTCGGCATGTGCTCGCACCGGCAGGAGTATCGCCGCGGCCGTGAGCAGGGCGGCGAGTGCGTGCTTCAAGCGCATGAGTCCACCTCCGTGTGGAACGATCGTCTTGATGTCTCACGCGGGTGTCGTATCTGGGCGCCCGCGAAGTTAGGGTTGGGGCCGGTGCCCCGACAAGCGATTCTCCCGCGGTCATCGGCCGCTCTCGACCGTTCATCGCGCGAAAAATGCGGCCGGGCCGGTCCCCGTTCCCCGTAAGTCGTTGTCATTGCAATGTGCGCTCGGTGCCGGGGGGGCCACCCCCGGGCAGGCTGGCGCTCGGGAGGCGGACATGGCGGTGCTGGAGATCAGGGACGCGCGCAAATCGTTCGGCGCCACGCGCGCGCTGGCTGGACTGTCGTTGTCGCTCGGTGAGGGCGAGCTGCTCGGACTGCTGGGCCCGAACGGCGCCGGCAAGACGACGCTGATCCGCGCCATCGCCGGACGCGTGCGACTGGATGGCGGCACGGTCGCGCTCTACGGCCGCACGCTCGAGCCCGAGAAGCCGCGGCCCGATCTGGGCGTGGTGCCCCAGGAGAACGCGCTCTATCCGCTGCTCACCGCGCGCGAGAACCTGGAGACGTTCGGGCAGCTGAACGGTCTCGACGGCAAGCGGCTGCGCGAGCGCGTGGCGTGGGCGCTGGAGTGGAGCGGCCTCGCCGAGCGCGCGATGTCGCCGGTGCGCACGTTCTCGGGCGGCATGAAGCGGCGGCTGAACCTGGCCTGCGGCGTGCTCCACGAGCCGAAGCTCGTGTTGCTGGACGAGCCCACGGTGGGCGTGGACCCGCAGAGCCGCGAGTCGATCTACGACATGCTGGGAGCCTTGCGCGCACGCGGCACCTCGCTGCTCCTGACCACACACTATCTCGAGGAGGCGGAAGCCCGCTGCGAGCGCATCGTGGTCGTGGACCACGGCCGCGCGGTCGCCGCCGGCACGCTCGTCGAGCTGGTGGAGCAAGCGAAACTCACCGGCCGCCGCGTGCGCCTGTCCCTGGATCGCACGCCCGAACGCGTGCCGGCGGGGTTCGCCAGGGGGGAGGACGCCGGCACGCTCACCGCGACCATCAACGACGTGGGACGCGAGCTGCCGGGGCTCCTGGCGCGCGTGCAGGCCGAGGGCCTGGCGGTGCGTGACCTCGAGGTGCGCACGGCGAGCCTCCAGGCCGTGTTCCTGGCGCTCACGGGGAAGGAGCTGCGCGAATGATCGCCCTGATCGTGCGGAACTCGTGGACGCAGCTCCGGCGCGACCGCGCCGCGCAGATCCTGGCGTTCGTCGTCCCCATCGCGTTCTTCTCCATCTTCGCCGTCATCTTCGGCGGCGGCGGCAATCGCATGAACAGCATGAGCCGCGTCGCGGTGGCGGTGGTGGACGAGGACCAGACCGAGAAGAGCCGCGCGCTCGTGGCCGCACTCTCGGCCGACTCGGGGCTGCGCGTGGTCACGGCGCCTCCGGCACGCGCCGACGGCAAGCCGTCCACCGACCCGCTCACGCGTGCAACCGCCGAGCAGATGGTGAAGCGCGGCGACGTGCCCTCGGCGCTGATCCTGCCCGCGGGCACGGGTGCGTCGATCGGCAGCTTCACCGGCGGCGGCGTCAAGGCACTCGTGGTGGTCGATCCGAGCGACCCGGTCGCGGGACGGATGGTGGGGGGCCTGCTGCAGCGCGCGGCACTGCGCGCGGCCGCGGCGGGCGGCGGCTTCATGGGGCTCGCGACCCGCGACCCCGACGAGATGCTGCCGCTCGAGTTCGAGCAGCACGCGGTGCTGGGCGAGAAGCGCGAGAGCCCGATGGTGGCGTTCTACGCCGCCGGGATCGCGGTCATGTTCATCATGTTCTCGGCTGCCGGCGCGGGCGGCGCGCTCATCGAGGAGACCGAGTCGGGCACGCTCGAGCGCGTGCTCACGAGCGGCCTCGGCATGACCGGCCTGTTGCTCGGCAAGTGGCTCTACCTGACCACGCTCGCATGCGCGCAGATCGCGGTGATGTTCGTTTGGGGCATGTTGGTCTTCAAGCTGCCGCTGCTCGAGCACCTGCCCGGGTTCCTCATCATGACCGTCGTCACCGCGGCGGCGGCGGCGGCGTTCGGCCTGGTGCTCGCCACGCTCTCGCGCACGCGCCAGCAGCTCGCGGGGCTCGCGAACCTGATCGTCTTGAGCCTGAACGCGATCGGCGGCAGCATGTTCCCGCGCTTCCTGATGAGCGACACGCTGCAGCGCATCTCGCTCATCGGGTTCAACGCCTGGGCGCTGGACGGCTACCTCAAGGTGTTCTGGCGGCAGGAGCCGCTCTCGGCGCTCGCGCCCCAGGTGGGCGCGATCCTCGGCTTCACGGCGTTGTTCCTGCTGCTGGCACGGCGGCTGGCGCGGCGCTGGGAGGCAGCGTGAGCCGCTGCCAGGCGAGCACCTTGGCGAGGATGATCGTCGCCACCGTCATGCTCGAGTAGGCGAGCATCCAGTTGGACGCGGTGCGACCGACCACGCCGGGTTGCGAGAGCAGGAACAGCGCGCCCGCGACGACCAATGCGACGCGGCGCGTGCGCTGCGGCCGCTCCCACGCCAGCGCCGCCGAAAGCCACGCCGGCAGCAGCAGCACCACGAACTGCGCCTTCAAGGTGAAGCCCGTGAGCTGCACCATCGCGCAGCAGCCGAGTGCGAGGTCCAGGAGCAGCGCGCGCGGCGAGCCCCGCTGGGGCGCGAACCACCACACCACCGCGTAGCCGGCGAGGAACACCAGCGAGACGATGCGGCTCACCTGCGCGAACGTCGCCGGATCGAGCGCGGCGACATTCACCGAGTGCTCCTCGAACGCCGGGCCCGCGACCACGAGCCTCCGGAGCGCGGCCTGCGGCGACTGGTCGATGATCTTCGAGCCCTGGAGCGTGCCCGCCTGCGCGGGCGCGATCACCTTCGCGTGCCACTCGCCGAGCCTGGTGACGCCACCGGGCGCGAGCAGCGGCACGCCGAGGGCGAGCAGAAGGCCGAGCACCGCACCGAACACCACGCGGCCGCGCCCGCGCACGACGAACGGCAGCACGAGCACGCCCGCCGGCATCTTGAGCGCGGCGGCATAGCCGAGCGGGAACCCGCCCACGGCGCCGCGCACGGCGAGCGCCACGAGCAGCAGCTCGAGCAGGTTCGCCTGGCCGAGGACCAGGTTGTCGTGGAAGAGCGCCGCGAGCGGGAGCGCCGCGAGCGCGATCGTCGCCGGCGGCGTGGGCACGCCCGCGTCGCGCATGGATGCGAGCAGGAGCCGCCCCGCGATCCACGTGCAGCCGAGGTTCACGACGTACCAGCACCATGCCGCCGCTGGCAGCGGGAGCAGCGCCAGCGGTACCAGCGCCCACGCGAACCACGGCAGGTAGACGTAGCCGTGGAGCCCCTCGCCCGCGAGATACGGCGAGCGCCCCGCGAGCACGTCGCGCGCGGCCTGCCAGTAGATCGGGAAGTCGTTCCCGTCGCGCACCTGCTTGTAAACGGCCGCAAACCCGACCGCGGCGAAGGCGACGAGCAGGAGCGCCGGCCACGCGCGACGCACGACCGCGCGCTGCATGGGGAAGCTACGCGGCCGTGAGCAGCAGCGGCGCGCCCTTCGTCACCACCAGCGTGTGCTCGAAGTGCGCCGCGAGCGAGCCGTCGCGGGTGCGGATGGTCCAGCCGTCCTTGTCCTCGACCATGTCGCCGCTGCCCATGGCGATGATCGGCTCCACGGTGATCACCAATCCCTCTTTCAACCAGCCGCGGCAGTCCGGGTCCGCCCAGTTCGGGATCATCGGCTCCTCGTGGATGGTGCGGCCGATGCCGTGACCCTGGAGCATGCGCACCACCGCGAAGCCGTCGCGCTTCACCTCGGCCTCGACCGCGCGCCCGATGTCGACCGCGCGCTTGCCTGGCCGCACCTCGCGCATCGCCACCTTGAACGCGCGCTCGGCGCAGGCGAACAGCAGCTTCGCGCGCTCGGAGACGCGGCCCACCGGAACGGTGATCGCGGCGTCGGCCATGTAGCCGTTCAGCTCCGCGGTGACGTCGAGCTTCAGCAGATCGCCCTCGGCGAGCTTCCGCTTCCTGGACGGGATGCCGTGCACGATCTCGTCATTGACGCTGATGCAGTTGATGCCCGGGAACTTGTAGACGAGCTGCGGTGCGGAGCGGGCGCCGGCGGCCCGGAACACCTGGCCGCCGACCTCGTCCAGCTCAGCCGTGGTCACCCCGGGTGCCACGGCGTCGCGCATGGCCGCGAGCGCGTCGCGTACCACCGCGCCCGCGGCCTTGAGGCCCGCCAGATCCTGATCGGATTCGATCGACATTCTCGAGACTCTACTTCTTCGTCGTGTCCGCCGGTGCCGGAGTCGGCGTCGGCGGCGCCGGAGCGGGCGCCGGGGTGCCCTCGTTCTGCTGCAGCAGCCGGCGCCGCTCGATCTCCTTCTTGAGCACGTCTTTATTCTGCACCACGAACTCGACACGGCGGTTCTTCGCCCAGTTCAGCTCGTTCGTGTTGGGCACGATCGGCCGCGTCTTGCCGTAGCCCTTCACCGTGAACCCGTTCGGGTCGAGGGTGGGGAACTTCTGCAGGATGTACGAGCGCACCGCCCCCGCGCGCGCCTCGGAGAGCTTCTGGTTCTTCGCCGCCGAGCCACGCGAGTCGGTGTGGCCGCCGATCTCGAGCTTGAGCTGCGGCCACTTGGTGAGCAGCATGCCGACCGCGTCGAGCGTGGAGTAGCTGTCGGGCAGGATGTCCGCCTTGTTGGTCTCGAAGTTCACGTTCTGGAGGCGGATCATGCCGGTGTCCAGGAGCTCCGTCTCGCGCTCCGTGACCTCGATCGGGCAGCCCTTGGCGTCCACCTTCAAGCTCTTGGGCGTATCCGGGCACTGGTCGATACCGTCCGGCACGCCGTCGCCGTCGGCGTCCTTCGGGCAGCCCTTCTCGTCCACGACCGCGCCCTTGGGCGTCCCGGGGCACTGATCGAGGCCGTCGAGCACGCCGTCGCCGTCGGCATCGCTCGGGCAGCCCTTGGCATCCACCGTCGCGCCCTTGGGCGTGTCCGGGCACTGGTCGAGGCCGTCCAGCACGCCGTCGCCGTCGGCATCGCTCGGGCAGCCCTTGGCGTCCACCGTCGCGCCCTTCGGCGTGCCCTCGCACTGGTCCAGGCCATCGAAGACGCCGTCGCCGTCGGTGTCGAGCGGGCAGCCGGTGGCGTCCACCTTGGCGCCGTGCGGCGTACCCGGGCACTTGTCCTTCTTGTCCGGGACGCCGTCGGCGTCGGTGTCACGCGGCGTGCCGCCGAGCGCGAAGATCAGGCCCGCGCCCAGGATCATGTTGTGCAGCTTCTCGTCGGGGCCGTTGTACGACTTGAACGACACGTCGCGGCCCTCGAGCCGGATGCCGAGGTTGTCGGTCATCCAGAACCGGAGCCCGCCGCCGAACTCGAGTGTCCCGTTCGACTCGTGCGCACCCGCCGAGGGCTTGGCCTGGTTGAAGCCGCCGCCCACGAACGCGAACGGCCCGCCCCAGCGGCCCACGGCCGGCGAGATCACGAAGTTGGCGCTGGCGTGCGACCAGTCGAAGTCCCTGCCGCCCGTGACGTCCTCGCTCGTGGGTGTGAACCCGGCGGCGCCTTCGATGCCGTACCACGACTTGGAGAGCCAGGCGAAGCGCACACCGGCGTTCAGGTTGTCGGTGAGCGGCAGGTTGCTGCCCGGGAATCGGAGCTTGCCGTCGAACATGGTGTAGCCGGCGAACGGGGTCAGCTCCCAGTGCGAGCCAATGGGTTCGGCCGCCGCCAGCCCCGCGAACGACATCGCGGCCAGGGCGAGCGCGGCGAACCGCAGTCGGTGGCGCATCACAGTCTCTCCTTAGGGCGATGGAGCGATGGCCGGGCGCGGGCTCGGGGCAAGCGAGCGCGGCCAGGCGCGAAGGCCGGCAGCCTACGCGGCTCCGCCCGGCAGGTGCAAGGTGGCGCGGGGGTTAGGGCCTCACCTGCGCGTGCGCCTTCATCCACTCCGTGACCAGGTCGAGGTAGCCGGGAGCGGCGCGCGGCCAGTCCCAGGGGCCTCCGGCCACGAGCGGCAGCGTTCTCAGCACGTGGTTCGCCGCCGGGAACGTCTTCAAGGTGTGATCGGCGTTGCCGCCCTCGCGGAGCGCGCGCTCGATGTTCGCGGCACTCGGGCCCGACGGGAGCAGTTCGTCCGCCGCTCCGAAGACCACGAGCGCCGGCACGCGCAGCGCGCGCCAGGCGGGCAGCGGGTCGAGCGTGCGGCCGCGCCAGTACCAGCCGTCGAGGGCGGGGGCGTGCGGGAGCCGGCGCGGGATCGAGCTCTCGCGCCGCCACGGCGAATGCTCCAGCAGGCTGAGCTCTTCCTCGAGTGGCGCCGCGTGCTGATGGCTGCGCAACCAGCCGAGAAGGCGGCGGTCGAGTGTCGCCGCGCTCTCGGCTTGGGCCACGCCGAAGCCCGCGTCGCGGACGCGGATGCTGTCCTGCCAGGCCGAGCACTCGCCCGTCGTCAGCCCGGGAGCCGAGACCGCGACCACGAACGCGAGCGACTCGGCGCGCGCGGCCGCCATCGGCGCGAGCATCGCGCCCTGGCTCAGGCCCCAGAGGCCGACCCGCGAGGGCACGACCTCCGGCTGGGCACGGAGCCGCGCCAACGCGGCCGCGGCGTCGCCGGCCAGGTCCTCGTACGTCGCCGAGCCGTAGTCGCCATCCGACGCGCCGTGGCCACGCTTGTCGAACACCAGCACCGCGAAGCCGTGGCGTGCGAAGTGGTCGGCGAAGAAGCGGTACTGGTGTCGCAGGTTGGCGCTCGAGCCCTGGAGGATGACCACGCCCGGGAGCGTGTGCGGCTGGGCGGGCGGCAGGTAGAGCGTACCGCCCAGCTCCAACGCCCCGTTCTCGAAGCTCACCCGCTTCGTCGCGTACGGTAGCGGCGGCGGGACGATGTGGCGGAGCGCGAACCGCGCGCGCGCGGTGTCACCCGCCACGACCACGCCGGGCACGGCGCCCACCGTGGCGGTGCCGACGATCGAGTCGCCCGCGACCACGCCATCGAAGCGCACGGGATGATCGTCCGCGGTCGTGAAGCGGAAGCGGGGCCGCTCGAACGTCACCGAGTCGAGCGGCTGGCCCAGGAGCAGCAGGTCGGGGCTGTTGAAGTACGCACGCAGCGAGTCGCCGTCGCTGCGGATGTGGACGCTGAACGCGAGCTGTGCGCCGTGATAGGTCACGTTCCCGGCGTAGTAGCCGTTCGGGACGCCCTCGAGCGGCGACGGGTGCCGGGCACAGGCGAGTGGCAGGGCGAGCAGCAGCAGCGCGAAACAGCGACAGAGGCGACGCACGGGGGAGGTCTCCTGAACCGGAAGCTCTTCGAGCCTATCCAACCCCGCGCGTCGCTTGTATCAGGTCAATTCCTCCACAGCTTCCCCCACCACTCGGCCGAGCCGTACGGCGTCGTCGACTCGCCGGGGCGGAGCCACGCGGTGCTCACCCCCATGCGTGTGCGCACACGGTCCACGGACCAGCCGGTGAAGTCGGCGAGGGACTTCGCCTCGCGCTCGCGCCGCGCCGGCAGCGAGCGCATGTAGGCGTTCGCGTTCTCGCACTTCGCCTCGCCCCGCCACTCGTTCCGCACCACCACCTTGGCCTGGAAGTTCGTGCGATCGGCGGTCTCCTGGAGCACGAGGTCCTCGGGGAACGACGCCCGGTCATAGCGCGCATGCAGCCGGGTCACGAACACGGTGGGGTTGTCCTCGTCCAGCCACCACACGCCCAGGGCCCGCTGCTCGTCGCGGTTCAAGGGCGGCGACGGGCACGGATCGCACCACGTCATGTCCCAGGCGTACTCGGTATAGACCACGCCCATGCCGTTCTTCTGCACCATGCGATCGAATGCGGCGCGCCACACGTTCGAGAAATCGCTCTTCACGAACGCGGGCGCGTCCACCGACTCGGGCAGCTTGAGGCTGCGATAGTTCGCCGGCTCGACGCGGCCGGAGCGCGTGACCGCGTACACGAACAACTCCTGTGGCCCATCGGCGTTCGCCATGCCGAGCCGCACCGGCAGCATGAAGCGCGGCGACTCGTAGGCGATCTGCAGTGGCCGCAGGGTGGTGATCCCCGCGGCAGCGCGCCGGCCCAGGTCCACCTTGGCGACGAAGAACTTCATGCCCTGCTTGAGATAGCTCTCCACCACGCGCGACGCCTGCATCGGCACTCGATAGCCGTGGGCCTTGAGCCACGCGAGCAGCGCGGTGCTGTCGTCGGCGGAGAGGATCAGCACGTCGTACTCGTCGACCTGGTACCGGGCTTCGATGCGGACGGCTCTCTCCTCCCGGACCATCCCCTCGTCGTCGTGGCTCGAGGGAACGCCAGCCACCACCGACTTCACCGCCCCCCACGTCCGGTTCGCCACCGGGCAGGGGTCCGGGTCGAAATACTCCACGAGCCGCGGCGCCGAGTAGGCGTCGAGCTTCGCCACCAGCGACGAGTCGCCGACGTGGATCTGCCCGCGCTTGAGGACGGTTGGCACGGGCACCACCAGTGCGAACTCGCGGGGATCGCCCTGGTAGTCGCTGGCCATGGTCATGACCGTACGGTCGCCGTCACGCACCAGCGCCACCTGCGAGCGGTGGTTGAAGAGCTTGGCCTCGCCGCTCGCGACGTAGAAGCCACAGAACGCCCGCGCTGCTTCAGGCAGTGCGCACACCGCCAGCAGCGCGAGCAGGGATGCGGACACCCGACTGCGCATGAGGATTCTCCTTCGGTTGTGCGCCGGTCCCTGGCGCGGACCACTCGAAGCCGCGGCCCGGCAGCCAGCGATCCAGGAGCGGGACGAACAGCGAGCAGGCGGCGAGCGACCACAGGAGCCCGTTCGTGCGGTAGAGCACGAACTGGACGAGCCCGGCGCCGAGCGCCACCAGGCAGCCGAACAGCACCCGGCCGGCCCGCGAATCGGGCGTGGTCTTGGGATCGCTGATCATGTGGAACGCGAACAGCGCCAGCGATCCGTTCTCGAGCTGGTGGAGCGGGGCTGCCCCTGCCTGGCCGAGCCACGCAGCACGGCCGAAGAGCAGTACGGCCCACGCGGCGAGGAACGCCAGCGTCACGTCGCTTCGCGCCGAGCGATGCACGACCAGGCTGCCGAAGCCGGCGACGCCGAACGCGATCGGCAGGTGGTGCCCCCACTGGGCGGGCGACACCCACACCGGCGCGCCGCAGAGGAGCAGCAGCACGATGGCGCCGTTCGTGGGGTTCAAGAGGTGCTTCGTGCCGGACCCGCTTCCCGCGGGTGCCCCGCCGGCGCGCGGCACGCGCAGCACGAACTTGCTGCCCACCGCGACGACCCCGGCGACCGCGGCCCAGAGCAGCACGCGCGTGCGCAGGAGCAGGCACAACGAGAGCCCGCTGATGAGCGCGCTCTTCCACTCGAAGGGCGGCAGAACCGCCCTGCGGGCGGGTGCCCCGCTCGCCCCATTCGCGGCCGGCCACCCCATGCGTGTGGCCAACCCCTGCGCGGCGAGCGCGCTTGCCAGCGTGACCCCGACCTGCCACCACGAGACGTCGAAGCCGAAAGCGAGTTTCCCCAGCACGAGCAGCGTGGTGAGGGCGGCGACCTGGTAGTCGCGAGGATCGGTGCGGGCAGCCATGCCCCGGATACGTCAGGGGCGGCGCGTTATTCCCGGCGGGCGATCAGAACGTCGTCTGCAGCTGCAGGAAGCCCTTGTCGTGGTGGAACGACACCGGGTAGGGCTCGTTGTCCAACTCGATCCCCTCGATGCCCTGAAGGCGCACCTTCCCGAACATCTTGTGCAGCGAAATGATGGCGCGCGTCTCGTAGCGCGTGCCCGGGGAATCGAACCCCGGAATGCCGTAGACGCCGCCGTCGTGCCAGGAGGTGACGCGGTCGCGCAACGCGCCCGCGCGGGCCCCGAGGCCCCACGGCGCCTTGAACCAGCTGTCGATCATGACGCAGCGGTCGATGACGTTGAGCGTGGCGTTGGCGACCGGCGGCCGCCACACCTGGGTGCGGTCCATGTAGTAGTAGCGGACCGCGACGTGGGCGTCGTCACCGAGGTCCTGGATCAACGAGCCCTTGATGCGCCAGCGGCGGGCGAACTGGTGGTGGTCGCCCGCCTGCTGCTCCCAATAGCCGTACGAGGACGACTGCACCATCTCGAACGCCGCTTCGACCGTGGTGCGGGCGATGGTCTGCGAGACGACGCTGTTGCCCTTGGCGCCCCAGAGTTTCTCGGTGCGCCGGAGTTCCGGCTCCTTGGTCTCGTAGTGTTTCGTCGACGGCGTCAGCCACTTGGCGTTCACCGAGAACTTCGGCCCACCGCCGCGCCAGGTGACGCTCAGCGCCGGCTCGTAGGGATGGCGAAGGTAGGGCTCGGGCTCGCCGCCCACCTTCACCTGGCGTTGCGACCAGAAGTTGTTGAACACGTCCTCGAGCGTGAACGCACCCTGCAGCTGGAGCGGCGTGAAGGCGTTGCCGTGCTCCCAGAACAGCGCCATGTCCTGCCGGCTCTTGTCGAAGCTGGGGGTGTAGCGGTAGCCCCAGGTCCCGGTGTGCGCGATCGGGAATCGCGCTTCGAGTCGCGTCCAGCCGTAGACCGACTCCATGTCCGCGTAATCGAGGTAGTCGAGCGTGAACCGGGCCGTGTCCCCCAGCGGCACCGTGAACTTGAGGTTGTTGTCGATGTGCCACTGGCCCGCGGTGAAGCAGCCCTGGGAGGCGCGGAACGCGCTCGTCGCGTGGTCGTACTCGTCGTGCCAGTAGAACGGCGAGCGCACCAGCTCCGAATCGAACAGGTACTCGTCGTCCTCCTCGGTGCGGCCCACGTTCACCGTGGAGAATTCCTCGTAGCTCGCGCGCGCCCGCGCGGGGAGGAGGAGGCAGCCGAGGAGCAGCCACGCGGCATGTCGTCCCTGACGGCCGCGCATGTCAGCGTCGTGCGTTCACGGTCGGCTCGAAGGATGCGGCGCGGGCCACGAAGGCACGCGCGCGCGACTCGATCTCGGCAAAGCGGCCGGCTGCGGCCAGCGCCGGATCGGCGAGTGCGCCGCCGATGCCGCAGGCGATGCAGCCCGCGGCATAGAACGGCACGATGTTGTCGAGGTTCGTTCCGCCCGCGGCGAGCATGGGCACGCGCGGCAGCGGGTCGCGGATCACCTTGATGTAGTCGGGTCCGCCGGCGACGCCCACCGGGTACACCTTCACCAGGTGCGCGCCCATCTCCACGGCGTGGAGGATCTCGTTCGTCGTGTAGGCGCCCGGGCAATAGAACACGCCCGACTCGCGCGCCGCGCCCGCGACCGCCTGCGACACGTTCGGCGCGATCAGGAACCGCGCGCCGGCGTCGATGGCGGCTGCCGCCTCGCGCGCGCTGAGCACGGTGCCGGCGCCGATCACCGTGCCGGGATGCTTCTCGGACACGAGCTGGCGCATGACCGACGGCGCGTCGGGCACCGAGTAGGTGACCTCGACGAACGCGATGCCGCCGCGGATCACCGCGCGCGCGGCTTCGAGCGCCGCGGCGGGTTCCGAGGCGCGGATGACCGAGACGAGACGGTGCGCGCGCACCGCGTCGAACACCTCGCGGGCGTTCGCGCTGGCCTCGGGCTTGATATCCGGGGTGGGCGTGGGCATGGGCATCGACCTTAGCGTCGGCCGGGTGGGACGCCAACCTTAGCAGCTATGGCATGATGGGCGGAGACCGTTGTCATCCCACGGACATGGGAGAGCCCGATGCCCTCGACCCGCCGCCCCCCGCTCTGGGTGTGGCTCGTGGCCACGCCGATCGTGCTGGTCCTCCTCGCCTGGGCGGCGCTCGCGATCCTCCTGCCGCCGGCGCGGGCGACGCAGGTCGTGCGCGACCAGCTCGCCAAGACCCTCGCGCGCGACGTGCGCTTCGATCGCGTGTCGATCTCGCTCTGGCCGCCGGTGCGGCTCGCGGTCCAGCGCTTCGAGATGGCGGAGCCCGGCGGGTTCAGCAACGGCACCGCGTGCTCGGTGGGCGCGGTCCAGCTCGACGTGGATGCACTGGCGCTGTTCGCGCACCGGGTGGTGGTGCGGCGGCTGACACTCGACAGCCCCGGACTTCACCTCATGCTGGGCGCCGACGGGCACACGAACTTCGAGGGGCTCGGTGCGGCGCCCGCGCCGCCGGCGAAGGCGGGGCCGCCGCCCATGGACATCGCCATCAGCGAGTTCCGGGTGAAGAACGGCAGCGTGCTCGTGGACGACCTGCGCGCCTCCAAGCGCACCGCGTTCACGGTCGACGCGCGCATGTCGCTGAGCGCCGAGCAGGGTGGCGCACGCATCGCCACCGCGGGCGAGACCGACATCTCGCACCTCGCGTACGGGTCGCTCGCAGCCGCACGCCTGAGCGATCTGAACCAGGGGCTCTCGAAGCTCGACTGGCACATCACGCACCAGGGCAAGTTCGACGCGCCCACGCAGCGGCTTGCACTCGAGTCGCTGGCGCTCGACCTGGGACCCACGCGACTCGCCTGCTCGGGGCTGATCGACAGCGTCGGCCCGCGCGCGCGCTACGACTTGAAGGCCCGCGCCGAGAACGTGGACCTGGCGCAGGTGCTGTCGTTCGTCTCGGTGGCGGACGCGCAGGCGGTGAAGGGACTCTCGGGAAGCGGGCGGCTGGCATTCGATCTCGCCCTGCGCGGCAGCGCCGCCCCCGGCGCGCAGCCCGTGGTGACCGGCGTGCTGTCGATGAAAGACGGCGCGTTCCGCTACGCGGGTGCGCCGGCGGAGGTGAGCGGGCTTCAGCTCGGCGCCTTCTTCCGGCCGGACACGCTCACGATCCCCGACCTGCGCGCCACCGTGTCCGGCCAGCCCGTCTCGGCGCGGCTCACCGCGTGGCACTTCGCAGATCCCATGGTGGACTTCGCCGTGCGCGGCAACCTCGACCTCGCCGCGGTGGCGCCGATGTTCGCGCCCAAGGACACGAAGGTCGGCGGTCACGCGGTCGTGGATGTGAGCGGCCGCGGCCGTGCGAAGGACGCGGGCACGATGGTCTTGGGCGGCAGCGCCGACCTGCACGACGTGAGCGTGGAGGGCGCGGGGCTGCCTAAGAAGGTCGAGGGCGTGAATGGCAGGGTCGAGTTCTCGCCCGCGCGCGCCACGGTGAAGGCGCTCACCGCGCGCGCCGGGCAGTCGTCCTACACGCTCGACGCCAGCGTCACGCGGCCGCTGGCGCTCATGGCGACGCCCGGCAGGGTGCCGCCCGCCGATGTGGACTTCACCTTCCGCTCGCCCTACCTCGACCTCGCCGAGCTGCTGCCCGTGACCCCCGGCGCGCCGTTCCTGCCCAACGCGCACGGCAGCGGCAAGGTGTCGATCGACCGGCTGAAGCAGGGCAAGCTCGACGTCGCCGCCGTCACCGCCGACGTCAAGCTCGAGCCGGCGCTGCTCGAATCGCCGAAGTTCTCGCTCCAGGGCTACGGCGGCACGGTGACCGGCGCTGCGAAGTTCGATCTCTCGGACACGCGCAAGCCCGGGTACGCGGTCAAGGCCGTGATCGACTCGGTGAAGGCCGACGCGCTGCTCTCGGCATGGACGCCGGCCCGGAACCTGCTCGCGGGCACGCTCAACACCAAGCTCGACTTCTCGGGTGCGGGGCAGACGCCGAACGATATCAAGCAGAACCTGACACTGGTCGGGCTCGCGGCGCTCACCGACGGCCGCCTCGGCCCTGGCCCCGCGCTCGAGGCGATCGCGCAGCTCGTGAAGGTGCCGAAGCTGAAGCAGGTCGACTTCAAGACGCTGGAGCTGCCGATGCGGGTGGAGAACGGCCGCATCATCAGTAACCCGGTGAAGCTGAGTGGCCCCGCGGGCGACTGGAAGCTCGCCGGCGCGATGGGCTTCGACGGCTCGCTCGACTACGCGGTGAGCGTGACGCTGCCGCCCGACGTGGTGAAGTCACTGGGTGCCGACGCCGCGCTCGCCGCCGGCGCGCTCGCGGATCCGCAGGGCCGCGTGCTCCTGGACCTGCACGTCTCCGGGAGCACGACATCGCCGCGGGTGTCGCTCGACACGAAGGCGATCCAGGCCCGCCTCGCCGGCAAGGTATCCGATGCGCTCACGCAGCAGGGCAAGAAACTCGAGGCCGACGCGAAGGAGGCCGCGCACCAGGCGCTGATGCAGCAGCTCGGAGCCCCGAAGGATTCGACCAAGCCCGCGCTCGACCTGAACAGCAAGTCCACGCGGGATTCGCTCGCGCGCGAGGCGAAGGACCTGTTCAAGAACCTGTTCGGGAAGCCGAAGCCCCCGAGCCCGCCGCCGGCGTCAGCGCCCGACACGACGCAACATTGAAACACGCAGGCCGAGTTGGTGCCGTAGGGCGTTCTACCGTCTTGACCGTTTAGTTGCACCTGCGGGTCACGCGGAGCGCAGGGGGACGTTCATTCGCCTTCGGCGAATGCCCCCTGCGCTCCGCCCACATGCTCGCGGGCGCGTACACCACTACCCGGCCCGGGCGGGCGTTGATTCCCCGGCGTCTGTTTCGCGCGGTCGCCTGGGAGCAGGACCCGTTCGTGCCGGGTAGCGATGCGCGCACCTGCGAGCATGTGGGCAAGGCGCGGGGGGCATTCGCCGAAGGCGAATGACCGTCCCCCCGCGCCTTGCGTGAGTCGCAGGTGCCGCTAAACGGTCAAGACGGTAGAACGCCTTGCGGCACCAAGCAGTTCAGCGCTTGGAGACAGCAGTCTCAGCTGAGGCGGGGACGGCGTGATCGATCTCCTCGACCCAGGCGCGCACCAGCTCGGCGGCCGCGCGCGCATCCAGTTCGATCGCGTCGCCCTCGCCGATCGCCGCGTAGTGCTCGAGCGCCGCGCGCACACGCTTCGCCGCCGCGCGGTCGCGGCCGTGGGAGCGCAGGGCCGCCGCCGCCCAGGGACCCAGCCACGCCGGATCCGGCGCACCGTCGCCCGGGCGCGGACGTAACCCGCGCGTGTCGTACAACTCGCGCGTCACCGTGTCCACGAGCCGCAACGCCAGGTCGGGCGTGAGCAGCACCGGCGGCAGCGCCACGGCATAGAGCTGCGACGGCGACAGCGAGCGCAGTGGCCCTGCGGCGGTGACCTCGTCGTAGAGGCAGCTGCGCTTCTCGTCCCAGAACCGGTCGGCGTACGCGCGCTGCAGCTCGCGTGCCCACGCCATGTAGAACGCGGCGTTCTCGCGCCGCTTCATCAGCTTCGCCAGCTGCGACATGGCGGCGAGCGCGTGGTACCAGAGCGCGTTCAGGTCCGCGCGCGTGCTCGCGTCCTCGTCCTCGCCGTACCACAGGAACCCGTCCGGGTCGCAGCGCACGCCGTTGCGCGAGCCGGAGCGCAGGTGGTGGAGCACGCCCTCGAGCAGTGCGTACCCACCGTCTTCGAGGAAGGCCTTGGTGGCTTCCGAACCGCTGTCGCGCCGCGCGATCAGATCGACGAGGTGGACGAGCCACAGCGAGCTCTCCGGGCTGCCGTAGTGCGGATAGCCGCCGGCGTCGAACGACGCGGGCGCGAGGCCCTCGTCCAGGTACATCAGGTATCCGCGCGCGATGTCGCGCGCGGGGCCGAACGCGCGCAGCGTCACCAGGCCCGCCGCCACGCGCAGAGCGTCGGGCCCGCGCTCGAGCATGCGCGCGGGGTTCGTGAGCACGCCGGTGCGATCGGCGTGCTCGTAGAGCGCGCCGTGGAGCCGCGCGGCGAGCGCGCCCACGGCGGGAACGACGTCGGCGGGTGCCTCGGGCTCCATCGGCTCGACCGCTTCGGTTGCTTTCGCCGACTTTCGCGCCGACGCCTTCGCGGGTTCTTCCACCGTCTTCGAAGGTCCGGCGTGCGCAGCGGCCGCCTGCCGGAGCGTGCGTGCCGCGCCGGCGAGCGCGGCGTCGTGCACCTTGCCGCGGCGCTCGCCCTCGGCGAGGTCGAGCACGGCGAGACACTCGGCGAGCGTGCGCACGGGCGGCGTCCCCAGCCGCTGCTCGCTCGCGAGCGTGCGGAAGAGGTGCTCCTCGGGCGAGGCCACGATGTGGAGCGCGGCGCCGGGCTCGGCGAGCGCGCACTGCACCCAGCCGGGAAGGAACGCGTCCTCGCCGCTGATCCATCCGCCCACGTCGGGATCGTCGAGGTCGTGCACGCCGTCATACGGATACGCGAGCCCGCGCTGCCATGCGCGCGCGGGCATGAACGCGCCGCCGTGCCACAGCGTGAGCGGCGAGTAGCCTTCCACGGTCAGGCAGCGCACGCGGCCGGGGACGCCGGTCACGGCGCCGCGGAACTCCGGCGTCTCCGCCTGGAGCCCCTCGAGCGAGCGCGCCACGAGCAGCGGCGCCACGTGCACCTGGAGCGGCCCGCCCTCCAGGAGCCGCCACGACGCGAGCAGCGCCGGGTGGTCCTCGATCAGGCGGTACTCGCGCTCCAGGAGCCAGCCCTCGCCGCGGAACCGCCACCGCGGCCACGGCGTCTCGGCGAAGCTCTCACCGTGGGCGAGCGAGCCGGCCCGCGCGGTCAGCGCCGGCGTGGCTCCAGGCTTGCTCGAGAGCATGAACGCCGGGGTCAGCTCGAGGACTTGGCCGTCGGCCAGCCGCACGCGGTCGTCGAAGCGGAGCAGGGACACCGCGGGCCACGCCGCATGCGGACCCACCTGCGGCGCTGCGAGGAGCGCGTGCGCCCGGCGGGTGG
>Ga0207662_10000173_pt1 | contig 30715 bp, 20 predicted proteins | sample KBSS33LmetaG_FD_184338 | JGI IMG/M metagenome (GOLD analysis project Ga0207662, IMG submission 184338) | Switchgrass rhizosphere microbial communities from Kellogg Biological Station, Michigan, USA - KBS S3-3L metaG (SPAdes) (version 2) | ecosystem: Host-associated > Plants > Roots >... | reverse complement strand
CGTCAGCCAGAATCCGATCACGCAATCCCGGCGGAGGTGCAACCGGCTTTGCGGCAGTTGCCAGCAACCCGGCGACTTCCTGTAACTCGCGAACCTCGTTGGCGCACTCCGCGCACGTTGCGAGATGGGCCTCGAACGACGCGCGTTCGTCATCGAGCTGCTGAGGGCCACGCACATCCTCATCACCAACGGCACCGGCTTCAACTGGCCGACGCCCGACCACGTCCGGGTGACCACCGAGCGAGGTGCGGCCCACGGCGACCAAGTCGCGCGGCGCGCGGTATTCCACCACCGGCCGGTCGTCGCGGTTCAAGGGCGCGTTCGCGGCGCGTGACCGCAGCGAATCCAGGGGCGCCGCCCAGTAGGCGGCGAGCATCGCGGGCTCGGGGATGCGTGCGCGGTCGAGCATCCGGCGCGCGGACGGCGTGGTGAGCCGCTCGAGATCGAGCCGGCGGCCGGGGGGTGCCGCGACCAGCAGCAGGTCGACGTTCCGCCACACGCAGAACACCTGGCCCTGCGGGAACACCTCGAGGAACGAGTGCAGCAGCGTGGCGAACGTCTCCGGCGACAGCTCGTAGAGCTGGAGCCACTGGCAGAACACGCCGTCGGGCGAGAGCCGCGCGCGCACGCGCCGGTAGAAGTCCACGGTGAAGAGGTTGTTGACGCCGGCGATCCAGGGATTGGAGGGCTCGGAGACGATCAGCCCATATCGGTCCTGTCCGTACATCAGAAGGGTGCGCGCATCGCCAAGGATGAGTCGCGATCGTGGATCATCTAGAGGATCTTCACCCTTGGCGTGAAACCAGCGCGACGCGGCGATGACCCCGGGCTCCAGCTCGACGATGTCGGTCTTCCCCGCGCCACCCGCGAGCACCGAGGCGGCGGTCATGCCCGAGCCGTGGCCGATCACCAGCGCGCGCGCGCCCGAGTCGGCGAGCGCCGCGGGCACGAGCCCGAGGAGCACCTGCGTCTCCATGTCGAGCGTGCTGGCGTCCACCTTGCCGCCCACGCGCAGCCACAGCTCGCGGCTCTCGGCGTCGGTGCAGAGGATGACCGAGGCGTTGATGCCCTCGTGGTAGTAGAGCACGCGGTCGCCCTGCGTCGCGCGCCGCACCGCGTCGGGGGCGCCGGCGGCGAACGCGTTCACCTTCACCGCCTGCGACGGCCGGTACACGCCCGCCGTCATCAGCGTCGGGTCCCACGCGGGCGCGATCACCACGAACAGCACCGTGGCGAAGGCGCCGAGCCCGCCCGCGATGAGCGGGATGCCTTTCAACTCCTTGCGCCGCCACGCCAGTGCCAGCGCCACGACGCCGATCGCGCCCGCCAACGCCACGCCCGTGAGGTGTGTGCCCTGGACGCCGAGCCTGGGCACCAGGACGAACCCGGCGACGAGCGAGCCGGCGATCGTGCCCGCGGTGTTGACCGCGTAGGCGAGACCCGTGGCGTGGCCGCCGTCGCGGCTCTGGAGCAGGCGCGTCGCCACCGGGAACACCGCGCCGAGGACGATGCACGGCACGCCGATCAGCAGCGCCACCACTCCCACCTCCGAGAGCAGCAGCCCGCGCCAGTCGCCGCCCGCGTGCGTCCCCATGTCGAGCATGCGCTGCGGCAGCCCGGGGAACGCCTGGATCGCGAGCGCCGCCGCGGCAGCGAGTAGCAGCTGGAGCGCGCCGAAGCTCGCGAGGTTGCCGAGGCGAAGCAGTCGCGGTCCGACGAGCGCCGAGCCGATCGCGATCCCGAGGAGGTAGACGCCGAGCACGGCGGAGAACGAGTAGACCGAGGAGCCGAACACCAGGCCGAAGAGCCGCACCCACGCCATCTGGAACGCGAGCGCGCCGAAGCCCGAGAGCGCGAACAGCACCGCCGTCACCCGGCGCGTGCCGGCATCGAGCGGGGCGGGTGGCGGCGTGGGCGCGCGGGCCGCGGTCTTCTCGCTCGCGCTCGCGCGCCCGCCCGAACTCCACGCCAGCGCCGCCACGCCGACGTTGAGTACCGCGGCCACGAGCGTCGTAGCGGTGAGCCCGAGCCCCGGCAGCAGCACGAATCCGGCGGCGAGCGAGCCCGCCACCGCGCCGAGCGTGTTGAGCGCGTAGAGCCGCGCCAGGCCCGCGCCCACGAGGTCGTGCTCGACGTGCGCCACGAGCACGGGGAGCGTGGCGCCCATCAGCGCCGCGGGCGGCAGCAGCGCGAGCATCACCAGCACGAGCCGCGCGCTCGCGAACGCAGCGGTCTCGCCGCCGAATGCGCGGTAGAGCTGGCCGATCAGCGGATCGCTCGCGCGCAGCGCGGGCAGGATCGCGAGCCCGAGGAGCCCCACGCCCAGCTCCAGCGCCGCATAAGTGCGCGCACCGGACCCGCGGCGCGAGAGCGGCACGCCGAGGAGTCGCGCACCCAGCGCCAGCCCCAGCAGGAACGACGCCACCACCGCCGCCACCGCGTGGAGCGAGCTGCCGAGCAGGTAGGCGAGCTCCTTGGACCACACGATCTCGTAGAGCAGCCCGGCGGCGCCGGAGCAGAAGAAGCACAGCGCCGCCCAGGCCGGGAGCGCGCTCGCGCGCGATCGCGGATGCTCCTTGGGCTTCCCTGCCGGCTTCTCCGCCACGGTCACGCCTTCCGGAATACGGCCGAGCCCCAGGTGTCGGGCAGCTCGATCACGTGCTCGGGCTTCCCGGCGAGGAACTCGGTGAGTGCGCGCCGGCAGGCCTGGTTGGACTCGGGGCTGTTGTAGTCGTGGACGAAGCAGTAGCCGCCGCTCGCGAGCCGCGGGTAGAAGAACTCGAGCCCGGCGAGCGTGGGTGCATAGACGTCGAGGTCCAGCAGCACGAACGCGAAGCGGCTGTGCTCGAGGCCCGCCGTGGTGTCGGGGAAATAGCCGGGGTGGATGATCGCGTTCGCCGCGGCGCCGAGGGCGCGGCGCACCGTGGCCTCGCTCGTGGCCTGGAAGCGCTCATCGGCGGCGTTCTCGGGCTCGCGGTCGGCTCGAGCGAAGCCCTGGAACGTGTCGAAAAGGTGGAGCGTGCGGCCGGGCGCGCAGGCGGCGAGGAAGCGGCTCGTGGCGCCGCGGTAGACACCCACCTCCGCGAACTCGCCGGCGATACCCTCGCGCTCGAGCGTGCGCACGGCGAGCGCCAGGCTCGCGTAGCGCGCCGGGTCGCCCGAGTCGCGGACGAGCTTCGCGATCGCCTCGGGATAGGACGGGAAGCGCACCGACTCGTGGTCGGGAAACAGCCGATGGCGCACGCGCCTCGCGGCGACGAGGAGCCCCATGCGGTCGAGCCAGAGCGCGGCGCGCGAGCTCATGCGGGGGATGTCTCGGGACGAGTGGACACGGCCACGCCACGATAGTGGGGCATGGCGGAATCCGCTACCGAACCCCTAGGCTCCGTCCGCCTCGCCCGAGGGCACCAGGTCGAAGTCGCCTGCGAGCACGCGCTCGATGCGGCCCGTGCGCCAACCGCGCACGGCATCGCGCACGAGCGGCGACGGCGTGCCGCGGTAGCGGCGCACGATCGCCGGCACGGGCGTGGGCGCCGCCGCGAGCGCTTCGGCGGCCTGGCGGGTCAGTTCCGCCTCGCCGCCGCGCGCGGGCAAGAGCGGCTGCGCCAGCACACGCACGCGCACGCTCGCGCGCTTGATCCCGCCCTCGGCCGGAGTCCCCCACTCGAGCACGTGCAGGCCATTCTCCTGCATGAGCACGACGTAGGACGAGAACCCTGCGATCGCCAGCCATACCGTGTCGCCAGAATGGCGCGTGCTCGGCTTGAGCACCGCGATGCGCATGCCGCGCTGGCGCGCCCAGGCCTCGTACATGGCGGCGATCCGGCGCGCGAAGTCCTGGTCCCCCGAGCGATCCGGCCCGTCGGGACCGGCCTGCACGTAGACGAACGCGTCGCGCGGCCCCGTGGTCATGGCCTCGTCGGCGGCGGCCTCCAGCAGCAGCATCTGCTGCGCGAGGCGCGACACCATGTTCCGCGGCCACACCTCGCGCTGCGCGGCGCCGTCGCGGTCGAGCCGTGCGAGGAGCGAACGCGCCGAGCGCGCGCCGGCCTCGATCCGGTCCATGTACTCGGCGCGGCCCAGCACCTCGAAGCGGTCGCTCCGCTGCCAGAAGCCCTCGGTCGCGGGCATCGCCAGCCAGCGCGCCTTCGTCTCCGTCCACTCGGCACCGTCGATGCGGGCGCCGAAGCGCTCGAGGCTCGCGCGCAGCTCGCTCATCTCGGCGGCGGTGCCGTGGGCGTCCCAGGCGATGGCGCGCAGGTCGGCGCCGGGCCGTGCGGCGGCCGCGGGCATCACGGTGGCGATGCTGGGCGGCGCGTCGGGATCCACGAACTCCACCGCGAGCGCGTCGCCGTCGGTGCGCACGAACAGGAACTGGTCGCCCTCGGGCACGCGGCGCTCGACGATGGTGCGCGCGAGCGGGGCGAGCAGGTGGCGCTCGAGGCTGCGCTTCAAGGGCCGCGCACCGAGGTCGGTGGTGAAGCCGCGATCGAGGAGGAAGTCGAGTGCGCCCTCCTCGATCTCCACCGCCCACTCGCGGCGGCGCAGGCCGCGGCGCGCGGAGGCGTCCGCGATCTCCTTCAAGAGGATCTTCCGCATCACCTCGCGCGTGAACGGGCGGAACACCACCACGCGGTCGAGCCGATTGCGCAGCTCGGGCGCGAACGTGCGCGTCACCGAGCGCTCGACCGCGGCGGCGCTGAAGCCGTCCGCTCCATCGGCGAAGCCCAGCCGCTCACCCGAGGCGAGCATCGCGCCCAGGTTCGAGGTGAGGATGATGATCGTGTTCCGGAAGTCCGCCGTCTCGCCCGCGGCGTCGGTCAGCCGGCCGTCGTCGAACACCGACAGGAACAGGTTCCACACCCGCGGGTGCGCCTTCTCGAACTCGTCGAGCAGCACCACCGAGAACGGCTGCCTGCGGACGGCGGCGGCGAGCGAGCTGCTGCCGCCGCTAGGGTTCAACGCGCTGGGAGCGCCGGTGACGCGCTCGAGGCCCAGGCCGTCCGCCAACTCGCTCATGTCGAGCCGCAGGAGCCGGTCCTCGGAGCCGAAGAGCCAGGAGGCGAGGGCTTTCGCCAGCTCGGTCTTCCCCGTGCCCGTGGGGCCCGCGAACAGGAACACGCCGTAGGGCCGCTTGGGATCGGAAACGCCGGCCTTCAAGAGCGCCACGCGCTCGACCAGCGCGCTCACCGCGTCCGGCTGGCCGATGACGCGCTCTTCCAGCTTGGCGCGGAACGCATCGAGATCGAGCGGGCGTTTCTCGTCCAGGAGTTCCTCGGGGAGCCCGCTGAGCGAGGACACCGCCTTCAGGAGATCCGCATGCTGCAACCGCACGGCGTCGGCATCCGCGCCAGGCGCGACCGCGGTCACCGCCAGCTCGAGCATGCGCAGCACGCCGCCCGGCGCGCGCATGCTGGAGAGGTACTGGCGCGAGAGCTGCGCCGCCTCGTCCAGGAGCCAGGGCTCGACGGTGACGCGGCGCTCGCGCGCGATGCGGCCCGCCCATTCCCCGAGCAGCGCGTCCACGTCGGCGTCGCGCCACGGCTCCACGCGCACGATCTCGAACAGCCGGCCGACCTCCGGCCGCTCGGCGAGCAGGCGGTCGAGCGTGCCCGGCCGCGTCTCCCCCAGCGCCACGATCTCGCCCGATTCGAACGCGGGCATCAGCTGCTCGAGCGCGCCCGTGGGCGACTGGAGCGCGCGCCCGCTCCAGAGCAGCTGGTGGAAGTCGGGAACGAGCCAGAGCGTCTTCGGCTCCGCGGAGAGCTGCTTCCTCAGCTCCAGGAGCCGGCGCTCGAGCATGCCGACGAACGACATGCCGGCGTTCAACTGCGAAGCCCCCGCCTCGTACACGCGCCAGCCGACATGCGAGAGCTTCGCCGCCACGCTGCGCGCGAGCGCGGTCTTCCCCACGCCCGACTCGCCGACGACCAGCACCGGCCGCGGCGGGTTGGAGGTGAGCGCCTTCACCACCTTGTCCGCGCACTCGGCGATCGCGCCGGTCGTGAACACGGGCGGCTCCGCCATCTTGCCGCGCTCGTGCCACTGGCCGATGCCCTTGAGGTCCCCGAGGCCCTCGAGGTCCGGCGGATTCATGCCGGGCCGGAAAGCAGGTCGCGGCAGCGAGCGCTGGAACTCGCGCAGCGTGGCGACGAACGGCTCGACGAGCGCGGGATCCTGCTCGGGCAGGACCGCGTCCATCAGCTCCTCGATGCGGTCGGGCTTCAACTCGATGCCCTCGAGCGAGAGCGGCGCCTTCTCGGCGCGCCGGCGGAGGAAGCGCTCGAGCGAGACGGCGTGCCCCGTGCTCGCCCACTGCCGGTCGAGCCGAAGCAGCACGCGGCCCGCGAGGGTCGGGTCGTCCGGTTGCCAGGCCTCGAGGACCCGCAGGACGCCGTCGCCGTTCCAGGGGTGGAAGCGGTTGAGCTGCGCCCAGAGCTGCGTCTCGAGCGCCTCGTCGCGCGGGCGCTGGCAGAGGGCGTCCAGCGCCGCGATCGCCGGGTAGAGCCGCTCGCCCTGGACCAGGCCGAGCAACAGCTCGCCCGGCACCTTGGGATCGACGAGGAGCTGCACCGCCTCGCGGTAGCCGGGCAGCGTCATCAGGTGCTCGGGGCGGCTCACCTCGGGCGAGACCTGCGTGATCTCGTAGAGCAGCATGTAGAGCTTCCGCAGCAGCGGGTCGCTCATGCCGCGATCGGGGCCCCCCTCGGCCCCACCCTGCGGGACCGGCGCGGGCCGGGCGAGGCCGGAGCGCGCCTCCTTCGCTTCGCTCCGTTGCCGCAGCGCGTACGCGATCAGCAGCCCGATGACGACGACGACCAGGACGGCGACCGAGCTGGGCATGGGGCGGCGGCTTCCTCGAGTACGGTTCCGGGCCTGCTGGGAGCGCAGTGAGCGCGGGGATTCTGGCAGAGTCGCGGTCCTGGGGCGAGCGCGGAATCGACTAGCCCGTGGTCGCGCGCCACTCCTCGAGCACGTCCCGGAGCGTCGCCTCGAGCGGCCGCTCCACCTTCCAGCCCACCTCCTCGAGCGCCAGCGTCGGATCGCCCACGAGCCACGGCGTGTCCGCGGGGCGGAGCCGCGCCGGGTCCACCTCGACCGCGAGCTTCACCCGCGACAGGGCGGTGAGTGTTCCGACCACGTCGGTGAGCCGCACGCCCTCGCCGCGGCAGAGGTTGTAGACCGCGCCGGTGCGGCCGCGCTCGAGCAGCGCGCAGTAGCCCTCGACGATGTCGCGCACGTCGGAGAGGTCGCGGGTCACCTCCAGGTTGCCGACGCGCAGCACCGGCTCGCCGCCGCCCGCCTCGATCCCCGCGATCTGCTGCGCGAACGCCGGCACGACGAAGCGCGGCGTCTGCCCGGGCCCGGTGTGGCCGAACGGCCGCGCGCGCACCACGTCGAGCTTGTGCGTGGCCGCATAGGCCGACGCCAGCTGCTCGGCCGCCGCCTTGCTGAGCGCGTACGGGCTCACGGGCACGAACGCGTGCGTCTCGGCGGCGCGCGTGCCGGGCTCGATGCTGCCGTAGACCTCGCTCGTGCTCACCACCAGCACGCGCGCGGCGGGCGCGTGTGCGCGCGCAGCCTCGAGCAGGCTCCAGGTGCCGTTGACGTTGGCGCGGAACGTTCCTTCCGGGTCCTTGAACGACTGCGCGGCACTACTCTGCCCGGCGAGATGAACGATGGTCTCGAGCGGCGCCGCCCCCACCGCGTCCTCGGCCTGTGCGAGGTTGGAGAAGTCCGCCTCGCGCCAGTCCTCGATCGGAGTGCCGCCGGGCGGCGCGCCCAGCCCCGCGCCGCGCACGTGTGCGCCGCGCGCGGCGAGCGCGCGCACGAGGTGCGGGCCCACGAAGCCGCCCGCGCCGGTGACCAACACGCGCGCGCCCTTGAGATCGGTCACGACGACACCCCGCGGCGGGCGAGCTGCACCACCTCGCGCCAGGCCAGGTGGCGCGTGGCGACCAGCACCACGACGCAGGCGACTCCCGCCACGGCGCTCGAGACGCCGAGCGCCAGCCACGGGGACCGGATCACGTGCGCGAGCGGCGAGCCCGCGAGCACGCCCGCCGCCATGGCGAGCCCCGGGAGCAGGAACGGCTCCCGGAGCGCCCTGCCGACGGGCCAGCCCTGCGCGCGGCAGAGGCGGATCGCGAACCACAGCGCCGAGCCGAGATTCGCCGAGGCGATCGCCACCAGCGCGCCCAGGAGCCCGAACCTGGGGACGAGCACGAGCCCGAGCGCGCCGTGCAGGAGGAGCGCCACACCGGACCACTCGAGCTCGAGCGAGGTGCGACCCACGCCGCGCGCGATCACACTCGAGATGCCGCCGGCGAGCCCCGCGTACGCCGTGATCGCGAGGCCGCGAAGTGCCAGCGCGGCGTCGGGCTCGGCGTGTCCGAGCCACGCCGCGTAGAGCGCCGGGGCCGAGGCGACGAGCGCCGCGGTGATGATCGCCGCGGCGCCGGTCACGAACCGGCCGGCGCGGCGGTAGAGCTCGAGCAGGCGCTCCGAGGCCGCCTGCGCGTGCAGCACCGAGGCCTCGGGGATCATCGCCACCAGCACCAGCTGGGCGAACGTCGCGCACGCGGTGGACACGCGAACGCCCAGCTCGTAGGGCACCACCGCGGCCAGCGACAGCATCCTCACCAGCAGCACCTTCCCCACCTGCTGGTGCATCACCCCGACCGCGTTCGCGGCCTGGAGCGGCATGCCGAAGCGCAGCGTCTCGGCGAAGCGGCTCCCGGCCGCGTGCGGTGCGCCCCAGCGGAAGCCCGGCGCGCCGCGCGCGACCAGCACCAACCCGAGCATCACCGCGGCGAGCCACCCCGCGACCACCGCAGCGAGGCAGGTCGCGAACGCACCGCCGTGCTGGAGCGCGACGAGCAAGGCCGCCACCTGCACCAGCGACACCGTCACCGTGACCGCGTTCGCGAGGTCGAAGCGGTCCCATGCCTGGAGCACGGCCGCCGTGGTGTTCGTGATCCCCGAGAGCACGAAGATGGGCGCCCCGACGAGGAACGCGAGCGCGGCCCAGGACCGTGCCTCGCCGTGGATGTGCAGGAGGTCCAGCGCCGGCCCGCGCAGCAGCAGCACGAGCACGAGCCAGACCATCCCCAGCGCCACGTAGCCAAGCACCGCCAGCGTGGCGTACTCGCCGGCTTCGGCGCCCGCCGCGCGCGCGCGCGCCGCCGCCCCGTAGCGCAGCGCCACCTGCGACAGGCCGAGATCCAGCGAGCCCATCCAGCCCGCGAACGCGTAGAACAGCGACCACACGCCGAAGCCTTCGGGGCCGAGCGCGCGCACGAGCGCGGGCGTCAAGACGAGCCAGGCGAGCATCGCCACCACGCGCCCGCTCGCGGAGTGGAACGAGTTGCGCGCGAGGCGCGCGCCGAGCCCGCGCGGCGTGGCGGCGGCCGGTTCGGTCATCGGCGCCGAGACTAGATGAACCGCCGGCCCCGCGCGCGGAACTCGCGCACGGCGGCCGTATCGGGGTAGGTGAAGTAGCTCGCGCGCGAGGCGTCCATGGGCAGGCGCGGCGCATCGCCGCGCTCGATCCGCTCCAGTGCCTCCAGGAGCGCATGGCGGCCGATGTCGACCTTCGATCGGCGCACGAGCGAGTGCACGGTGTCGCCCGGCTCGATCGGCACCGTGCGCTGGATCAGCACGTCGCCGTGGTCCAGCTTGTCGTCCATCCAGTGCACGGTGACGCCGGTCTCCCCTTCCCCCTTCGCCAGCACCCAGAACGACGGGAAGATGCCTCCGTAGCGCGGCAGCAGCGCGCCGTGCAGGTTGATGGCGCCGCGCGCGGGCACGGCGAGCAGCGCGGGCGAGAGCTTCTGCGGGCAGGCGAGCGAGACGAGGAGATCCACGCCGCGCTCGCGCAGGCTGGCGATGAACTCCGGCGCGTTGACGCGCGGCACGTGCTCCATGGGAACGCGTCCGCGGCGGGCCGCGGACGCGACCGAGCGACTGGATCCGAGGGGGATCGCGCGGTCCACGACATCCAGCAGCTTGTACCAGGCCATGTTCAACGCCTGGAGCGCGAAATCGCGCGGGCCCATCATGCGCAGGAACCGCAGCGCGCGCCCGGCCTGGAGCTCCCCGGGCACGATCGCCACGCCCACCACATCGCGGCGCTTCTCGAGCAACAGGTCCAGGATCCGCGGGATGTAGAAGGCGTCCTCCTGCGTGAGGACCTGGATCTTCAAGCTGGGCTCGGTCTCGGGATGCCGCGCGGGCGCTCAGTCGCGGGGGTCAGCGACGATCTCGGCGCGGGCGAACTGGTCGGCGAACGCCTCGCGCATGGACACGAACGAGAAATCGGCGAGCAGCTGCCGCGTCTTCTCCGCGGTGGCGCCGAGCCCGTGGTAGTGCGTGAACCCGGCGAGCCGGCGCGGCACCTTGACCCGTGGCTGGGCGGAGTCGAACTCCCACGGGTGGACGTAGAAGACCAGGCCATGGCCCTCGTGGCCGAGCAGGTGGCGGCTGAGCGCGCGGGTGAGGCTGTAGGGATAGAGCCGGAAGTAGCCACCGCCGCCCAGGGGCACGTTCACGCCCAGCGTGCTCTCCGGCCCGGGCACGCGCACGGTCGAGAGCGGCACCTCGAACACGCGGCCGCCCGACGGCGTCTGCATCCAGCTCGGGTGTCGCGCCGCCTCGGGGATGCCGTAGCGATAGTTGTGCGTGGGGAACACGCTCGAGTCGTAGATGAACCCTTCTTCGAGGAGGATGTCGAGCGCCCACAGCGCGTCCTGCGTGATGGAGAAGAACGGCGCGCGGTAGCCCAGAACGGGCAGACCCGCCTGATCCTCGAGCACCTGCTTCGAGCGCCGGAGCTCGTCGCGGAACTGCTGCGGGCCCTGCGCGTAGACGAAGCGGTGCGAGTAGCCGTGCGACGCGATCTCGTGGCCGAGTGCGGCCAGGCGTGGCACCAGGTACGGCGTGCGCTCCGCCTGCCAGCCGAGCACGAAGAACGTGGCGCGCACGCCGGCCTCCTGGAGCAGCTCGAGCAGCACCTCGAGGCCCTTCTCGATGCGCGACGGGTAACTGCCCCAGTGGTCCATGTCGATCTCCAGGCCCTGGTACCAGTCCTCGAGGTCGACGCTGAACACGTTGCGCACCACCTGCACCGCGGCCGTGGGCGCGCTCCACGCGGGCGCGACGTGCCGGCGGTGGGTGAGACCTTCGGGCAGCGGCGTTTCCGCGGGGATCGCCGAGGCGCCCTCGCTGTGGATACCGAGCCCGGTGCCTATGCCGTTGTCACCGCGAACGCCAGTACTCCAGCATGTCCCGGAGCGTCTGCTCGAACGGGATCGTGGGCTGCCAGCCGGTCGCGGCGACGAACTTGGAGTTGTCGCCGAGGAGGATCGGCACGTCGGATGGGCGCAGTCGCGCCGGGTCCTGCTTCACCTCGATCTTCACTTTCGTCAGGGCGAGGAGCATGTCGAGGGTCTCACGGATGGTCCAGCAGCGGCCTCGGCACAGATTGTAAACTTCCCCGGGCTCGCCTTTCTCGAGAGCCAGCACGTAGCCACGCACCATGTCGCGCACATCGGTGAAATCGCGCTTCGCCTCGAGGTTGCCGACGTTCAGCACCGGGGGCCTGCTCCCCCTTTCGATGTCGGCGATCTGCTTGGCGAAGTCACTGGCTACGAAGACCGGACCACGCCGGGGTCCTTCATGATTGAACCCGCGCGTGCGCACGCTGTCCACCTTCCAGCTCATCCAATACTGATACCCGAGCAGGTCCTGCGCCACCTTGCTGACCGCGTAGGGCGACAGCGGCCGGAGCGGATTGGTCTCCCGGATCGGGGTTTCGTCGGGGAAAACCATGCCGTACTCCTCGGACGAGCAGGCGAGCTGGATCCTGGTCTTCAAGCCGAGCCGGCGGACGGCCTCGAAGATGTTGACCTGGGCGAGGATGTTCGTGGTCAGCGACTCGGTGGGCGCCACCCAGGAGGTGGGCACGAACGACTGCGCCGCGAGGTGGAAGATCCAGTCCGGCTTGACCTTGGCGACCGTGTCGAAGGTCGAGGTCGCGTCCCTCAGGTCGCACTCGTGGAGCGTCATGTCCCCGGGCTTCAGGTGCTCGATGTTCTCGGTGCGGCTGCGCCAGCGCCAGATGCCGTGGATCTCGCAGTCGCCGCGGGTCAGGAGGTAGTCGACCAAGTGGCTGCCGGCGAACCCGGTGACGCCCGTGATCAGGACCCTGCGCATCGTGTCTCCCTTGGTGGGGGGTCGGAAGCCGCGGGAGCCTAGGGGTTCGAGCAGGGAGCGTCAACGCCCACGAAGTTCACCGAGCGTCAACGGACGCAACAGATTGAGCGTGTTTCGACGTGCCGGGAGTGCGGCCGGCGGAACGCCTCCGTCACTTGCTCGAGAACTGGGCGAGCCACACGGTCCAGAGCGCCAGGATGACGCCCATCAGCGACTCGCCGGCGATGAGGCCCGACGACACCGGGATCGTGTACTGCTCGTGAAGCTTCGGCTTCGCCTTCGACAGCCACAGCGCGATGCATGCCCCGAGGAACATCGAGATCGAGTTGAAGCCGTTGATCGTGAACGCCAGGCCGAGGCCGGTGGCCGAGGGGATGAACTTCTTCTGCTTCGGGAACTTCATCTCCAGGAGCGGGATGATGATCCCGATCGTGGCGCCGATGAGGAGCCCGACCCGCGCCGAGGGCGGCAGGGCGTTCACGCCCTTCGCCAGCAGCTCGGCGACGCCGCGCCACACCAGCGCCGCCGGCGCCGGCCACTTCTCGCCGCCCAGCTGATCGGTGTTCGGGATGAGGATGAAGAACACCGGCACCACGATCAACGCGCCCGCGAACACGCCGAACAGCTGGGCGATGAACTGCTGCCGCGGCCGCGCGCCCAGGAGGTAGCCGCTCTTCAGGTCCTGCAGCAGCTCACCGGCGGCCGACGTGGCGCCCGCGGTGATGTTCGCGGTCATGAGGTTGGTGGGGATGTTGCCCGGCGCGAGCGCGCCGAACGTGAGCTGCGTGATCTTGCTCAGCGGCCCGACCGGGGTGATGTCGGTCTCGCCGGTGGCGCGCGCCGAGACCACGACCAGGAAGAACGTGGCGATCACGGCGACCAGGCCCATCCAGTACTGGATGTGGAACAGCTGGTGCCCGAGCACGATCGCGGCGAGTCCGAGGATCACGTAGCCGGTGATGAACCACGAGCCCGGCACCTCGATGCGCTCCATGGGGTCTTCCGTGTCGCGCTTGGCGCCGAGGAAGCTCGTGAGCGTGCTGAACGCGCGCGCGACCGCCTTCCAGTTCATGAAGAACAGGAGCAGGCCGGAGGTCACCATCATCGGCACGCCGATCCACAGCGACCACGCCGAGATCTTGCGGAAGCTCGGGGCTTCGATCACGCCCAGGCGCAGGAAATGGGGCGCCAGGATCACGTAGTTGATGAACGCGCCCAGCATCAGGCTCCACGCCTGACGGAAGCCCATGATGGCTCCGGCGGCGATGAACAGCAGCGAGCCCTCGAGCGACATCGTCACCTGGTTCAAGCCCAGCTGCTGGTCTTTATAGTTGCCGAGCTTGATCCACGCCGTGCCCCACACGGACTCGAGGCGCGGGAGTTTCAACCACGGCAGCTTGTCCGGCCAGAACCAGCTCTTGATCGGGGCCCACGCCGGCGCACCCGAGATCTCCTGCACCTTCATGAACGTGAGGTCGCCGGCGTCCCGGAACCAGGTCACGACCGCGCCGAGGAGTCCCGCGAGCGTGAGCGCGCGCGCCTGGCGTGCCGCCTCGCCGCCCTTCTCGTGCAGCGCGCGCAGCGTGGCCGCGGCCGCGGTGCCCGTGGGGAAACGCAGCCCCTCGACGTTGATCATCTGCCGCTTCGTGGGCACGGCGAGGAACACGCCCATGGCGCAGATGATCATCACCCACGGGATCAGCCACAGGCAGCGGGTGCTGAAGTCGGCGGGGATCGATGCCGCGCTCAGCATCATCAGCGCCGGGATCGCGTTCACGAGCCCGCCGCTGGTCATCGAGCCGGCGGCGCCCGCGGTGGACTGCAGGCAGTTGTTCTCGAGGATCGAGTAGTGGTTCTCGGGCCACAGCCACTGGAAGAACGGGCCGATGACGGGAACCTTGTGCGCCTTCACCATCCACGGCCCGATCGTGCCCGAGATGATCTGGAAGAACGTGAACGCCAGCACCGCCGAGGTGATGGTGACGCCCATGCTCCAGCCGGCCTTCAAGCCGATGTAGACATTCGAGCACGCCATGATCATGCCCAGGAGCATGCCCATGATCACCGCGCGCGCGGTGAGCTGCTTGACGTGATCTCCCTGGTAGACCTTCTCGAACCAGTCGCGCTCGATCTGTTCCGGTGTGCGCGGGACGGCGTCTGCTGCTGCGGCGGCGGCGGGGACGCTGACGGTGGCCACGAGAGGACCCTCGGGTGGGACTCGAGTCGGGGAGCACGGGTGTAACCCCGTGAGGTTGCGGGAGCCGCCCCGCCCTACTCAAGCAAAATGTCGCGGGCGGGGTACCCACCGCGTGCCGCGGGTCGGGTGCGAAACCGGGGTCTCAGCGGCTGTTGAGCTCGGTCTTCCAGCGCTCCACCGTTGCCCGCTCGGGCAGTGTGGCCGGGGCGAGGGCGAGGAACGCGTCGATCGCCTTGCCGAGCCTCGCCTCCCGCTCGCTCGTCGGCTCCAATTGATACGCAGAGCGCAATGCCGAGACGTACTGGAAGCGGGCATCGTCGGCGGGCGCGCCCGTCACCTGGCCGAGCACGGTCGCCCACCGCTTCGCCGCGTTCTCGAACGCGGGCGCCGTGTGCTCGCGCTGCGCGATGGCCATGGCCTCGCGCGCGTCGCGCACGAGCTGGCGGATGCCGGACGACTGCTCGGCGTAGACGTCGGGCCGCGGCGCATGGGCGGTGTCGGCGAACGCGTGCGCGCGCAGCGCGCCGCTGAACGTGGGCGAAGCCTGCGGCTTGCCGGTCAGCATCGTCGCGTTCGGTCCCAGCGTCCCCACCGGTTGGAGCTCGATCGCGAGCGACGTCATCGGCGTCACCACCACCGTCCACGGATCGAAGCCCACGTGCATCACGGTCAGCGTGTCGCCAGCCGCGAGGCCGGGGATGCAGAACGCGCCCTCGGTGTCGGTGCGCGCGGTGCGCACGCCGTCGTGCAGCGCCGTCACCTGCGCACCCGCGATCGCGCGACCGCGGGAATCGCGCACCTTGCCGCAGGTGGCGGCGAGGCCGCCGAGCTTGCGCTGGTCCGCTTTCAGCTCGTTCGCGGTTCCACCATAGAGGGCCTTGGCGGCGCCCCACGTGCTCATGCTCCCGCCGTGCGAGGTGTCGATGGCGGGTTTCTGGTGCACCGCTGCGGGCCCCTCGGCGAGCTTCGCCGCCGCGGGCGGCGCGGCGGCGGGCGCGGGTGCGGCGAAGTTCGACACGGGCGCTCCCGCCTCGGCATCCTTCTGCTCCTCTTCACGGGGCGAGGACTCCATCTTGACCGTGGCGGTCGGCGCGGGCACACCCTCGGCCGCGGGCGCGATGGAACGCTTCTTCATCCGCGCGAGCGTGGAGCCAGTCGCCGGCGCGGCGAACTCGCGAGCGGGCGCGCCGCCCTGCTCTTGCGGGCGCTCCACCGGGACCTGCTCGCCGTTGGGGAGCGTGCGCACGCCCTGCGCATGGACGAGACCCCGGGGCGCCGCGGCGTCCGTGCGCGTCCGATCTCCGCTCGCGGGTGGTGGCGGCGCGGGCGGGGGTGCCACCTCGTCGTTCGCACTCGGAGCCGACGGCATCGTCGCCCGCGGGGCCGCGGGCGCCGCCTCGCGCAGCGCGCGCGACACGTCCTGCTCGTCGTGGAACCGCATCCACGCGATCCCCGCGGTGACGAGGAGCGCCGCCGTGCTGCCCGCGAGCGCCAGCCCGCGCGGGGCCGTGAGCCACGCCCACAGGGAACGACGCGGGGCCTTGGCCGGCGCCGACTCTCCCGCCGCGATCCGCTGGGCGACGCGCTCGGCGAAGTCCGCGAAGTAGCGCTCGCCCGGGTCGTGCGTGAGTGCTTTCCCCAGCGACTCCTCGAGCGCCGAGATCTCCGCGAGCCGCGCGCGGCACGCGTCGCAGCCCGCGAGGTGCGCGTCGCACGCGGCACGCTCGCCCGCCGGCAGCGCGTCGTCCAGCAGCGCCGAGAGCTGTTCGTCGCTCAGGTGGTTCATGTTCGCTCCCCGCCTCGCTCGGCCAGGCGCTTCTTCAACTCACCGCGCGCGCGCGACAGCCTCGACATCACGGTGCCGATCGGGATGCTCAACGCACTCGCGATCTCCTCGTACGAGAGATCCTGTACCGCGCGCAACGCCAGCACCGCCTGGTGCTCGGGCTGGAGCTCGCCGAAGCAGGCGCGCAGCTGCGTGTCGCGCTCGGCGTCGGCGGTGTGCTCGGCCGGATCGTCCTCCATCCCCCACTGTTGTCCCGCTTCCACCAGCGGCTCGATCGAGGTCTCCGGCCGGCGCTTGCGGTGTCGGAACAACGAGAACGCCTGGTTGGTGACGATGCGCGCGAGCCACGGGTAGAGTGGCTGTCCCAGTTCGAACCTCCCGATCGCCCCCCAGGCGCGCACGAACGTCTCCTGCGCGAGGTCGTCCGCGTCGCTCGCGTTCCGCGTGAGCGACCACGCCAGCCGGTGCACCGCGCGCTGGTAACGGCGCACCAGCTCGCCGAACGCCTTCTCGTCGCCCTTCTGGCAGGCGGCGACGAGCACGGCATCGTCCGGCCCGGCATCCCCGGCATTGGAGGTACGCACGGCGGGAGGATTCATTCCCGGCAGGGAACCGCGCTGGGCGGGGAGCGTCAAGCCGTTCGGCGGGAATGACTTTCGCGCCAACCGAAGCGCAGGCATAGTGGCGCGTTGGTATGCCCCCAACCGGTCCGTGTCGCACTACTGACCCGTCCCTCCGTTCACGCGCGGCGGGCCGCATGAACTACGCCGGCGAGTTCGCCGCCCTGGGCACGGCCCTGTGCTGGGCCGTCACCTCGAACCTGTTCGCCACCGCGGCGGCGACGATGGGCTCGCGCGTCCTGAACCGGCTGCGCATCACCGCGGCGTGGGTCTTCCTCACGGTGACCATGCTGATCGTCCACCACACGCCGTGGCCGACGTGGGCGTCGGCTCCGGCGACGCTGGCGCTCGCGCTCTCGGGGATGATCGGATTCATCTTCGGCGACACGTTCCAGTTCCGCTCGATCATGATCCTGGGCCCCGGCCGCGCCTCGCTGCTCGCCTCGACCGCGCCGCTCTTCACCACGGCGCTGGCGTGGCCGCTGCTCCAGCAGCGCCCGGGGTCGCTCGCGCTCCTGGGCATGCTGCTCACGGTCTCGGGGACCGCGTTCGTGATCAGCGGGCCGTCGAAGCGGCGCGAGGGCCACGACGAGGGCGGGATCGCGGTGGGGATCGGCTCGGGCCTGCTGGGCGCGATCGGCCAGGCGGGCGGCTACGTGCTGTCGAAGCTCGCGCTCAAGACCGGGCTCGATCCGCTCTCGGGCACCGTGATCCGCGTCGGCTGCGCGTGCATGGCGGTGTGGATCCTGACCGGCGTCGAGCGCCAGATCGTGCCCACGCTCTCGGGGCTGCGCGTCATGCGCTCGACGCTGTTCATGCTCGCGGGCGCGTTCTTCGGCCCCTGCCTGGGCGTGCTGCTGTCGCTCACCTCGCTGCACCTGATCGAGGCGGGCGTCGCCGCGTCGATCACGGCGATCGCGCCGCTGTTCGCGATGCTCATCGCCGCCAGGTTCCATGGCGAGCGGCTGACGTGGCGATCGCTCGTGGGCAGCGTGCTGGCGATCGCGGGCGTCGTGGTGCTGTTCCGGCGCTGATCCAGGGCGCGCGCGCCCTACCGCCCCGTGGAATCCGCCGGTGCAGTCGCGGTCGAGTCCTCGTCGTCGTGCATGCCCTGGTTCGGGTCATCAGGCACGGCCTCGACCTTCTGCTTCAGCCGCTTCATGTCGTCGAACATCTTGCGCATGGCGTCGGGCGTGAGCAGCGGCTCGATGAGCGAGACGAGCCGGCTGTCGTACGTGTAGCGGCCGTCCTGCTCCACACGCGTGCGGCCGTTGCCGAGGTCGGTGAGCGTGTAGAGCACGTCGCCGCTGAACGAGCCGGGCACCTCCACGTGAACGCCCACCTGGTCGGGTGGCTCCCACAGCGTCACCGTGCCGGGCACCTGCACCTTCTCCTTGCTGCGCGGGTCGTCCATCACCCACGTCTCGCGATGGCCGATGCCCTCGACGGGCGAGGTGCTGTCGGGCTTCACCTCCGCGAGCCAGCCCACCCACTGCGTGAGCTGCTCGGGCTCGGTGATCCACGGCCAGATCTCCTCCGGCGCGCGCTCGATCTCGACGCTTGCCCGCATGCGGCCCGCGTCCCTGCGGTTCGAGGCGATCCAGAGTCCGGCAGCGCCGATCAAGAGCACGGCGACGATGGCGCCGCCGATGCGGAGGACATACTTCATCCCTGAGCAACCTCCCTGCGAGACAGAGCCGACAAGCGCGCGGGATTCTAGCGGCGGACCTCCCTGCCCGCTACCTCGACGCCTTCGCCTCCAGCGCCCGGTCGCGCTCCGCACGCGCGGCCGCGAGCGCGGCGGCGGGATCCGCGGCGCCGGTGATGGCGCGCCCCAGCACCAGCAGGCTCGCGCCGTCGCGCACCGCGCTCTCCACCGTGGCGACGCGCTTCTGGTCGTGCGCCTCGGCGCCGGACGGACGGATGCCGGGCGTGACCGCGTAGAAATCGCGCCCGAGCTTCGCACGCACGCCGCTCAGGTCGGCGGGCGAGCACACGACCCCCAGCGCGCCGGCGCGCTCGGCCTCGTCGGTGAGCGCGGCCGCCACCGCATGGAGGTCGAACGGCTTCACGAACCCGGGCGGCATCGCCGCGGGGTCCAGGCTCGTGAGCAGCGTCACCGCGACCACGCGCGTCTTGCCGCCGGCCTCGCGGATGCCCTCGACCGCGGCCGCCACCATCGCCGCGCCACCGGTGGCGTGCACGGTCAGCAGGTCGGCGCCGAGCCGCGCGGCCGAGCCAGCCGCACCCTTCACCGTGTTCGGGATGTCGTGGAGCTTCAGGTCCAGGAACACGCGCCGGCCTCTGCCCTTGAGCGCGCGCACGGCTTCGGGACCGGCCGCGGCGAACAACTCGAGGCCGACTTTCGCCAGCTCGGCGCCAGCGCCGAGCTTCGAATCGAGAGCCAGGGCAGCCTCGAGCGTGGGCACGTCGAAGGCGATCGCGAACTCGGGTGCATCCTTCATCGCTGTCCTCCGTTGCGCGCGGCGGCCGTGGTCGCCTCCTGCGCCGGCTCGGCGCGGAAGGCGCCGATGAGGTCGGTGACCCGCGCGATGCCGTTCGCGGCGAGCCAGGCGCGCATCTCGGCGAGGACACGCGTGCTCGCCCCGGGCTCGACGAACGTGGCGGTGCCCACCTGTACGGCGGTGGCGCCGGCGGCGATGAACTCGAGCGCGTCGCGTCCCGAGGCGATCCCGCCCGAGCCCAGCACCGGGATCTTCACCGCGCCCGCGGCCTCCCAGCAGCGGGCGAGTGCCATCGGCTTGATCGCCGGACCGGAGAGCCCGCCGGTCGCCTTGCCGAGCCTGCTCTTCAGGCCGTCCAGGTCGATCGACATGGCGACGAACGTGTTGACCGCGGTGAGCGCATCGGCGCCGCCGCGCTCGCAGGCGCGCGCGGTGTCGCGGATGTCGGTCACGTCGGGCGAGAGCTTGGCGATCAGCGGCTTGTCGGTGAGCGGCCTCAACTGGGCGAGCGTGCGCTCGAGCCGATCGGCGTCCGCCCAATAGCGGGCTCCTCCAGCGGCCACGTTGGGACATGAGAAATTCACCTCGAACGCGCCCACGCCGGGCTCGCGGCCGAGAGCTCGCAGCAACGTCTCCAGCTCCTCGGGCGTCTCGCCGCCGATGCTCGCGATCACCGTGGCCTCGAGCTGCTTGAGCCGCGGCAGCTTCTCGTCGCGGAAGCGCTCGAGCCCGACGTTCTCGAGCCCGATGCTGTTGAGCATCCCGGACGCGGTCTCCGCCACGCGCTGGGGCGCATTGCCCGCGCGCGGTTTCACCGTGACCGTCTTCGTCACCACGCCGCCGATCGTGGCGAGGTCGATGACGTGCGCGTACTCGTCGCCGTAGCCGAACGTGCCGGACGCGGTGAGGATGGGGTTGCGGAGCGTGAGCGAGCCGACGCGCACCGAGAGGTCGATGCGCTCGGGCGCGAGGGCGGCGCGCTTCGGGGCAGCGTGGCTCATTCGACGCGCTCCCAGTCGAGCTCGCGGGACTCGAACACCGGGCCGTCGGTGCAGCACATCGCCCATTCGGGATTACCCTTCAATGCCGCGGCGGCAGCCCCTTCCGCGAGCACACGCTGCCGCGCCTCGCCCGAGCGCGGCAACGGGCAGCCGCGGCACACCCCGGTGCCGCACGCCATCACGCTCTCCATCGCCAGGTGCGCACGCGCGCCGTTCGCCATGGCCCAGCGCGCCACCGCGGCGAGCATGCCATGCGGGCCGCAGGCGTGGATCACGAGCGGTCGCTCGAGCTTCGGCGCGAGCTTCGTCAGGAGCCCGACGACGTCGCCCTTGAAGCCGCGGCTGCCGTCGTCGGTGGCGAGGTGCAGTCGGCTGCCGCCTCGCGACAGCCGCGTGCGCGCCTCGGTGACGCCGATCAGCAAAGCGCCCGTGCGCGCACCGAAGACGAACTCGCAGCGGCGACGCGAGCGCGCGAGCTCGTCGGCGGCCATGAGCAGCGGCGCGACGCCACGCCCGCCGGCGACGAGCACGGGTGTGCCCGGCTCGCTCAACGGGTAACCGCGGCCCAGCGGTCCGGTGACGCTCACGCTCGCGCCGGGCGGCAGCTCCGAGAGCGCACGCGTGCCCGCACCGACCGCCGCGTAGAGAAAGCCCACGCGCAGCTTCCCTCGCACGCGCCGCACGCTCGCCACGCTCATCGGGCGCGGGAGCAGCACCGGCGAGGGGAACTCGAGCAGGAGCTGAACGAACTGGCCGGCGACCGGCGCGACGAAGCCCGCAGGCAGCTCCAGCTCGAGCCAGCGGAAGCCGGCGCCGGACTCGCGCTGCGAGGCGACGCGGGCCCGCACCTGTCGCCAGGTGCGCCGCGCGGCCGGGGACGCGGTCGCGATGCGCGCGCGCGCGGTGGCGCGGCCGGGGACGCGCTCGCGCGTGGTCAATGCTGGCCGGCCTTCCCCGTGTCGGCGGCCGCCGGCGTCGCAGCCGGCGCTCCTGCGGGCGCCGTGGCCTGTGCGGGTGGCTTCTGGCCCTTCGCGTGCTTCTGCGCTTCCTTCTCCGCCTTCTTCGCTGCCTTCTCCGCCTTCTTGGTCGAGTCGGCCGCGAACTTCGCGTGCTTGATCGAGTCCTGCTCGGCCTTGGTATGCGTCACCCACAGCGAGCTGATGGGCCCCCCGGGCGGCGGCTTGGGCGCCGTGGTCTTGGCCGGCGTTGTCGCCTTCGCCCCCGTGGTCGTCCCCGGCGCGTGCGTGGTCGAGGCGACACCAGCCGCCGTGGCGCCGGCCGTGGCAATACCCGCCGACGCGCCATGCGTGCTGTCGGCGACCGGGACCGGTCCACCCTCGATCGCGAGCGTCCCCGGGATCGCAGCCGACCCCGCGGGCGCCGAGGCGTTCACCGACGCGCTGGACGGCGTCTTCACCGCGCCCTCCGCGCCGGCCGAGAGGTTGGGCGCGGTGCCGCCGCCGGGCGCCAGCACCACGCCGGTCGCCACCGGGATGCCCCGCTGGATCGCGGCCATCTGCGCGGCGCGGCCCACGGTGTCGGCGTAGGTGAACGCATGGTGCAGTGAATCCACGCGCGCCTTGCCCGCCGCCGACGTGTCCTGCGCCGCGACCCGCAACATCGAATCGCGCGCCGCCAGCACGTGCTTCACCGAGTCCGGGAGCTGGGCGCTGCGATACGGCTGCGAGTGACCCGGGTAGGGCGCGCTGTACGAGCTCGCAGCACCCGCCCCGGCGGCGCCGAACGGCACGGCGGGCGGCGCGCCCGCATGGAAGTGACCGGCAGACGGATCCGTGGCTGCGGTACTTCCCAGCGCCGGCGTGATCGCGGGCGGCGACGTCAGCTCCTGCTCGGCGACCGCCGGTCGTGGCGGCGCGACGAGCCCCGGCGGCGGCACGATCAGCGACTCGGGGACCTTGTTGCCCTCCATCTCCAGGTAGTCGCGCGCCGCGAGCTGCGCTTCCGTCTGCGGGAACTCGCGCACGACCTTCCAGAACAGCGAATCCGCCGCCGGCTTGCGATCGAGCTTGCGCGACAGCACCCAGGCCTCGGCGTTCATCGCCCGCGCCTTCACCGAGGGCGAGCCGCTCGAATCCGCGATGGCGCGGTACTGCTCGACCGCGCGCTCGGGCCGTTCCAGATTGAAGAGGTAGTGCTCGGCCACGAGGAAGCTCGCCTCCGCCTGCTTCTCCGCCGAGTCGGCGCCGGTCGCGGTGCGGTAGCTCTGGATGCGGTCCAGGTTGTCCATCCGCTGCTGCGCCTGCTGCGAGAACTGCGACGTGCCCGCCTGCTCCTTCACCCTGGCGTACTCGACGCTCGCGCGCGAGAAGTCGTCGGCGCCGGTCTCGTAGGCATAGCCGATCCGGTACTGCGCCTCGGCCGCGAGCTGCGAGCGCGGGTAGTCGTGGAGCACGGTCTGGTAGAGATCGATCGCATCCTTCGTGCGCCCCGCGAGCAGCTCCACCCCGCCCATGCGCAGCGTCAGCCGGCCGTAGCGATCGGCGCCCGGTGTGTTCGAGACGTAGGTCTGCTGCACCGGCGGCGGCGCGCCGGGCGTGCTCCCCACGCGCGGCAGCTCCGGCACCGGCGGCGGCGCCGGCACGTGCGCGCGGGCGTCGGCGAGCAGCCGGCGCGCGTCGTCGTACTCACGGCTCGCCTCCAGGCAGTCCACCTCGCGCAGCAGGTAGACCATGCGGTCGTCGTCGTTGGTCGCGCGCGAGCCGATGGCCTCGAAGTCCTCGCGCGCCTCCTTCCACGCGTGCTGCTGGAAGCGCGCCTCGGCGCGCTGGCGGAGCGCGCGATCCGCGAGCACGTGGCCCGGCCAGCGCTCCAGGATCTTGCCCACCGAAGCCGCCGCGTCCTTGTAGTTCTCGAGCGACATCAGCGCCTTCGAACGCTCGTAGTAGGCGTAGGGCGCCAGCTCGTCCTTCGGTCTCGCCTTCAGGAACTCGTCGAAGTGCGCCACCGCCTGCTCGTGCTTGCGCGCCGCGTCGTAGGCGAGCCCGAGGAAGAACTGCGCGTCCGGCCTCAGCTCGCTCTTCGGGAAGCGGACCTGGAACTCCTCGAGCATCGCGATCGCCTTCAGCGGATCGTCGGTGCCGATCAGCGAGCGCGCCCACAACATCCAGGCATCGTCCACCCACTTGGATTTCGGGTAGACGCCCAGGAGCTTCTTCGAGTAGTCGCTCGACTTGTTGTAGTTCGCCCGCTGCGTCGTGCCGTTGCGGTCGACCTCGTAGGGCGCGCCGTCGGTGGCCTTGAAGTAGTACTTCCGCGCCAGGTAGAACGTGTTGTAGTAGGCGCACGACGACAGCAGCGTGACCGCGAGCCCCAGCGTCACGCCGAGTCGGGCGAGCTTCGCACCGCGACCCCGGCGCGAGAAAGCGTCAACGAACATCGTTCAGAGCGTCTCCTGCAGGCTCGTCACCTCGAGCGGACCGCCGCGCACGGCCTCGAGGCCGGCGACCATGACCTGCGCGCCGGCGAGCGTGGTGACCACGGGCACGCCCATGGCCACCGCGCGCTCGCGGATGGCCTGCTCGTCGTATTCCGATGCGCGACCGAGCGGCGTGTTGATGACCAACTGGATCTCCCCGTTGTCGATGAGGTCCGCCACGTGCGGGCGGCCCTCGTGGACCTTGAATACTTCGCGGGCCGGGATGGCATTCCGGTGCAGGAACCGGGCCGTGCCGCGGGTGGCCACCAGTCCATACCCCAGTTCCACCAACTTCTTCGCCATGAACGTGATGGCCCGCTTGTCATCGTCCCGGACGGACAGCAGGACGTTACCCGAGGCCGGCAGGGCCTCACCCGCCCCCAGGTGGGCCTTGGCCAGCGCCCGGCCGAAGTCCAGGTCGCGGCCCATGACCTCGCCCGTGGACTTCATCTCCGGCCCCAGCAGCGCGTCCTCGCCCGGGAAGCGGCTGAACGGCAGCACCGGTTTCTTCACGCTGATCATGCGCGGGTCGGTCTCGGGCGGCCGGATGTCCGAGAGTCGTTCACCCACCATGACCCGCGCCGCGAGGCGCGCGAGCGGGATGCCGACCGCCTTGGACACGAACGGCACGGTCCGCGACGCGCGCGGGTTCGCCTCGAGCACGTAGATCTCGCCGAGCCGCACGGCGTACTGGACGTTCATCAGCCCGCGTACGCCGAGCGCGCGCGCGAGCGTGGTGGTGATCGCGCGCACCTCGGCCACCGTGGACTCGCCGAGCGTGAACGGCGGGATCACGCACGTGGAATCCCCGGAGTGGATGCCCGCCTCCTCGATGTGCTCCATCACCGCGCCCACGAGCACCGTGTCGCCGTCGGCGACGGCGTCCACGTCAACCTCGAGGGCGCCCTCGAGGAACTTGTCGAGCAGCACCGGCTCGTCCACGGACACGAGCGCCTCGCGCGCGAGCCAGTCCTCGAGCTCGCGGCGCTCGTAGACGATGCGCATGCCGCGGCCGCCGAGCACGTACGACGGGCGCACGAGCACCGGGTAGCTCAACTTCTCGGCCACGGCGAGCGCCTGCTCGCGCGTGCTGGCGATGCCGGACTCCGGCTGCTTCAGGCCCAGCGAGTGCACGAGGTCGCGCCAGCGCGAGCGGTTCTCGGCGAGGTCCAGGCTGTCGTACGACGTGCCGAGCAGCGGCACGCCCGCCTCGTGCAGCGCCTTCGCGAGCTTGAGCGGCGTCTGGCCGCCGAGCTGCACGATCACGCCCGAGGGCTTCTCGCGGTCGACGATGTTGAGCACGTCCTCGGCGGTCAACGGCTCGAAGTAGAGCCGGCTCGAGACGTCGTAGTCGGTGCTCACCGTTTCGGGATTCGAGTTGGCGAGCAGCACCTCGAAGCCGCGGCCTTTCAGCTCGAGCGCCGCCTGCACGCAGCAGTAGTCGAACTCGAGCCCCTGGCCGATGCGGTTCGGGCCCGAGCCGATGATGAGCACGCGCGGCCGGCTCGACTCCGGCACCTCGCACTCGTCCTCGTACGTCGAGTAGAAGTACGGCGTCTCCGCCTGGAACTCGGCGCCGCAGGTGTCGACCGCCTTCATCACCGGGCGGATGCCGGCGTTCAGCCGGTGCCGGCGCACCTCGGTCTCCTTCAAGCCCAGCCGCGAGGCGAGGTGGCGGTCGGAGAACCCGAGCCGCTTGGCCTGGCGCACGAGCGCGTCGTCCCAGCGCGCACCCTTCAGGCGCCGGTCGAACGCGGTGATGCGCTGCATCTGGTGGAGGAACCAGGGGTCGATGCCCGTCAACTCGGCGATGTCCGCTGGGGCCTGGCCGGAGGCCAGGACTCTGAAGATGTCGCGCAGCCGGTCCGGCGACGGCTCGCGCAGCGCCAGCTGGAGCGCCTCGATCTCCTCGGACGCCGCGGGCTCGGGCAGCGTATCGCCGCCGCTCTCCAGCGCGCGCCAGCCCTTGAGCAGCGCCTCGGGGAACGTGCGGCCGATCGCCATCACCTCGCCCACCGACTTCATGCGCGTGCCGAGCCTGCGGTCGGTGACGCGGAACTTCTCGAACGCCCACTTCGGGATCTTCACCACGCAGTAGTCGAGCGACGGCTCGAAGCAGGCCGGCGTCTTCTTCGTGATGTCGTTCGGGATCTCGTCGAGCGTCATCCCCACGGCGAGCATGGCGCTGATCTTCGCGATCGGGAACCCGGTCGCCTTGCTCGCCAGCGCCGAGCTCCGCGACACGCGCGGGTTCATTTCGATGACCCGCATCTCGCCGCTCGCGGGGTGCACGGCGAACTGGATGTTGCAGCCGCCGGCCTCGATCTTGATGGCGCGGATGATGCGCAGCGCCGCGTCGCGCATGGCTTGGTAGCACTTGTCGGAGAGCGTCTGCGCCGGCGCCACCGTGATGGAGTCGCCCGTGTGCACGCCCATGGGGTCGAAGTTCTCGATCGAGCACACGATCACCACGTTGTCGTGCCCGTCGCGCATCACCTCGAGCTCGAACTCCTTCCAGCCCAGCAGGCACTCCTCGATGAGGATGCTGCCGTTCGGGCTCGCGGCGATGCCGATGCGCGCCGCCTCGCGCAGGTGGCGGCGGTCGTGCACCAGGCCCGAGCCCTGGCCGCCGAGCGTGAACGACGAGCGGATGACGAGCGGGTAGCCGAGCTGTTCGCCCAGCGCCACGGCGTCGGCCACGGTGGTGGCGTAGCCGCTCTTCGGCAGCTGCATGCCCGCCTGCTCCATCGCCTTCTTGAACCGGTCGCGATCCTCGGCGGTCTCGATGGCGGCGAGCGAGGCGCCGATCAGCTGCACGTTGTAGCGATCCAGCACACCGCGGTGGGCGAGCGCCACGGCCAGGTTCAGCGCCGTCTGGCCGCCGAGCGTGGGCAGCAGCGCGTCGGGCCGCTCCTTCTCGATGATGCGCTCGGCGATCTCGGGGATGAGCGGCTCGACGTACGTGCGGTCGGCGAACTCCGGGTCGGTCATGATCGTGGCCGGGTTGGAGTTGAGCAGAACGACTTCGTAGCCGAGAGACTTCAACGCGCGACAGCCCTGGGTTCCCGAATAGTCGAACTCGCAGGCCTGCCCGATCACGATCGGGCCCGCGCCCAGGATGAGGATGCGGCGGATGTCGGTGCGCCGCGGCATCAGCGCGTCTCCTTCGAACGGCGACCGGCAGTGGCGGTCGTGCTCGCGCGCGTTCGCCCGCCCGCGGTCGCCGGCTCGGCGGCCTGCCGTGCGCTCGCATGCCCGCTGCGCGCGATCGCGTCGGCGAACGCCTTGAACCACGGCCGCGAGTCGTGCGGGCCCGGGCTCGCTTCCGGGTGGTACTGGCAGGCGAGCACGGGGAGCTTCCGGTGCACGAGGCCCTCGAGCGTGCCGTCGTTGCCGCTCACGTGCGTCGTCTCGAACTCGCCATCGGGCAGCGTGGCGCCGTCCACCATGAACCCGTGGTTCTGGCACGTGACCTCGACCACGCCCGTGCGCCGGTCGATCACCGGGTGGTTGCTGCCGCGGTGGCCGAACTTCAACTTTCGCGTCCTGGCACCGAACGCCAGTCCCAGCAGCTGATGGCCGAGGCAGATGCCGAACGTGGGCAGCTTGAGCGCCACCTCGCGCGCGGACCTGATCGCGAAGTCCAGCGGCTCCGGGTCGCCGGGGCCGTTCGAGAGCAGCACGCCGGCGGGCTCGAGCGCCAGGATCTCGCTCGCGGGCGTGCGCGCCGGGAACACGCGCACGCGGAACCCCTGCGCACGCAGCCGGCGGAGGATGTTGTACTTGACGCCGAAGTCGTAGACCGCGACCAGCGGCCGCGCGTGCTCGGCCGCGGGCTCGCCCGGCGCCGGCCCGGCCGCCGTCCACCAGTAGGGCTCGACGCAGGTGACGACGTCGGCGAGTGCCAGGCCCTCCATCTTGGGACTCTTCCGCGCCTTCTCCACCAGCTCGTCGGCGGTCGTGCTCTTCGTGGAGAGACACCCGCGCATCGTGCCGCGGTCGCGCAGGTGGCGCGTGAGCGCGCGCGTGTCCACGCCCGATAGCCCGGGCACTCCCCTCGACGCGAGCATCGCATCGAGGGTTCCCGAAGCGCGCCAGTTGCTCGGGATCTCGCACAGGTCGCGGCACACCATGCCCTGCGCGCGCAGGTCGGCGCTCTCCATGTCCTCCGCGTTGACGCCGTAGTTGCCGATCAACGGGTACGTGAACGTGAGGATCTGGCCGCAGTACGAAGGGTCCGACATCACTTCCTGGTAGCCGGTCATGGCGGTGTTGAACACCACCTCGCCCGTGGTCTCGGCCTCGGCGCCGAAGCCCTCGCCCTGGAACACGCGCCCGTCCTCGAGCGCCAGCATCGCGGCGCGGCGAATCATCGCGCCGCCGCCGCGGCCGCGGCCGGCCGCTCGAAGTGCACGCCGGCGGCGACGTGCGTGAACGTGCCATGGAGCAGCGTGGCGAGCACGCGGCCCTTCAACCGCCAGCCCGCGAACGGCGTGTTGCGGCCTTTCGAGTGGAACGCTTCGGGGTCCACGGTCCACTCGGCTTCCGGGTCGAAGATCACGAGATCGGCCGGTGAGCCCGCCTCGACCGAGACCGGGGGCAGGCCGAAGCAGTACCGCGGCGCATCGGTCCACAGCTCGAGCGCGCGCGTCATCGACAGGTGTCCCGGGTGGACGAGGTGGGTGAGCGTGAGCGCCAGCGCCGTCTCCAGCCCGACGATGCCAAACGGCGCGTCGGTGAACGGCCGCGCCTTCTCGTCGGCCGTGTGCGGCGCGTGGTCGGTCGCGAAGCAGTCGATGGTGCCGTCGGCGATCGCCGCGATGCACGCCGCGCGATCGGCCTCCGAGCGGAGCGGCGGGTTCATCTTGGCGTGCGTGTCGTAGTCGCCGACCGCCTCGTCCGTGAGCACCCAGTAGTGCGGGCAGGTCTCCCCCGTCACCCTGAGGCCGCGACGCTTTGCGTCGCGGAGGGCGTCAAAAGACGCGCTGGTTGAAAGATGCGCGAAGTGCACCCGCCCGCCGGTCAGCTCGGCGAGGTCGGCGTCGCGACGGCACATCACGCTCTCGGCGGCGGCCGGGATGCCGCGCAGGCCGAGCCGCGTGGCCGTGAACCCCTCGTGCATCACGCCGTCGCCCTTGAGCGTCGGGTCCTCCTCGTGGCAGACGATCGGGAGACCGGTGGGCTTCGCGTACTCGAGCGCACGCCGCATCATCGCCGCGCTCGTCACCGGGCGGCCGTCGTCGCTGAACGCCACCGCGCCGGCGCGCGCCAGCGCTTCGAGCGGGGCGAGCTGCTCGCCCTTCTGCCCCACCGTGACCGCCGCGATCGGCAGCACGTTGCAATGCGCCGCGGCTTCGCCGCGGCGTCGCACCCATTCGACCCAGGCCGGCGTGTCGACGATCGGGTCGGTGTTGGGCATGCACGCGATGCTGGTGAAGCCGCCCGCGGCCGCGGCGCGCGTGCCGGTCTCGATCGACTCCTTTGCCGCCTGGCCCGGCTCGCGCAGGTGGACGTGCAGGTCCACGAGCCCCGGCGCCACCACGGCCCCGCGCCCCTCGAACACGCGCGCGTGCGCTCCGGGGCGCCTGGGCGCGGGCACCACGACGCCGTCCTCCACGGCGAGCGTGATGCGCTCGCCGGTGCGCCAGTGGGTGACGTCGCGGAGCAGCGTGAGCGTGGATTCGCTCATCGGGGCGCCGCCACCGACACCGTGAAGCCGTGCGGGCGCCGGAGCGCCTGCGCGCAGCGACGGAGCACGCAGCAGCGCACCGCGACGCCGTTCGCCACCTGATCGAAGATGCGCGAGCGCGGCCCGTCGGCCACCTCGTGCGCCATCTCCACACCGCGATTGACCGGCCCCGGGTGCAGCACGACGCCGTCGGGCGCGAGCAGCGCCACGCGCTCGGGCGTGAGTCCCCAGAGCCGCGCGTACTCGGCGATCGTGGGCAGGAGCCCGGTCTCCATGCGCTCGCGCTGGAGCCGCAGCGCCATCACGCCGTCCGCGCCGGCGAGGGCGTCCTCGAGCGTGGTGTCCACGTCGCAGCCCAGCTCCTCGACCTCGGCCGGGATCAGCGTGCCCGGGCCGCACACGGTGACGCGGCAGCCGAGCGTGGTGAGCCCGGCGATCGCCGAGCGCGCCACGCGCGAGTGCGCGATGTCGCCGACGATGGCGAGACGCCGGCCCTCGAAGCGGCCCTGCCACGCGTCGTGGAGCGTGAGCAGGTCCAGGAGCCCCTGGGTCGGATGCTCGTGCATGCCGTCGCCGGCATTGAGCACCCCGATCGAGCCGAGCTGGCGGGCGAGCCATGCCGGCGCGCCGGACGAGGGGTGCCGCACCACCACCAGCCCCGCACCCATCGCCTCGAACAGTCGCACGGTGTCGAGCAGCGTCTCGCCCTTGTTGAGCGAGCTCGCCGCGCTCGCGAACACCACGGTGTTGGCGCCCAGCCGCTGGGCGGCGATCTCGAACGACGTGCGCGTGCGGGTCGAGTCCTCGATGAACGCGAGGACCACGGTGAGACCCGCGAGATCGCGGCGGTTCGGCTCGCCGAGCTTCAGCCACTCGCGCTCGCGCGCGGCGTCGGCGAGCAGGGTCAGCAGCGTGGCCCGCGAGAGGCCTTCGAGCCCGAGGAAGTGGCGGGGGTCCGCCGCCGCTGGGGCGCCGACCGAGCGCGCGGGCGCACCCAGGTCGCCGGGCACGGTGGCGGTGCCCAGGGGGGTCTCGGAGGTAGAAAAAATCCCGGCGCCGGGCGGCGTCGGGACAGCAGCAACCGTGTCGCTGGTCATGGCACCGGTCTCCTGGCGGACTCTCAGGACCGCCTTAAGGGGTGGAGGTCTGGCACGAACCGGCGGGCACTATACGGGCCGCGGAGGTCGGGCTCAAGCGCGAGGCGGGGCACGGGCGTCGGGTCACGAAGACCTGAAAAGGGCTTGACCTGCTCTTGCGACGGGGAGCGCAATTCCACGTGCCGTGCTGCCACCGTGAACCCGGGGGGGG